>Ga0134126_10003020_pt1 | contig 21125 bp, 18 predicted proteins | sample KB31752_FD_96881 | JGI IMG/M metagenome (GOLD analysis project Ga0134126, IMG submission 96881) | Terrestrial soil microbial communities with excess Nitrogen fertilizer from Kellogg Biological Station, Michigan, USA - KB3-175-2 | ecosystem: Environmental > Terrestrial > Soil > Unclassified ... | reverse complement strand
GTCGGCGTGATGAAGTCCGTCGTCACCCAGGCCAGCGCCGCCATCCCGGTGATCCCGCTGTACGTGTCCATCGCCTTCAAGATCATGAAGGAGAAGGGCATCCACGAAGGGCCGATCGAGCAGTCCAACCGGTTGTTCCACGATCGGCTGTATCGCGCCGATGGCGCCGCCGCGCCCACCGACGACGAAGGGCGGTTGCGGCTGGACGATTGGGAGCTGCGCGATGACGTGCAGGTTCCGTGCAAGACCCTGTGGCCCACCGTCACCACCGAAAACCTGCGCGAGATCACCGACTACGCGGGTTACAAGCACGAGTTTTTGCAGCTGTTCGGGTTTGATCGGGCGGATGTGGATTATGAAGCGGAGGTGGGGGCGGATCGGCGGTTTGATTGTTTGGGGGGGTGAGACAGCACCGATTGTTCACGATGGAGATTAGAAAACGGGTCTGGCCAATATCATGCATCACGTCGAAATTGTCCCGGCACCATTTTGTGTTTCGGGTAAGTGCCAAGTTCACGACAGAAAAATCATCCCATGAATACCAGTTCCAATGAATACCAGTGATTCACGCCACATCTCCGAAAGGGACTTCGAGGACGTTTGGGGTGCGCGAGCCAAGCCGGATGGAGAATTGTTCACATATGGGGAAGTGGTAAATCTCCCCACCAAACAGGTCTGGACGGTTTATGAAGATGGTGGCGTCGGCGAGGATGGCCGGACCGACAGCAATTGGTACGCCACGCCGGGCATGACGCCCGGGTTCGCGCTCGGTTATCTGATTACGAATACAGCGTGGGGTGAGGAAACACCAGATGCCATTTGGTATCTGGATGACGATGAATGTGCGCGTGAAGATCGAAGACTGCAGTTGACGGGATTGTGAGCTGATGGCTGAGTGTGTAAGCGAGCTCAATGGATCGAACTCTGGCTGCCTTGATTACGAAACCGCAGCAGCAAATCGCGCATATAGATCACCCGGCAAGCTGTGGGCTAGTTGCCACGTGATCCCCATCGGGCGTTCGCCTTCATGCTCGACGTAGGTTGCCGGGCCTAGTAGCCAGAACGCTCGTTCGTCCGCGGTGAGGCGGGCGAACGGCAGCACGGTACTACTGCCGGTCGTCTCATGCTGCTGATAGCGCTGGCCCGTTTCGCTCTCGGCGCGGGTGCCGGACTGGCTTTCCCAGTGAATCAGCTCGCGGCTGATTGCATAGTCTCGATATCTTGTGGTGGGCGAGAAGTGTCCGCTGGCTTTGTCGAGGGTGAATGCCAGTAGGTCTACCTTTGCGTGCGGGAGCCAGCGGACGCCTTCGCGCCAGTCGGCCACCTTCAGCGTTTCTCCGTCACCAAAGGCGGCAAGGATCTCCCGCCGGGTGTAGCGGGCGTGGACGTAGAGGGGAACGTCGGGATACGACGTTAGCGGGGCCTGGACATGGTCGACGCGTACCGCGAGGACATCCATCAGTTCGCCAAGTTCGGCCAGGACCTGTGGATGCTTCCAGATCAGTGAAGCCGCATCATCGAGAGTCACGCCAGCTGTGCCGACGCTTTCGGTGAGTACCGTTGCCAGCATGTGGAAAAGTAGCCGGGCCGACAGCGCCAGCGAGCTGATGGTTGGCGGCTGGATTGCTTGGGCAAAGTTGCGGTATTGCTGTATCCGTATTTCGTCGTCGAGGTGGAGCAACCGACCTAGCGCGCGTCGAAGGGCACGCTCCTCCGGGCCATTTGGTAGCGTGGGTACTGCACCCGCTTCGAGCAGATCGGACCAGCAGTGGTTGGCGGAATAGACGTCCTCAAGTCCGAGCCCCGATGCCTCGAGAAATCGTTTAAGGGTAATTTCGGAGTTGGTTTCCGCAATCCGGTTCAGTTCGCGCGCCTTGGCGGACCATGTCGAGGGCAGACTTTGGCGAATGTTTTCCAGCACCGTTGTCGTGGCGACGGTATCGAGCTGCATGTGGCAGCCACTCGGAAGGAAGGGAAAGCCTTTCTCAATCTGCTTCTCCACCTGCTTCCGGTTGCCTTCGAGTAGTGCGCCAAACCTTCGGTAAAATTGAAACTCTTTGCGGTGCTGACCGACGAAGTCAAGAACCGTGCAAACGGATTTTCCAGCTTCGCGGCGCAGGCCACGACCAATCTGCTGCAGGAACACCGTCGGGCTGTCCGTGGGCCGCAACAGCAGGAGTGTGTCAACGGAAGGGACGTCCACCCCTTCGTTGAACAGGTCGACGGAAAAGACGACGCGAAGATCGCCGGCAGCCAATGCGAGCAATGCATTGCGCCGTTCGTCGGCTGGAGTGTCTGCCGAGACGGCGACCGCGGGTAATCCAGAGGCGTTGAATTGGTCCGCCATGAACCGCGCGTGTGCCACCGAGACGCAGAAACCCAGTGCCTGCATGGAGTCGATGTTCGGGGCGATCTTGGTGACGTTCGCGATGATCAGGCGGCTGAGCGCGTGATCGCCAGTCACCAGATTGCTCAGTTCCTGCGGGTCGTAGCCGCGCCCGCGTCGCCACGTGACACCTCGGTAATCCACGCCGTCGCTGATGCCGTAGTAGGCGAAAGGAGACAGGCGGTGCTGCTCGATGGCATCCCACAAGCGCAGTTCGGCGGTAATCCTGCCGTTGAACCACTGCAAGATCGGTTCGTCGTCACCACGTTCGGGTGTTGCTGTAAGGCCCAGCAACTCGATCGGGCGAAGATGGTCGAGTAGTGCCTTGTAAGTGCGTGCCGCCGCGTGGTGGAACTCGTCAATGATCACCACGTCGAAGTGGTCGTGCTCGATATGGGTCGTGCCCGCAGCGGTAAGGCTTTGCACCGAGGCGAATACATGTTCGAACCGAGTAGGGCGATCGCCGCCGACCCAAAATTCACCAAATGCGGCATCGCGCAAGGCGTGGCGGAAGGTTGCCAGACTCTGTTCGAGGATTTCTTTGCGATGGGCGATGAAAAGCAGGCGCGCACGCGGCAAGCGCGCCCTCAGACGTTGGTAATCCAGCGCCGCCATGACGGTTTTGCCGGTACCGGTTGCGGAGACCAACAGGTTGCGATGCCGCCCCTGCAACCGGGCTAGTTCGATCTGTTCCAGAAGTCGGGATTGGAAGGGCTCTGGACGAATCTCGACGGGGCTGAGGTAAATGCGTGGGCCATTAGTGGGAGCCTGCGTCAGCTCCCGGAATTCGGCTTCGTCAAAGGGGCGGAAGTCATCGTTGTTCCAGTAGCTGTCGAACACGGCCGAGAATTTGTCGATGACGTCAGGGTTTCGAGCTCCGGATACCCGCACGTTCCACTCCAGCCCTGTCACTTGCGCTGAGTGGGTCAGGTTAGAGGAGCCGATGTAGGCCGTCGAGTAACTGGACGCGCGATGAAACAGCCACGCCTTGGCATGTAGGCGTGTGCTGGACGTGTCGTAGGAGACGCGGATATCAGCTCCAAGGTCCCGCAATGCCTGCAGGGCAGCCAGCTCGGTCGAGTTGGTGTAGGTCGTCGTCAACAATCGCAGCGATCGAGCGGCTTCCTTGTGCCGCCGCAGGAGATCCAGCAGGGGCTGGATACCGGATCGCCGGACAAAGGCCATCAGAATGTCGATACGATCGGCGGAGGGGACTTCGGATTGAAGCTGGAAGCCAATTCGCGGCTCGCCCGGCGCATTTGTCAGCAGGGTGGTGTCCAGCAGGGGTGTAGCAGGTAGCAGTATTTGCTCGGTTGTGCCGTCGGGAAGTAGTGACGCGATAGCTTGCAGTACGTCTCCTGCAGAAGATGGCGCATCCATCAAGTCCAAACCGTTCCCGGCAGCATCAAGCAGATGGACGATTTGCCGGGTGAGATTCAGGCCCACTTCGGTGCGTTGTCGGGTATCAAGCCCCGAGATGACGCGTCGGATCAATGTTCCCAAGTGTAGTGCGATCCGGTCGGCAGCCTCCGCGCCGTGCAGTCGCCCACGCAAAGCCTTGTGTCTGGAATCGAGCTCTTTGAGCTGTGCCTCAAGCGTCTCGGTAACGAGCTGCTCGTACAGTCCGCGCTGGAGTTTTGTCATGTCGCCAGGCTAACACCGGTTCGGCCTCCGAGCCGCTTTTGCAGCGGCCTTAGGTCGTCGCATCTGCTGCGACCTATCTTTCGTAATCTACCCCGGCCTGTACTAGACGAGGTATGACCGGAATGGCATCACCAAGGAAACTCTGCGTTTTTGAATACCGCTACCGCGACGCCGGTAACTTCAAGACCTACGGAGCGCTGTTGCTGACGGGGTACGCGGCGGACGCCGATGCTACGGTACGGAGTTGTTTGGACTGGGCCGATCAGTTTGTGGCCGAACAGGTGGGCATCCCGGCACTATGTGCTGAGCACTTGAAGTCGGTGGGAGATGGGCCATCGGATCTCGATCATGCATACCACGAGTTCATTTGCCTGCGGCAGGCGACTTTGAAGGAATTAGTGTTGCCTCGTGGTGGCTCCCTGCAAGCGTTGGTCGAGCGGATGCAGGCCGCGGCGGGGCGCTGGGATGTCAGGTTGTCACCGAACTGTGAGTTGTGGTGATCGCTGCTCGAACTATCAGGGTCAAGTTCATTTACTGCAGTGAAAAGCTAACCCGAATCTTGGCACTCATGGCACATAGCCTCGGCCCTGTTTCAGCACGAAACGTGTCAGGGACAATTCCGGCACCAGGGCGGCCATTCCCGGATTGTCCCTGAAGACTCATGTCGTCAGTCCCGCGTGAGGCGGGACGAGCCTGCCCCATGGGCGGATGCCGACAGCGAGGCGCTGGCATCACCTGCAACGGCTAGGCCGAAAGTTTCTAGCAACCGGCAGCCGTCGACGGATGGCGTTGCATCTGGCGCACCTCGGATTCGATTTCCCAACCGGCGCCATGCACATCCAGGAAACGCCGAGTGACCTCCAGCGCCTCGTCCATCGAGGCCACCTCGAGGATCGCGTAGCCGCCGATCACTTCCTTTGTCTCGGTGAAAGGACCGTCAATCTGGCTGATCCTGCCGCCCGAAAGTTTGAGGCGTTTGCCCTCGGCAGTGGGATGCAGCCCGGCCGTATCCACCAGGATGCCGGCGGCAGTCATTTCTTCCAGCAGCTTGCCCATGTCATGCATCAACCGCTCGTCCGGCTGCTGACCGCTGTTCTCGTTTATCCGGATCATGGAAAGGAATTGCATCGTCGCGTCTCCGTGGGTTGCTGGGCCGGAGCCGACCGGCGGGCGACAGGCCGCGTCGTGTCCTGCTCCTGTTCGTGCGACGAATGGGGCAAGCGGGGATCGACAGGGGATGCAGAAAAGGTGTCGGGGACATTTCCTGGTAGGGATATGTTCGCTCCAATAGGGCAACCGTACACGGAGACAGTGGCGTGACTCGTTCTCTCGAAGTCTTCGCTCCCGGCGCGCTGTGGCTTCGGGACTATGCCGTCTCCCTCGGCGGGGCGCGGTTCAACGCACGGATGACGGTGATCAAGCTTCGGAGCGGCGAGATCCTGATCCACTCCCCGTGTGCGTTCGACGAGGCGTTGACCGCTGAGGTCGCGGAACTGGGGCCGGTCGCGGCGATCATTGCGCCAGGCAATTTCCACTGGCTCCATGTGCGCTCGTGTCAGCGGGCGTTTCCGCAGGCACGGACCTGCATCTGCCCTGGCGTCGAGAAGCGGGCGAAGGAACTCACCTTTGACGAGGTGCTCGGTGACGAGGCACCGGCGCTGTGGGCGAGCGAGCTGTCACAGGTCTACCTGCAGGGAACGCGGGTCATGCGTGAGGTCGCGTTCTTTCACCGCTCCAGCAAGACGCTCATCCTGGTTGACATGATCGAGAATGTCACCGCGGCCACGCCCGATACCAACGGCTTTCTGAGGCTCCTGTTTCGAATGATCGGGATGTGGAACACGCCCGGCCCGGCGCCCGAGTACCGGCTTGGCTGGGGGGACAAGGCGCTCGTGCGCCAGTGCATGATGCGTATCCTCGAATGGGACTTCGAGCGCGTGATCCTCTCCCACGGCGACCTCATCACCCGCGATGCCAAGCAGCTCATCGGCCATGCCTGGCGAAATATCCTGGGCCACGGCTTGCCCTAGACGCCCATTGGCGGCCTGCCGCCTCTTGCAAGGGGGGAGACCCGGGTCCGAGTGCACCTTGGAGCACCACTGACCCGCAAACCCTGGACCTGCAAGCCCAAGTCTCTCAACCCTTGCGTGCAACACCCAAACCGTTGCACGCAAGGCTTCGTGCTCCGCGTCCAACCCCTGGACCTTCGCGTCCAACCCTCGCGACCTTGCAGCGACAAGGTTCGAAGCATCGCGCGCAACGCTTCCAGCGTCGGCCACGAAGGTTTTTCCGTCGCGCGCAACCGTTTGACCCTCGCAACCGCCGTCGAGCACCTTCGCACTCCAAGGCTTTCATCCTTGCGCTTCGGTGTTTTTCGCTTGCACGCATGCCTGAGTCGGCTGCGCGCGAAGGTCGCCGGCTTGCGCGCGAAGGGAGAACCATCGCGTGCGGTGTCCAGACCGTTGCAGGCGTGGGTGGAGAATGTCGCGGGCGGAAGTGGACGACCTGCGCAAGATGCTCGCCAACCGCTTCGCCCGAGGCGCGCGCGCCGTCGACGCCGGTCGCGCCGACCGAACCGGCGACCGCCCGATCGCAATCCGCTCCCGGCAGCAGGTCGCAGGAAAGCCCCGCATCGCGGGGGCTTTTTCATGCGCCGCTACCTGCCCGGGGTCGGCGTTGAGGAGAGGATGCCCGGCACGCCGTCATTCGACACGGTGCCTTCGGTGTCCACCGTAAGCGTTCGCCGACCGCCGCTGGCGAATGCGGTGATGCATTCGCCGGCATCGTGCATGCCGTTCTCGTCCTGGATGCCGCAGTCGGCCATCGCGCGCCATCGCCTGCATGCCTTGCCCGCGATCGGCTCGGCCGGGGCTTGTTGATGGGCGTGCTACTCGGACGGTGCGGCATCCCACTTCGGCTTCATTTCGCGACCCCATTGCCTGGGGTCCTCCTCGTGCATTTTCTTCATCGCCTTGGCGGTATCGGGGTGCTTTTCCATGACGTGTGCCGTCATGGACTTCACCATCTCCTCCCACGACCCAGCCGACATGCGGTGGTCGCAGGGACCGCCAAGTTCTTTGCAAGTCATCGTCTTCATGCGGTATGTCCGGTTGCCTGGCCATGCGGCCACGAAAAAGCTAACCGGGTCCGCGCATGCCATGCGTGACGATGGCAAAGCCGCCGGAATGGTGCCGATGCGATGCTCGTCGTGGCGCCGGATGACGGCGACAAGCACGCGCGCGGCGGGTGCATCGCTTGAGAGCTTGGCCAGCGCTTCCTGGGCGAGGGTCAGCTCCATCGCTTCTTTCTTGTCGACGGGCAGCGTCGCCTGCACCGTGACCTTGAAGGAGACCTCGCCGTGCTTGACCAGGAGCCCGACCTGACTCCCGGCAACGAAGTAGCAGGCGTTGTCGCCCACGGCGGCAGGCTTGACTCCCGCGCTCGCGGCGGCCATCTCGGCGGCCATCCGGTTGCCGCCGTCACAGGCCGCGGCCGTCTGCAGGTACAGCGTCACGAATTTCACGTTGGAGTTGCCGGAGGCATTCCAGGTGCGGGTCTTGATGAAGGTCGGCGTGACGTGGGTTCCCGCCGCGACCGATCCGCCGATGACCGTGCCGACCTGGGCGGACGTCAGCACCGTGCAGGCGTCGGTATCCGCTCATGCAGTCGATGGCATGGCGGCCGTATCGCCGCGAGACAACGCCCGGCATGCCATGAAGAGCGCCGCGTCGGCCGTCGACGAAGGGTCGTCATTTCCACATCCGCCGAGTACGTTGATCGCTCGATGCGGCGGGCGTACAGTCCGCCGCAGCTGAGTGGGGTTGTTGAGTTTCCATCCCTTGCTGAGGCGATCCGGGGGCGGCGTGATCAATATCGAGCACGACAGCAGCGGGCGCGTTTACGAGATCTGGAAGCAGAACCAGATGAATTCCTGCGGCGTGGCCAGTGTCTGGATGGCGCGCGGCATCGCCAGGCAGATGAGCATTGCCGAGGACGAGTGGACGCTCGCGCAAAAGGTCTATCGCAGTGCGGTCGGCAACGCGCTGGCGCCCTTGGGCGTCGCGTCCTCCTCCGGCCCGATGTCGCTGGATCCCCGCGCCTTCCGGGTGGACCAGAGCAGCATGGCTTCCACGATCGCCAACTTCGGGTTCTATGCGGGACAGCTCGCGCGGGCGCTGCGGGCGGAGGGCCTGAGGGTCGTGCATATCGGGTTCGACGGCCACCGCCACCCGATCCAGGCGAACTTGATCTCCCTGAGCAAGCCGGCCATTGCGCTGGTGTACTGGAATCATGGCGGCGGCCATTTCGTGGTGGCGGGACGCGCCACCAGGCAAAGGGTCACGTTCCTCGATCCGTGGGACGGCCACATCAACGAACAGCCCAACAGCGGCCGCTATTTCTCGCACTACAGCGCCCAGGGCCCGATTGGCGAGATCCTTTACCTGTCGGCCTGACCGTCCCGAAGCGGGCCAGAAGGCGCGGCACGGCATGGCGGCGGTGCCACGGGCGACGTGGCCGGCGCGCCGGCGTGCCGCGGATTCAGGGACGAACCGCCGTGACCTCGATTTCCACCAGCATGCCGGGTGAGGCCAGCGCGGCCACCTTCACCGCCGAGCGTGCCGGCAGCCTGGGTTGCGTCGCCGTGCCGAAGAACTGCGTGTAGCCCTTCATGAATCCGGCGAAATCGAGCGCGCCGTTCCTGCCGGGATCGCCGACCAGGAACGCATGCATCTGCACCACGTCGCCCATGCCCAGCTGCATGCCGTGCAGCTGTCCCTCGATACGCTTCAGCACGTTGACCGTCTGCGCCTCGGTGTCGCCATAAGCCGCCACGCTGCCCAGCGGCGCGGCGGTGTCCACGACCGGCGGCACCATGCCGCTGAGCAGCACCAGGCTGTGCCCGGGTGGCACCTCCACCGCGGCGGAAATCGGGAAGTTGCTGTTCGGGATCGGGTAGCGCTTTACCTGCTGTGCCTGGGCGACGGACAGCAGCACGGTGGCTCCCGGGATCAGCAGCAGGGCGGCCATCCGGTTCATGGTGAATCCTTGGGTGCGGGAGGGTGGGCGGCGTGCAGGGCCGCGACGTCGGCGGCGCTGACCGTATCGCGGTAGTGGTTGCCGAAATGGCTGCGCACGTAGTTGACCACGCGCGCGATCTCGGCATCGCTCAGGGTGGTGTGCGTCAGGGCCTCGAAGCCGTGCAGGTCCGGGCGCGGCCGGAACGAGGGCATGTTGCGCCGGCCCAGCAGCAGGGTGACCACCATGTAGTCGGCCGAGGCCAGGCGCGGGTCCTGCGCCAGCGCCGGGAACTGTCCGGCGCCGGTGGCACCGCGCGCATCGGGCATGTGGCAGGCTTGGCAGATGTGCTCGAAGATCTGCTGCCCGCTGGCCTGTGCCAGCTGGCCGGCATCGAGGATCGGACCCGGTGGATCGATCGCACCGGCGTGGCCACTGACGGACATGCCGATGGCGACGGCGAGCATGCGGGAAATCATGCGACGCAGGGTGATCATGCCGAGACTCCCGCCTGCGCGCGCTGATGCAGGCGCCCGATCGCGTCCAGCGCCGAGGTGATCGCGCCTTCCTGCCAGGCCGGCAGCCAGGAGGCGTGCTCGCCGGCGAGCGCGATGCGGCCGTCGATGCGGCACAGGTTGTCGTAGTGCTTCGCGCGCAGGGCATCGTCCCATTCGCCGAAGCAGCCCATCACGAACGGCACCCGGTTCCATGCGACGGCGATGCCGTTGTCGAATTCACGCGTGTATTGCGGATGGATCTGCGCGCCCTGGCGCACCGCCTCGCGCACGCGCTGCGCGGGGCTCATCGCGGTGAACTCGAGCGCCGGTGCGCCCCAGCTGTAGGCGCCCAGCAGGACGCCCTTGCCGGAGCCCTGGTAGTCGTGGCACGGATAGCCGATGTTGCCGATCGGCAGATCGGTATAGCTGTTTCCGCCGAAGATGAAGTCGTCCTGCTCCCAGAAGCGGCGCTTGAACTGCAACCCGACCTTGAAGGCGGCGGCATACGGCACGGCGGCGATCGCGTCGGCCATGGCGCTGCCCACGTTCATCGGGATCTGGCCCAGCACCGACAGCGGGATCGTGCACAGGCACCAGTCGGCGCGGGCCTGCCGCGGCTGGCCCGGCTGGCGTGCGTCGACGTAGTCGGCGGTCACGCCGTGCTCGTCCTGGCGGATGCGGGTGACCTTGGCGTGGTACTCGATCAGCGGGCCCAATGCGCGCCCGAACGCCTCGCCGATGCGGCCCATCCCGCCGACCGGCTGGAACAGCGTGTCCTGCATCTCGTAGACGTGGGCGAACAGCAGCGGCAACCACAGTCCCGACTGGAGCAGGTCGTGCGGGCTGATCGGCTGCGACGGCACCGGCTTGCCGTCGAGGCCGCCACCCGGATCCTTTTGGTAGCCGCGCACCCCGCTGCTGGTTTCGCCTTGCACGTAGCGGTAGTCCTTGTCCAGCGCGCCGACGACCTGCAGGCTCAGCAACAGTTTTTCCCGATCCTCGTGATCGAGCGGCGCGTCCAGCGCGCCCTGGTTCACCGCCTTGGCCAGCAGCTCCGACACGGTGCCGCGGTAGTCGGCATCGATGGTGCGATAGCGCTGCGGCTTGCCGTCGAATGCCTTGCTGGCGTGCATGTAGGCGTTGTAGTTGATCTGGATGAAAGGCTCCAGCGGGACGCCGAGCAGCTTGCAGTAATGCAGCAGGTTGCGGTGGTGATGCGGAATGCGCCAGGGGCCGGGATTGATGTACAGGCCGTCGTCGAAATGGCAGTCCTGCCGTGCGCCGCCCAGCTCGGTGTAGCTGTCGCCGCCGCGCAGCGACCAGTTGCGTCCGCCTGGACGGTCGTTGTACTCGAGCAGCTGCACCTGGTAACCCGCTGCGCGCAACTCGTAGGCAGCGGTCATGCCGGCCAGCCCGGCGCCGAGGATGAGTACCGAAGCACCTGCCGGCGCGCGGCCGAGCCGGGCCGGGAGTCGCGGCGATTCCTGAGCGAAGCCGAGCGCCGACATGGCCTGGTACATCGCCGCGCCACCTGCACCCAGGCCGATCATGCGCAGCACGTCGCGCCGGCTCGCTGAGAAGTTCGCGCCCTGGGACGCCATCGATTCCCCCCCATGCACGCACTGCATCGCTGCTTCGATGGGTGTCGCGTGCGGCGCCACTATACGCCGAAGCCGGCGCTGCACCATTCGGCCGCCTTGCCGGAGAACCAAGGAACGAACGGCACGCGTTTGCGCGGGAATGACGAAACGGGAGGCTGGTGCCACGCGCTTCTGCCTGTCCTGCAGCCTGTTGTCGGGAATCGCCGGTACTCGTATCCATGCAAATGCAATCATTGCCTTGACGGGAATAGACGCGATATACAAAATCTCGCGGCCCCGGACACCGGTCGTTGCCGCCTCCGGGGAACGCGGTGTGCGCGCGAGTTCAGGTTCTCCCGGGACGCAGCAGGCGTCCATCCGGCAACGACGCACGACACAGGCAATCACGGAAGCAGGGTTACGCGACAGATGCCGTTTCCCATCACCTTGTTTCCTTTTGGCCGAAGCCGGCAGGCAGCGCGGCGCCGGCACCGTGCGGCGATTTTCCCGGCATCGGCGGCATCGCCATGAGCAGCGGATTCCGGCCGCCGAACCAGGCGCTGAGCACCATCGGCCTGTCGCTGGCGATCTTCATGCAGGTGCTGGACTCGACCATCGCCAACGTGTCGCTGCCGACCATCGCCGGCAACCTCGGCGTCAGCAACGACCAGAGCACCTGGATCATCACTTCGTTTGCGGTGAGCATGGCGATTTCGCTGCCGCTCACCGGCTTCCTCACCCGCCGCCTCGGCGAGGTGAAGCTGTTCATCGCGTGCACTTTGCTGTTCGTGCTGTCTTCGTTCCTCTGCGGCATCTCGCAGAGCATGGGCATGCTTATCCTGTTCCGTGCAGTACAGGGGGCGGTGGCCGGCCCGATGTACCCGGTCACGCAGAGCCTGATGATCGGCATCTACCCGTCGCACAAGCGCGGCATGGCGCTGGCGCTGCTGTCGATGGTGGCGGTGGTGGCGCCGATCGCCGGCCCGATCCTCGGCGGCTGGATCACCGACAACTATTCGTGGCCGTGGATCTTCTTCATCAACGTGCCGATCGGCATCTTCGCCAGCGTCGTGGTGACCCGGCAGATGAAGGGCCGCGTCGAGAAGATCGTCCGTTCGAAGATGGACTACGTGGGCCTGATCACCCTGGTCATCGGCGTCGGTGCGCTGCAGATCATGCTGGACAAGGGCAACGACGAGGATTGGTTCAACTCGACCTTCATCGTGGTCACCTGCATCGTCTCGGCGATCAGCCTGGCGGTGTTCCTGATCTGGGAGCTGACCGACAAGGATCCGATCATCGACCTGCGCCTGTTTCGCCACCACAACTTCAAGTTCGGCACGCTGGCGCTGGTGCTTTCCTTCGCCGCCTATTTCGCGATCAACCTGCTGCTGCCGCAATGGCTGCAACGCAACCTGGGCTACACCGCCACCTGGGCCGGCTTCGCGGCATCGCCGCTGGGCATCGCTCCCTTGCTGCTGACCTTCATCGTCGGCCGCTATGCGATGCGCTTCAACCTGCGCCTGCTGGCCTCGGTGGCGTTCGTGATCATGGGTGCCACCTGTTTCCTGCGCTCCGATTTCTATATCGGCATCGACTTCTATCATGTCGCCATGATGCAGCTGATGATGGGTCTGGGCGTGGCGCTGTTCTTCATGCCGGTCACCGTGATGCTGCTGTCGGACCTGGAGCAGAACGAGATCGCGTCGGGCTCCGGGCTCGCCACCTTCCTGCGCACCCTGGCCGGCAGTTTCGCTGCCTCGATCACCACCCTGCTGTGGGATCGCCGCGCCAGCGTGCATCACGCGCAGCTCGCCGAAAGCATCAATGCCTACAACCCGAGCGCGCAGGACGCGATCACCCGACTGGGTCATGGCGACGCGCAGACCGGCGCCGGCCTGATCAACAACATGATCACCCAGCAGTCCTACCAGATCGGCTTCAACGAGCTGTTCCACGCGCTGGGCTGGATCTTCATCCTGCTGATTCCGGTGATCTGGCTGACCCGGCCGCCGTTCACCGCCAAGTCCAGTGCGGCCCCCGCGGGCGGGCATTGAGCCTGCCGACCGGAGCCGACCGGGTCGGGGCCTGAGCGAAAACGGCATCGGGAGCAGGTTCACTTGGCGCCGCCGCGCCATGCGAACAGAATGGTCGGAACTGCCTCCCCCGTTCGGGCGAAGGAGCAGGTCTGGTGTGAACCGGTTGCGGCGAGACTTTCGGCGGAGGTGGACATGCGCGGATCGAGAAGGCTTGCAGCTATTTTCGCCGTGATGCTGTGCAGTGGCTTTTCGCCGGCCGCACAGGCGCGGATGCTGGGCTGTGTGGCCAATCAGGCGGATGAGGCCGCGGTCGTGGATACGGTGCGCTCGATGTACGCCGCGGCAGCGGCGAACGACATGACCAGACTGCATGCGGTGTTCGCGCCGGGAGCGTATTTGTTCGACGGGGGTACTCGGTATGCGTCGATCGACGCGTTGATGCAGGTGATACTTGGCTATCGGACCAAGGGCGTGAAGTTCGTGTGGAACGTGACGCAGCCGGATGTGCACGTGCATTGCCATGAGGCGTGGATCGCGTACGTGAACGCGGGCGCGATCACCCTTCCCGGGGCCACTGCAGCGACACCGGCAAAATGGCTGGAGTCCGCCGACCTGGAGAAACAGGATGGCGTGTGGAAGATCGTGTTCTTTCAAAGTACGCGCGTCCCGCCACCAGAGCAGGCCAAGTGATCGACATGCAGTTGCCCTGGGAGAAGAAGCTGGCGGGCGGCCGCGATTCGAAATCCCGGGGTCGGGTTCGGTTGCGTATGCCGGAAAGTGAACCTGGCAAGGGTTCCGGCGTGGCTGCGGTCAGTCGTGGTGGACGCAGGGCCGGAGAGGTCGACGCGCTCAAGCCGATGGCGTGCAGGAGCAGGGCGGGGCTCCTTGCTGAATCCTCACCGTTTTCTCATGACAGGACTGCCACGTGAGGTTCATAGTCGACCTGGTGCCGCGAAGCATCGTTGGCTGGCCGGCGGCAAGATCCTTTCGACGCTGAATGGGGGTGGATGATGGGTGCCGATTCAAGCCTGGCCGGAACGCACGCATTGCAGCAATTGGCCGACGCCATGCGGGGGCCGCTGTTGCGCCCCGGCGATCCGGATTACGAAGTGCGCCGGCGCGTCTGGAACGGCGCCATCGACCGCCGGCCGCTGGCGATCGCGCGTTGTGCGGACGCCGAAGATGTCGGCGTCGTGGTCAAATTCGCGGCCAGGGAGCGCCTCCCGCTCACGATACGCGGCGGCGGCCACAACGTTGCGGGCCTGGCCGTGCGGGACGGCAGCCTGATGCTGGATCTGGGCGACCTGAACCGCGTCGAGGTCGATGCGCAGGCGCGCATCGCGCGTGTCGAAGGCGGTGCGTTGTGGCGCGAAGTCGATGCGGCGACGCAGCCGCACGGTCTCGCCACCACCGGTGGCTTCGTTTCGAGCACCGGCGTCGGCGGCCTGACCCTGGGCGGTGGCGTCGGCTGGCTCATGCGCCAGTGCGGCCTGGCGATCGACAACCTGGTCTCGGCCGACGTCGTCCTGGCGGACGGGCGTTGCGTGGTGGCCAGCGCCGACCAGCATCCCGATCTGTTCTGGGCCTTGCGCGGCGGCGCCGGCGGTGTTGGCGTGGTGACGCGGTTCGTCTTCCGCCTGCATCCGGTCAGCGAGGTGCTTGCCGGTGCCGTCTTCCATCCGCTCGAGGCGGCGCACGCGCTGCTGCGCGCTTTTCGCGACTTCACCCCGACGGCGCCGGAGCAGGGCACCTTCATGCTGGTGTTCACGCCGGCACCACCGGCGCCGTTTCTGCCGGCACATGTGCATGGTAAGCGCGTGGTTGCGCTCGCCTGGTGCTGGAGCGGCGATCCTGCGCAGGGTGAGCGAGCGATGGCGCCGCTCACCCGTTTCGGAGAGCCGCTGGGCAAGGTCGGCGGCGTCATGCCGTACGCGGCCTGGCAGCAGTCCTTCGACGTGCACGCACCGGCCGGTGATCGCTACTACTGGACGACCTCGACCCTCGATGCGCTCGACGATGCCTTGATCGACGCGCTCGTCCCCTCTGCAGCCATGCCGCCCGATCCCCTGTGCGAGGTGCACGTGCACCACCTGGGCGGTGCGGTCGCGGCCGTGCCGGCCGAGGCCAGCGCGTTCGTGCATCGCGACGCGTCTTTCTTCATCAATGCGATCGGCCATGCGGGGACGGCGGACACATTTCCGGCGGTACGCGAATGGGTGCGCGAACTCCGCTCCACGCTAGCGCCCTGGACACGTGACGGCATGCAGGCGAATTTCGCCGGCGAGGTCGGCGACTGGCAGGTGCAGACGCATGATGCCGCCGCGCGCGCACGCCTGCAGGACATGCGCCGCCGGTACGATCCGGCCGGGCTGTTCCTGCCCGTGTGCAGCGACTAGGCGGCGAGTTCGGCCAGCCGCGCCCGCGTCAGTTCGACCACATCCTCGATCCGTGCTGTGGCACCCTGTTTTTGCGCGGTCTTGAATGCCTCGCCGAGAATTTCGCGTGCACTTGTTTCGGCCCTGGCATGGGCGGCGCGCCATTGCGGGAACAGTGGCGCACCGGTCAGGTCGCGCACGCGCGCGGCGGCGGCGAGCAGCCGCGCCGCGCAGTCGGCGTCGCCTTGCCCCAGTACCAGATAGGCTGCGCCCTCGATGCAACCGGCAACGGAGCGCCGGTGCTGCAGCCCGATGCTCAGCTCGAGCGTGAGCAACCAGTCCTGGGCCGCACCACGTACATCATCGAGCTGGAATCTTTGCAGCGCCCGAACGATCAGTACGTAACCGTGCTGGAAGATGTCATCACCGGGTGCCGACGTCAGTTCGGCGGCTTCGCTCATCCATGCCTCGGCTTCGTGATGCTGTCCACGCATGGCGCAGGCGATGCCGCGGCCCAGCAGCGCGAGCGAGCGCAACCAGCGGGAACCGTGCGCTTCTGCGACGGCCAGTGCGGCTTCCACGCAGCGTTCCGAGCCGTCGAAGTCGCTGTGGATCGCATGCTCGAATGCCAGCACCCCCTGGCCGGACGCGGCGAGCGCATCGTCGCCCAGCTGCGTGGCCAGCGCGATACCTTCCTGGAGCAGCGAGATCGCGGGGCCGGTTGTCTGGCGATGGTGATGGGCTATGCCGTTGGCGATCAGCGCACGCGCACGATGCAGGTCTTGCGTGGCGGATTCGCGCAATGCCAGGTCCATCCATTGGTTCGCCTGGCGATAGTCGCCCTGCACCCTGAAGTACCAGCACAGGTTGGCGCAAAGCGTGATCGCGTCGTCGGCGAGGTCTACCTGTGCCAGTGCGTAATCGAATGCTGCCTGCAGGTTCGCCTTCTCGCGCAATACACGTCCGACCCACAACTGCTGGCGTTCGCCGCGCACCTCCACATCCACACGGGCGGTGAAATCGATGCAATGCGCGAGGTGCGCCCGCCGGATGCGGGCCTCGTCACCGCTCTTGCCAAGCTGAGTCAGCGCAAACAAGCGCACGCTGTCGAGCAGGTTGTAACGCGGCGGGTCGATGCCGGTGTCAACCGCGACCAGTGACTTGTCGACAAGCCCGCCCAGCAGGTCCAGGGTCTGTTCGTCGCCGAGTTCGAACACCGCGCCAACAGCCATGGCGCCGTGCAGGGTCCAGCCGCCGGCGAACACCGACAGGGCGCACAGCAGCGTCTGCTCCCGTTCCGACAGCAGCGCGAAACTCCATTCAATCAGGGCACTCAGCGTCTGGTGGTGCAGCGTGCGGCCGGAGGGCGTATCCGCCAGCCAGCGGAAACGATCCTGCATGCGCAGCAGCAGTTGCTCGGGGCTGAGCAGGCGCAGTCGCGCGGCGGCCAGTTCCAGCGCCAGCGGCAAGCCGTCCAGCTGCCGGCACAGCTCGGCGACGGCGGTGGCATTGGCCGTGGTCAGCGCAAAACCGGAAGCGAGCGAACGTGAGCGTGTGAGCAGCAGTTGCACCGCGGGCACGGTCACCAGTTGCGCGATTTCGTCGGCGCTTGCCCAGCTGCCCGACGCGGGGGTTTCCAGTGGAGGCAGGGAATAAAGCGCTTCGCCCGGGCAATGCAGACGCTGCTGGCTGGTCACCAGCACGCGCAGGTCCGCGCACAGGGACAGCAGGGTTGCAACGATGTGGCCGAGCGGTTCGGCCACCCGTTCGCAGTTGTCGAGCACCAGCAGGGAGCGGCGTGCCCGCAGCACCTCGACCAGTCTTTCGAGGAGATTGTCCGTGCCGGGTGCTTCGCGGATGTCGAACGCATCCGCCAGTGTGCGCGTCAGCCGTTCGTCGTTCGTGCAGGGAGTGAAGTCGAACAACCAGACGCCATCCGGAAAGGTCCGTGCATACACCCGTGCCGTTTCCAGCGCGGCCTGCGTCTTTCCGATGCCGCCCGGCCCGGTCACTGTCACCAGGCGTGCACGGCCGAGCAGCTCGCCGAGTTCGACGATCGCCAGCTCGCGCCCGATCAGCGTGCCGGTGCGCTCGGGCAGGCATGCGTGCACGGGCGGAGCAAAACTCAAGGTGGGCGGTGCCGCGCCCGACGTGCTGGTCAGTGGCGCTATGAAGCGGTAACCCAGACCGCGTACGGTCTGGATATAGCGGGGTGACTGGATATCGTCGCCCAGCGCTCTGCGCAACTGCACGACGAGGCGATTGAGCGTCGCCTGGGTGACATAGGCATGGCCCCAGACCGCATCGAGCAGTTGGTCGCGGCTGAGCATCCGGTCCGGGTGGGTCAGGAATTCCAGCAGCACCGCGAATGCCTTCGGCTCGACAGCGACTTCCTTTCCGGCGCGGATCAAGCGATGCGCGCCGACATCCACCCGCACATCGGCGAAGGAGAAAAGACCTGCCGGTGAAGCCTGCCCTGGGAGTTTGACGGTGGCCATTTCCGCATTATCACGCCGATCAGCGCTACCGGTTCAAGCGGGGCCGGCGCGATTTCTCATCATTTCCCTATCGTGTCCTCATGAATTCGGGCGTGGCGAACAGCACTCTGCGCAATGAGGCCGTCGGGGATTCAGAACGGCCCGCCATCGATCATCTATGTCCAAGAGGAGACTTGCCATGAATACCCGTCTGCAAACCGCCATCGCCCTGGTTGCCCTGGGAACGGCCGCCGCCGCGCTTTCCCCCCGGGCGAACGCCTGCAACCTCACCGACTACCGCAGCACCAGTTCGCCGCAGTGGTCGTTGCCGCATGCGCGTCCCGACAGCGCCGCGGCGCAAGTCGAGGCGTCGGCGGCCTTGCTGGCCTCGCCAGCTGCCAATCGTGCTGCGTCAGGCGCCTTGAACGTGCTGCAGGAGCTCGAGCCGATCACCGGCCTGTGGCAATTCACTTTCACGTCGAAGAACAACGTCGGCATCCCGGACGGTGCCCAGCTGGATGCGGGCTTCGTGTCCTGGCACGCCGACGGCACCGAAACCATGAATTCCGGACGGGCGCCGATTACCGGCAATTTCTGCATGGGCGTTTTCAGGCACACCAGCGTCTATGGCTACAAGCTCAATCACTACGCGCTGTCATGGGATCCCACCGGCACGGTATTCGTCGGGCCGGCCAATATCCGCGAGCAGCTCCAACTCGCGCGCGGCGGCAACACCTATACGGGCAGCGTCACGATCACCCAGTTCGCGCCGGATGGCACGACCGTGCTGGCCAATCTCACCGGCACGGTGGCGGCGCAGCGCCTGACACCCGACACGAACTGAGTGCGCAGGTGCTGATCGTGACGACCAGTTCGCCCGAAGGCGCGAAAGGTGACGGCCAAGGCAGATGCCGACACCTGGATCGACACTGGGAAGTAACGATCGAGTCCGTCTTCATCGCGAAAATGTCAAAGCCCGACGACACTTGCCTGAGGGCGTTACTCTCGCCGTGAAGCGCGCCGGATGCGTGGGTCGCGTTGCAGTCGGTTCGATCGGTGCCTGATTTTCCAGAACCTGCTGCCCGGGGCGATCTTCGGTTCGCCCCGGGCATTTGTCATGCGGCGCAGGGAAGGGCCGCCACGAAGAGCGTCTGTCGCAAAAGATGCCTTGGACTGTTCCTGCCGTGTCGGTATCGGACTTCACGCCTGTTTCCGCAGCGCCTCCACCAGCAGTGAAAATGCCGGCGAAGCTTGCCGCCGGCTCGGGTAGTACAGGTGGTAGCCGGGAAAGGGCGGGCACCAGTCGGCGAGCAGGCGTTGCAGTTTGCCGCTGGCGATCTCGGCCTTGACGATGTCTTCGGGCACGCAGGCCAGGCCGAAGCCGTCACGTGCCGCGGCAACGATGTGGCGGGTATTGTTGAAGGTCAGCCTTCCTTCCACGCGCACGTTCAGCGCGCGGCCCTTCTTCTCAAACTCCCACGCGTACAGGCCGCCGCGGGTGAGGAAGCGGAGATTGATGCAATCGTGGCCGGTGAGGTCGCGCGGCGTTTTCGGTTTCGGGCGCGAGGCCAGGTAGGCCGGCGAGCCGACCACGGCCATGCGCATCGGCGGCCCGATCGGCAGCGCGATCATGTCATTGGCCACCTGTTCGCCGAGGCGGATGCCGGCGTCGAAGCGCTCGGCCACGATGTCGGTGAGGCTGGAATCGCTGATCACCTCGATGCGGATGTCCGGGTACTGCGGCAGCAGCTTGCGCAGCACCGGCCACAGAATGGTGCTGGCGGCGTGTTCGCCGGTGGTGATGCGCAGGTTGCCGCCGGGCTTGTCACGCAGTTCGCTGAGGTTGGCCAGCGCCGTGTCGATGTCCTCGAAGTTCGGCGTCAGCTCATTGGCCAGTCGCTCGCCCGCTTCGGTGGGCGCCACGTTGCGCGTGGTGCGGGTGAGCAGGCGCAGGCCGAGCCGTGCCTCCAGCCCGCGGATGGTATGGCTGAGTGCCGACTGCGACACGCCCAGTTGCGCGGCGGCGCGGGTGAAGCTGCGCTCACGTGCCACCGCCAGGAAGGCGAGCAGGTCGTTGTAGTTCTCGCGTGCCATGGCCATGAACTCATTGATGAGTATGAATCATAAGTGCATTCGGATTGTGGGGTCTAATCAAATCAAGCCGCCGCGCTCAGACTGGGCGCATTCCCACTCTCCATCGGAGCTGCACGATGCAAACCCGGATGCTTGGACACAGCGGCCTCGAAGTCTCCGCCCTCGGCTTCGGCTGCATGGGACTGAACCACGCCTATGGCGTTGCGATGGAAAAGCAGGACGCGATCGCCTTGCTTCGGCAGGCTGTCGACGCCGGCGTGACTTTCTTCGATACCGCCGAGGCCTATGGTCCGTTCACCAACGAGGAACTGGTCGGCGAGGCGCTGGCACCGCTCCGCGACCGGGTGGTGATCGCCACCAAGTTCGGTTTCAAGAATGGCGATTCGAAGACCGGCGTGGACAGCCGGCCGGAACGCATCCGCGCCGTCGCCGAAGCCTCGCTCCGTCGGCTGCGTACGGACCGCATCGACCTGTTCTACCAGCACCGCGTCGATCCGAACGTGCCGATGGAAGAGGTCGCCGGCACGGTCAAGCAGCTGATCGCGGAAGGCAAGGTGAAACACTTCGGCTTGTCGGAAGCAGGCGTGCAGTCGATCCGCCGCGCGCATGCGGTGCAGCCGGTCGCCGCGCTGCAAAGCGAGTATTCGCTGTGGTGGCGTGAGCCGGAGCAGGAGGTGCTGCCGGCCTGCGCGGAGCTGGGTATCGGCTTCGTGCCGTTCAGCCCGCTGGGCAGGGGCTTCCTCGCGGGAAAGATCGATGCGAGTACCTCGTTCGCCAAGGATGATTTCCGCAACAACGTGCCACGCTTTTCGCCCGAGGCGCGCCAGGCCAATCAGACACTGATCGACCTGCTGGGGCGCATCGCGGCGGGCAAGCAGGCGACGCCGGCGCAGCTCGCGTTGGCGTGGCTGCTGGCGCAGCAGCCGTGGATCGTGCCGATTCCGGGCACGACGAAGCTGCATCGGTTGAAGGAGAACATCGGTGCAGCGGACATCGCGCTGAGCGTGGACGATCTCC
>Ga0134126_10003018_pt1 | contig 21131 bp, 18 predicted proteins | sample KB31752_FD_96881 | JGI IMG/M metagenome (GOLD analysis project Ga0134126, IMG submission 96881) | Terrestrial soil microbial communities with excess Nitrogen fertilizer from Kellogg Biological Station, Michigan, USA - KB3-175-2 | ecosystem: Environmental > Terrestrial > Soil > Unclassified ... | reverse complement strand
TCATGGCGCGAAAAGGGTGAAATTCTCACGCAGAAAGCCGTGATCTATCAGGTTGATCAGACGCGAAACTGATCAGACCAGCAGGTTGATTGATTGCGACGGCTTATTCAGCGTTGCCCTAAGCGCTTTTGCGGGATTTTCAGCGGCAGGGTGTCCCCTTCCACACAAAGTACCCGAAGATCGCCACACCACCAGGCTGCCAGTCGTTCCAGTACATCCTGCAACCACGCAATCATGGGCAATCCTCCAGGCCCGGCAGGCCAAGCAGGGGACTACGTAATCCCGCACCGAGCAAGCCAGTGGGGTTGGCCGGAAACGCGCCATCCGTCGCACAGCTTCGCTCCTCGGCCGCTAAATCGAACTCGTTGTGCGCAAACACAGCGTTGCCATCCAGTCGGTACGGATAAGCCCGAGCTACGAACTCCAGCACCACGGCACTCGCCGCATGCATGTTGACGCAGATGACAGCGGGTGCCTCCTGTCCAGCGCCTGGCATGTACCCTTCCTGGACGCGCGCCGCATACATTATGGGATCGGTTCGTCGAAGGTATTCCGCTTCCAGCAACTCAGGGGTGTAAACGCCACGATCCGCCAACGTCGTACCGCCAGGTTGGACGTAATCGACGCGGCCGCTGATGTTGGCGATCACCATGCCACGAGAGGGCGTCCTGACCGGAATGGTTACCCCGACGTCGAACAAGGGCTGGAGCATCGCACTAGCCAGCCGGTCGCAGATGTGACGCGCCTCCAGACCATCCACGCAACTGAATATGATGTCGGCCTGGGCAACGGCCATGATCGCCTCACGCTTGCTTACGTCCAACGGAACGGCGCGGACTCGCGTTTGTGGGCTGATCCTGGCCGCGGCCGCCTTGAAGACGTCCACTTTTAGCGCTTTCGCAGCCGCATCAGCCTGTGTGGAATTGAGAATACGGTTCAAATTCTTGTCTTCGATGTGATCGAAATCCACAACGATCACTTCTCCCGCGCCCATCCGAAGCACTTGCTCTGCCACGATGCTGCCGGTGCCGGACACGCCGACCACCGCGATACTGAGCCGATGCAACTCTTGCTTCATCGCTTCACCGAAGGCCATCGGCCGTGGTCGCGGATCGTGGTCTTCTCCCCAGTAGAAGTTCAGGTTGTCGCCATAAGCGGCAACGAGATCGATCGCATGGGAATGCATTGCGCGGTCATAGACGCGCGCTTTGATGGCACCACCAGGCACCATGACAGCGCTTCCGTGCCACGGCTCACGCAAGCGGTCAACAGAGCCGCCGGCGATCAGCGACCGCACAACCTCCTGGTCGGATCGGTAATCTACTTGGGAGAATCCATAGAAGCCCGTGGGGTGCGAATGGAGCAGGAGAATGGACAAATCTTCTGTCTCTGCTGCAGCCAGCGCGCGGTCGAGATAATCGCCGGGCCAAGTGAGGGACACTGCCGAGCGCACGCACTGCTCATGAGCGACGAACAAGACGTCGCACACGAGTAGTTTCAGCCCGTCGTTTTCCAGCCGGGAACACAGCAGAACCGCTGCCGCCTCCTTTCCATCTCCGGGGAATAAATGCTGTTCCAGGCGCCGATGAACGGCGCCTGGGACCACCAGCGTACGGGGCCGAATCACGCCCCCACCTCACGGCCCAGCGCCTCGTCGACCAGACCCAGATGAGTGGACACGTTGTCCCGTGCCGGGGACCACTGGCTATTGCTGGTACGGTGACGGGACCATCGCTGGAAGGACGCGCCAGCGATGGCCTGGCGCGCCTCGGTCTGGGCCGGAGCCGCACCGCCTTGCAGCGACAGCGGCGGATCGCAATAGAACATATCGATCTGCGCGGCAGGATAGGTCTGGGGGATATCCAAGGCCAGACGGCAAACGGATAGGTTGTAGCCCTTCGGCAAAGGGTATTCATCGATGATCAACCAGCGCCGGCCACCGTCCGTGAATGTCTCCCAGTGGTGCCCGGCTGCTGTCAGAAATGCCTCGTCCTTTGGCAGCAGGGCAAACTCGCGGCGAAAAACTGGTGCATCGCCGTTGTCGACCTGCCGAGGGCGCAGCCACAGCCGCTCGATTCCGGGCGTGTTGAGATCAATGACATCCTCCAGGCTAACCTGCCGCGGTTCCTGGCCTTTGACCTTCAATACGATCGTCCATGCCTTGGTCAGATCGCTGCCGGCTTTGACCAGGGCCTCCCGGACACCCACTTCGGGGCGGTCCCATTCTGTCGGTTCGCCTTGGACATCTAGCCGCCACATCTGCACGCGCGTGTATAGGCGCTCGACTCCGCTGCCGCTGAGATCCACTGCCTGTCCCGGTTGCAGCAATAGGTCGGGCTCGTCCCGCCGCTCTAGCCAGATCTGGCGGTTGGATGGCACTCGGCCGATCCGGCGGATGGCTTCAACGTCCAACGGACCGGCCCACGCATAGCGGTCGTCATCCAGAACGAAGTAGGAGATCCCGTCGGCCCGGATGGCCAGGAACTCCAGTGACGGCCCATCCTCAGGTAGCGCGATCACCTCCTCCAGCCCGACCTCCCGGGTTGGGCCCGTGGACGGCCAGAGCAGCAAGGCATACTCCATTTCAGGACGCAAGTTGGCTGCCGCCAGTACCTGCTGGCCTGTCGGCGTATGGTCGACGATCCGTACCAGTTCGTTGTTTACCCGGATGGTCTGGTGGTGATGGGAGGAAGGGTCGGAAGGGGCCTGTTCGGTGTTAAGGGTACTCATGGGTATCTCCAAATATGTATGCGCCCGTACCTGAATACCGAACGCTGGAGAGAACTGTGACCCAGTCCCTTGCGTTTTGTCAACAACTATACTTTTGTTCGTTATATCGTATCATCAGCAATCCCCTAGGAGCCCCTCATGCCCTCGCCTCTCGGTGACAAGATCCGCGCCCGCCGAACCCAGTTGGAGATGAGCTTGGAGGATTTGGCGACCGCCACGGACTCGAGCAAGGGGTATTTGTGGGAGCTGGAAAACCGCGACAAAGCCAATCCGTCGGCCGACAAACTCATCAAGATTGCGTCAGCACTTGGGTTGACGACCGAGTTTCTCTTGGATGAGTCACCCGAGGTGGAACCAGAAGCAGGTGTGCTGGACGAAGCGTTTTTCCGTCGCTACAAAAAGCTTGATCCGAAGCGGAAAGAGAAGGTCCAGAAGTTCTTAGACATGTGGGACGACGAGGACTGAGCATGGATCGCAAGCGGCCAATGGCGGAGGCAAACAGCCTTTCTCGGCTGCTCCACGTGCTTCCAGAACCCGAACGATTTCCTGTCAACGTAGAGAACCTCGCTTTTGAACTGAGCCGACAGCGCTATAAGGACGCCCCGATCACACAGATCGAACCGTTTGACATCGACGGCGTGGAAGGCCTGTTGGGACGCCACCCTAGCGGCAAGAAATGGAAGATTGGCTATAGCAGTCGGATCCAGTCCCCGGGGCGCGTGCGTTTCACCCTGGCTCACGAACTGGGGCATTACGTCTTGCATCGTGAACTGCGGGATCGCTTTCGATGCTCGACAGAGGAGATGCACGACTGGGACGAGCGCGAGATCGAGACTGAGGCCAACGTCTTCGCATCTTTCCTGCTCATGCCGCTGGACGATTTCCGTCGCCAAGTCGCTGGGCAGCCGCCGTCCATTGAGATGCTTCGACATTGCGCGGACCGATACGGGGTATCGCTGATGGCGGCAGCCCTGAAGTGGACTGAAATTGCCGCCAAACGCGCTGTTGTCCTCGCCGCGCGCGACGGGCATGTACTGTGGGCGCGTTCGAACGCAGCCGCCTATAAATCTGGCGCGTACCTCGCCTCCAAGAAGCTGACTATCGAGGTGCCAGGGATGTCCATCCTTAATCAGGTGGATGCCGCGTCCGGCCCCAAGAGCTCGAAGTTGAAGGCCAACTTGTGGTTCCGCCGGGAACCGGACGAAATGGATCTCATCGAGCACGCACTAGCTGTTGAAGGCGACTACCCCTACACGCTCGGGATGCTGCTGCTACCCGATGCTATTCCGCGATGGGAGCTGCAAGAAGATGACTTGCTCACGCCGGTGGATCAAGCTCTCCGCTACCGAAGATGAGCGATGACCTCCGAGTAGGGGGCATCGCCGCGTACGGCACATGCCTGGACGCGGCTCCACCAATCAAACCCTTATGTGCTTAGCCGGTGTGCTATCCATCCATAGATGGTGTAAGCGGGCTATTCCTACGGCCTGTTAGAACTGTCGTTACAGGGAACACCCACGCAGCCTCAAGACATTGTTTTTATTGAATTAGCTGGAGCCAGCTAAAATTAGCAAGACCGAAGAATTCCTGCTAATCGAGGTAACAAGCCGAAATCACCCCGTCTGTTGCAGGGCCCTGATGAGGTTTGTCGGATGGAACGGATTTATTCCGCGGAGCGAATACTCCACCTCTACGCCGCTGCGGTTGCCGTCGAAGACATCGAAAAACACGTTATCGCACTCATCCATGCGCCAAGCACTGCCACGCTTACTACCATCTTGGCTCGTTGCCTCACCGCAGTCTCCATCCTGATGCTTCGACCCATATGGATCGGTCGCAAGGCAGACTGCTACGGCGTCCCAATTCACCCTAAACCACCGGTAACGCGCGTCAATGTGCTCGAGCAGCATGCCTATGCATGAGAGCAACATCGAAGTGTGAGGGCGTACGGCGCGATGCCGTGCAATCGATGGCAGCGCGCTGATCAGCGCGAAATAATGCGCGTTGAAGGACTCATAGTCTTTGAGCGCAAGCGCAGCTCGTACACGTGCCGCGTGTAGCCAGAACACCTCAGGCGCCTCAGCACTGAGAAAGCAACGTCCCGCTAGTTGGAATTTCTTGGGTTCGTGCCAACGCGACTGCCCTCGCCGGTTGAACGACACTAGGCGATCGTTCGGCAACTGAAATGCCGTGCTGTAGGGTGGCGCACATATTTCTTCGACATCACCCAAGGTAAGTTGCCACGGTGACAGCAGCTTCCACGGCCACTCGCTAACCACACGAAGATCCGGCATACCCAGCCGCTCAGCGAGCGGATTGACCACGCTGCGTGATGGCTCATTACGGCCATCAAAGTAGTTCGATACTTGGGTCGGCGTAAGTTTTACGTCAACACGAGCTGCAGCCGCAACGATCGCCTTCGTCGTCGTCCCGATTCCACACTTCATCTCTTCGGCGATGCATAGGGCAGCCAAGACGCGAGACTGCTCTCGTAGTGCATTCCGGCCTTGCTGACTTCTTCGCTCAGAGAGCGGCCAGGCAAGCGGGTGCGGCGAACTCGGCTCACCCCGGTGTTCACCAGGCTCCAGGTGCGCCAAAAAAAGATTTGGCGATCTGGGAACGTATCTTTGTTTCAACCTTACAAGATGAACTTGTGCCATAACGAGCACCCATGAGAGTTCATGAGCGCTACCGTAGCGCAGATCGACACCACGATGCTCCGACATCGCTCGGCGACACGAGCATCGCCGTCATCACGACACAGCAAGTCGCCACCCTGCTGAGCTACCCGTCGGCCAGTGCCGTGCGGCAGGCGCATCAGCGCGGCACTTTGCCGGTGCCTCTTTACCGTTTGGGTAACCGCCGCCGCTTGCTTGCGCGACTAGCGGACGTCGAAAAGGCCCTGACCGAACGGCTGGAGCCGTCCCGTACCGTAACGCAAGGAGCCCTGATCGAAGAGGAGGCCAGCTAGCGCCCGCACGCTACCGCCGAGCTGGGTGCGACCAAAGTAACAGGCACAAAAAAGCTCAAGCTGGTGACTTGAGCTCTTTGCAAAACGTCAGATTTCTGGCCTGACGTCGTGAAGTTACTCCCCGTCGCAGAAATGTTCAACTGCCGAACTTCGGCGGCAACGGGCGGGCGTGCGCTGAGAAAAGCATGCTCAGCTCGACCGAATTTGCAACCTATTGCAAGCAAACCAAGCTCAGCAAAGCTGCCGTGAACTACATCTCGGCAGTGCGCTCTTCTCCGCCCTCACGGCGCGTCGGCGACAGCGCACGTTGCAATGTCTGCGCCCGTATCCCCAGCAAGAAAGTCGGCCTGACGGTACAGGCGGAAAGCCGCACATGTGAAGCCGTCTTCGTATACGAAGCAGAGCTGTCGACCGATGTTCTGGAGCTTTGGGATCAACCTGCGCCACTCCAGCTGCGGAGGGATCGTGGCGCCAAGGGAACTCACGTTTCCACCTACACACCGGACTATTTGCTGCTGCGACGGGATGGCCCGGCGCTCGTCGAGTGCAAGACGGCCAAGGGGCTTGCCAGGAAATTAGCCGACAAGCCCGAGGACTGGAATTATGTCGACGGCGTGCCGTACTTCGTCCCCGCAAGAACAGCTGCCGAGAAGATAGGTCTTCCGCACGAAGTCTACGTGACAGACGACACAGCTTCACGCTACTTGGCCAACCTCGAGTTTCTCCATGCTGTGCAGCTGAGCCAGCCAGTCGAGGTTTCCGACGCTGACTATAAGCGCCTGCTGGAAAGGCTGACGGACTCGCCAACCATCTTCGAGCTTTGTAGTGCCAGACGCGGGCCTGAGCCAGCCGTCATCTACGCACTCTTGGCAAGCTCCCGAATCTTCGGTGCCCTGAAAGCGCAGCTCTTGTCACAACAGGACACATTTCGCATCTTCGCGGATCGCGCCCAGACCGACGAATTTCAGGAGCACCTGCTGCAGACATACCGCACAGCGCTTGACGAAAGCAGCGAAACGGATCTCGCAGCATTGCTCCGTGCTACACCCGCTGCGCTTGCACACGCGACCAAGGTCTACGAACAGATCAAAGAGGTCTTGGACGGGAAAAGGAAGCCTACCCGCAATGACTACCGCTACCTGCGTCGCCTTTCCGATCCAGAGGCGTCACCAGGACATCCACTTGCAGCGTGCCTTCCCGATTATCGTTCCCGCGGCAATCGCGTACCGCGGCTGACTCCCGATCAAGTGCGCATCGCCCAGGACGTCATCCAGTCGCACTGGGTCCTCGGCAGGTGCAAGGATCAATCGCAGTTGCTTGGCCATGTGGATGCAGCTTGCTCGGAAGAGAGCATCCCCAAAATCTCCAAGAGTGCATTGCGGAACATGTGCCTCAAGATCGCTCCCGAGCAGGTCGCTTATGGCCGACTTGGGATTCGTGGCTACCACGCCGCCCGGCCACCGGTGTCGGCCGAACACGCAACAGTCCGCTGCGAAATTCCAGGCCTGATCAGCCACATCGATAGCACGCAGTTCGACGTTCGGTCCTGGAGCATCTTTAAGCTGTCGATGTTCTGCGAGCCGCCTTGGTTCTATGTTTTTTATGACGAAGCGACAGATAAAGCTTTGGGGGCGTGGCTTGGTTTTGGGAAGTCCGACCGATTTGCTCTATCGCTTGCATTCCGGGACATGGGAGCACGGCAAAAGCGCGTACCTCCGTATATCGCTCAGGATCGGGGTGGCGAGTACGGGTCAACCTTCTGGGAACAGTTGCTGCCCCGGTTCAACTCGGCGAAGTACTCGCGAGCTTCAGGCGCTCCCCGCTTTGGCGGCCTGGAGGAAACGGCACTGAAGCAAATCAATTTCCGCATCGCCAACCGGCTCGACGGCGCGACCTGGGCAGATCAGCACAGCCGAGCAGCCTCAGGCAACAAGAAAAGTCGGGCAACAGCCCGGCTCGAGCTCGCGATCATCATCCAGGAAGCCAGGCATTTCTGGTTCCACGAATGGAACAAGACGACCCACGGAACCGCTGATGGGTGCCCAGACGACCTGCTTGCTCAGGGAGTCCAGGAGTTCGGCCACATTGGCCATCATGTTACTTGCGATCTTTCGTACTTGATCGCTACATCGATCCCGGTAGACATCACGCTGAACAAACGAAAGGGCCTGCGTTGCGGCTACCGCGAGTATTGGTCTGACGAACTGAACGCAATCAGGCGGCCCTACAAATTTGAAGAGACTCGCCTCGACCCTGCCAATCCAAGCACGTTGTATGTCAGATGTGATGGCAGGTGGATCACCACGCACTCCCGGGATCACGGCGTGATCCTGCCACTCTCGGATGAAGGTAAGTTCTTCGAAAACTATCGGGGGCGTAGCAATAGCAGGACGGCCCGTGAGGAAGGGCGTCAAAGCCACGAGCGCATTGCGAAGCGGATGGAGCAACTCGAGGCATCAGCCGCCGCCGCGGCTGCCTGCGACGAAGCGGACAGTGGCGCCGCCAACAGCACCACACCCCCAGCGTCGCCATCGATCAAGCCCCAAATCGAATCGATCGACTTCGATCGGCTGCCCGACATTCCGTTTCTACCATGATACGAAGGAGACAGAATCATGTTGCTGACTGGCACGCTGGAGCACGCTCACTTCAAGGCGTGGGAGCGGGAGGCTCGCGTCTGTATCACTCATGCATCGAAAGGCACCTTGGTATTCGTGGTAGGTCCGTCCGGCGCGGGAAAGTCGACGCTCCGAAGCCATCTTGAAGGAACCTCGTACCGGTCAGACGCTGACCCATCGAAGAATCAGATCCCGCTCGTTTCCGTCCTGGCCACAAACTCGGAGAGCGGCTATTTCTCGTCGAAGGATTTCTACAGCCGCATGCTGGGCCAGCTAGGCGATCCCTTCAGGCGCGAGGGCACTTTGGCGGGGAGTCCACAAGCAAAGCAGATGACGCCGGAGCAACTGGATTTTCTTGGCGAACCGTTCTGGGACTCCATCCGTGTTTCGATGACGGAGACGAAGATTAGGCGCGCTTTCGAATGCCTGGCACAGGCTGTACACCTACAAGCGATCTTCGTCGACGAGGCTCAAAGCATGTGCCTCACTCACGTGAATCGCAGCCCGTCAGATCACCTCGAAAGTCTGAAGATCCTTGCCGAAAGGCTTGGAATCATCATCTTTCTCTTTGGGACTTACGACCTGCTTGACATATGGAACCACAGTGCGCAGCTCAACCGACGTAGCCATCTGATTCATTTGCAGCGCTACGACACAGATCTGGACGCCGACCGTGCGGCGTTCTACTCGGTGTTGCGTATGTATTCGAAGGCGATTGGCTTCGAGGAGCCAGCCACGCTGAGCAAACATGCTGAGACCGTCTTGGCATGGACTTTCGGCGTGTTTGGCGAAGTCGAGAAATTGTTCGAGCGCGCGAGGTTCACCGCCTTGGCACAAGGACGGGATGGACTTCGCTGGCAAGACATCGAGGAAGCCAAGTACACGCCAATCCAGACGGAACGCCTAAAGCACGAAATCGAGACAGGGGAGGCACGGGTCAAGGGCGAGCTTCCCAAGCCAGCGAAAGCAGCGCCGACGAAACGGGGGAGCAAGCATCCAGGTCGGCGCAATCCTGTCCGTGATCCCTGTGGCCCCCAACCATGAAGACCATACTCGCGCCGCTTCGCCTGTACGGCTTGGGCACGCCACAAGTTGAATCGCTAGCATCGTTCTATTGCCGCTTGGCTGACGCACACCAAGTTACGCCGAAGCAGCTGGCCAAAGTGCTGTTCAATGATTCGGCGTACTTGAGCATCGACGACGCCCCGGAACTCAAGAGCATCGATCTCGATGCACGGATCTTTTGCACGCATTCGGGCCGAACCGCGGTGATAGTCGAGCGGTTGGAGAAATTGACAGGCGCCGCAAATCTGGCATGCGGGACACTGTTGCGGCTTCGCGGCGCCCTCAGTCGAAACCAGACGGGGTCGAGCGTGCAACGGCGCCGATGGTGTCCGATGTGCTACGCGCAGCTCGCCGATAGGATTGTAGAGCCTCTCGCGTGGTGGATTCCGCAGATTACACGCTGCCCGTTACATGGGGCGCGACTCACGGATCGTTGTGCCCGATGCGGCTCATATCAACGCGACTGGCGCATAGGTTCGGTTCGGATGCTCTGCATCAAATGCGGCTTTGCGTTGAAATCCGCTGACAGAATGCGAGACGAAAGCACGCCGTGGGAGGCATGGTGCCACACCGAGATGTTGAAAGTTCTCACACACATCGCGACGCCCAAATCCGCGGATATTCCGCACCGCGCTGTCGATATATTCCTTGCCAAAGCCATACGGCTTGCCGCGCTGGAGGGGCGCCCATGCCCGGTATCCAGCGAAACAGCGAAGATGCGAGCACTTGGGCACCGCTTGACCACCATATTCGGCATGGCCGCGCGCTGCGGAACAACGCCTATGGACATTTTCTTGCGGCCTGAGGAGGCCGTTTCCCCTGGCCTGTTCGAATCCGACATTGACACCCCAAGACCGCCGCAGCGACGGGGATTCAACAAACATGGTTATCGACTTTGTGAACGCACGATGCGCAAGTTGCTGGCCCTTCCGAACACAACCATGTTGCCCCCCTTCACAAATATATGTTCGGAATATGCGGTGAGCCTCTCCAACTTCAAGCGAAAGAACTCGGAGCTTTGCGCGAAGTACAGTAATGAACGAAGACACCGCATCGAGATCGCCAAGAGCACAAGGTTCGAAGTTGCAAGCAGCTATCTCACCAAGCTGATCGAACAGCTGCAGCGATCCGGTAAGCGCCTACATCGGATGAATACCGTGGCTCAGATGAGGCGGGAAATCCACGTCTCGAAGGCCATCGCTCGCTCGGCGATACGCGTTGCCTTGGCCAAGATGAATGCGAGTCGTGAGATCCAGCCTTCTGACAAAGTTAGTCAAGATGATGTTTCGTCATCGAGTCAGCCACGCGCGTAGGCTTTCGAGCAAATGTGTGACGTCCTACCCCACCCATCGGCAGGTTTAAGAATGGCCAAGATAACGCCCAAGAAGCTTGCGCAATTGCTGGCTGCCGCCAGGACTACAGCGCAAGGCGTAAACCCCGAGCACGCACAACAGCAGTTCTTCAAAGCGTTGCTTGATGCGACGGTCTACGCTCATGTTCCAGTGGGGAGTCCACCTCGGGGCGTCATGCGCTTCATTCAGTTCATACGCCCTGACAACGGACAGACTACGTTGCCGTTCTTCAGTGACAAGGGACAAGCCGAAGCGGCCGCGAACAACACAGCCCTCGTCGTGGCGATGTCGGGCCGGCATCTATTCGAGCTGACACGAGGTGCCTCGCTGATGCTCAATCCGAACGTGGATGCGATCGCGCTCTACCCACCGGAGGTTACGGCCCTCTTGGAGGGAAGACCGCTTGGCAGCTTCACCATGGGCGAGATGCCGGCGCAGACCGAATTCCTGGTCGGGCCACCATCTGTGTCCACGGTTGCGCTGAACATGATCCTACGCAATCTGTTTGAGAAGGAGGCCACGGTAAAGACGGCATTCCTGACGGAGCTGCGTCGTGAAGACGATAGCGCAGCAGTCATCCTGCTCCTCACCATCGTGGCTGCCAAGGCACAGCAGGAGCGCCTCCTCCAACTGGTTACGCTCGCATTCAAAACAGAGGCACTTGAGCTCGCTCTGCCGCTCGACATGAGATTCCTGGCACCAGATGAGTCACTCGACCAAATTTGCAACCGTGGCGTGCAGATCTTCGGGACTTGATGAAGGCACTGACTGCATGCTTGCTGCATCTACAGGTTCAGAATCACTTCGGCGAGTTCATCCAGGCGCGCTTTGCGCTGTCGCCATGCCGGCATATGCCGATCCAGCAGCTTGAAGAATCGTGGGCTGTGGTTATGTTCCCTGAGATGGCATAGCTCGTGAAGGATCACGTAGTCGATGCAATCGCGCGGCGCTTTCACCAGCCATGGATTGAGCGTGATCTTCCCTGTCGGTGAGCAGCTTCCCCATTGGGTTTTCATGGCCTGCAGGCGCATGGGCGGCCGCGTCGACTTCCAGCGCAGGGTCGTGAGCATGTCGTCGATGCGTGCGGCAAAAACCGTGCGGGCGCGGGCGCGGTACCATGTCTCCATGGCCCCGCGAATCGAGGCCGGAGCCGTGTCGGGACTGCGTATCTCAAGGCGACTTCCGCACAACTTCACGGCGGCCTCGGCAGCGGTGGCAGGTATCACTTTCAGCCGATAACGACGACCGAGGTAAATCACGGTTTCCCCGCTGACATATTCGCGCGGCAGCACATGAGTGTGCCGTCGGCGGAAGCCGGTCAGGTGGCCGTGCACCCATCGCGCGCGCTTGCGCACTGCAGCGAGTATGGCCAACCGCGACGCATCGGCCGGCGCATCCACCAGCACCCGGCCCGGTGGTTCGACATGGATGGCAATGCTTCCGCGGAGGCGCTGCGGCTGGCTGCGCACCACGAACCGAATGACTTCACCGCCGTAATGGATACTCCAGCCGGCTTCCGGCGACGAGGCATCAGCCACGGCTCAAACCCACCCTCACGATCTGGATAATCTGGTCGACCACAGCCTTCGCCTGGTCCAGCCCCACCCGCGCGAAGAGTTCCGGCAGCAGCGCCTTGCGCACCGCTGTCTCGATGTTCTGCGGGTTGAGCGAGTTCTCGGCGATGGCATTGCGCACCACCTGGTCGATCTCCACGGCGAGATCGATGTACGCCCTGTGTTCCGCATCCTCCATGCCGTCGAAGGCCGCGTCGACCAGCACCAGCTTCAGCGCACCAAAGTAGGCCATGGCGTGCCGGTTCTCCGCGAACGCGGGCGGGATGCCGGGGACATCGCGCGCCTCGACCTTCTGCTCGAAGGCCTTGAACAGCGCGTATTGCTTCAGCGGGTGGTCGAACATGGCCTCCGCTTCGGCGATGGCCTGCCGCAGCAACTCGCCAAAAACCTTCTGGGCATAGGGGTCTTCGGCGAGTTCCTGCTCGATGGTCTTGCGCACCCGGGTCTTGATCAGGTCGGTTTCGTTGCGGGTCTTTTCCTCTGACCAGGTTTGCGGATCCTCGACCTTGCCCAGCTCGTGCACCAGGTACACGCCCTGCGGGTCGCGCACCTCCTTGCCGATCACCTGCTTGTCCACCAACTTGCGGATCTGTTCCTCGTAGACGCTGTAGTCGACGGTTTCCATCGCGTCTCGGCGGGCAATCTGGCGCAGACTGGAAAAGAAGCGCAGATCGTCCTTGTAACGACGGATCAGTTCCTCGGAGAAACTTTGGTCCTCGAAAAAGCTACGCGATGACAGCGCCGTCTGCAGACACAAGCCGAACTCGGTCAGCGCCGCCGAGAAGTCGTCGCGCAGCTTCTGCCGCTCGTCGTACTCCTCGCCATCGTCCCCCTTCACCAGATGCGGCTTCAGAATTTCGCGGTACTGCTCGGTATCCTTGCGGTTGGCCACACTCTTGAAGAAAGACCACAGGCGGTCGTGCAAGGTTGGCAGGCGTTTGTACTGGGTGCTGAAGTCCTGGTACAGGCCGTCGATATCCGCCAACTCGTACCCGCCCTGGGTGCGCTCTTCCAGATCCTGATAGGCGCGCACGGCGACATCCAGTTCCTTGAGGATGCCGCGGTAATCCACCAGCACGCCGTAGCGCTTGGCATCGTGCAGGCGGTTCACGCGCGCCACGGCCTGGATCAGGTTGTGGCCCTTCAGTGGCTTGTCGATGTACAGCACGGTGTTACGTGGCTCGTCGAAGCCGGTGAGCAGCTTGTCGACCACGATCAGCAAATCGGGCGAACCGTCGCAGCCGAAGTCCTGCAGCGCCTGCTTCTCGTATTCCTCGGGATCAAGCTTGCGATCCACGATGTTCTGCTTCCACCACTTCTGCACTTCCGGCATCGCGTCTTCGTCGATCTCGGCATTGCCTTCGCGGGTATCGGGTGCGGAGATGACGACGGCACTGGTCACCAACCCGGTATCGTCCAGTGCCTTCTTGTAGCGAATCGCATCGAGCTTGCTGTCGGTGGCTACCTGGCCCTTCAGGCCAAGATCCAGCTGCTTGACGTTTTCGTTGAAGTGGGTGGCGATATCCCAGGCGATCAGCTCGATGCGGTTGGCCGCACCGTAGATGGCCCGTTTCCCGGCGAACTTCTTCTTGAGATCCGAGCTCTGCGCCGACGACAGCGAAGCGGTGATCTTGTCGAACCAGCGGTTGACCGCCTCCTCGTTGATGTCCAGCTCGGGCACGCGCTCCTCGTACAAGAGCGGTGCCACAGTTTCGTCCTCCACCGCGCGCTGCATGGAATAGGCGTGCACGATGGCGCCGAACTTGTTCGCGGTCTTCTCATTTTTCAGCAAGGGCGTGCCGGTAAAGGCGATATAAGCCGCTTTGGGCAGCGCCTTGCGCATGCGCTCGTGGGTTTCGCCGCCGTGGCTGCGGTGGCCCTCGTCCACCAGCACCACCAGGTCGGGCGAATCGTTGCGGCACTCCGGCAGCTTGGAGGCGGTGTTGAACTTCTGCACCAGCGAGAAGGTGATGCGCTCGCTGCCATGGCCGATGCGCCGCGCCAGCTCGCGCCCGGAGGTGGCCTTGCTGCCCTCGCCCTCCTTGCGGGTGGCGATGGCGGAGCCGAACGCGCCGCCGGTGATGAAGTTGCGCGCCAGCTGGGTTTCCAGGTCGATGCGGTCGGTCACCACCACCACGCGGCAAGCCTTGAGCGCGTCGTCCAGCAGCAGCGCCTTGGTGAGAAACACCATGGTGAAGCTCTTGCCGGAACCGGTGGTATGCCACAGCACGCCGCCCTCGCGCCCGCCGTCGGGCCGCTTCTGCGCGATGCGCGCCAGCAGGGCGCGGATGCCGAAGAACTGCTGGTAGCGCGCGACGACCTTGCCCACCTTGCGGTCGAACAGCACGAAGCCGCGCAGGAACTCCAGCAAGCGCACCGGCGTGAGCAGGCCGGCCAGCAGGCGATCCTGGTCGGTGGGCAGCATGGGCTGCGACCACAGCGCCTCGAAGTAGCTGCGCAGTTTGGCCGGCTTGCCGTCGAACAAGGCGCGCTGCGTATCCAGCGGCAGCGCGCGGTTCTTGATGGCGGCCAGCGCCTTGTCGTCGAATGCCTCCTCGCGCCAACGCGCCCAGAACTTGCTGGCCGTGTGGGTGGTGCCGTAGCGGCCCTCGGTCTGGCTGATCGACAGCAGCAACTGCGCATAGGCGAACAATTGCGGAATCTCGTCCTGGCGCTGGTTGCGCAGGTGCTGGCTGATGCCCTCGCTCACCATCGCCTTGCCGACGTGGCCGGATTCGGGGCGCTTGGCTTCGATCACCGCCAGCGGCAAGCCGTTCACGTAGCCCACGATATCCGGTGTGCGGTGATGCGTGCCCTGCGCGGACAGCAGCTCGCACTCCTCGGTCACGTCCCACAGGTTCGCAGCCGGATCGGCCCAGTCGATGATGGCAATGGTCGGCTGGTGCTTCTTGCCGTCCGGCATGAACTCGGTGACGGTGATGCCCAGCGCGAGTTTGGTGTACAGCCGTTCGTTGGCGGCCAGCAGCCCTTCGGCCAGCGGCAGCGCCGACAACTCGCGCACGATCTGGTCGATGGCGCTGGGCGAGAGCGGGTAGCGCTCGCCCTTGTAGTCGAAACGGCGCGCCTGCAGCGCTTCGATCAGGCGCGGCTTCAGCAGCACCTCGCGCGTGCTGCCGCGCAGCGCGAGGCAGGCGGCCGTGCCCAGATAGCGCCAGCCGAGATGAGCCAGCAGGTGCAGCGCGGGAATCTGCGCGCTGGCCTGCTCGCGGGTGTCGGGGGCGCTGTCGTTCATGGCGCGACCCACAAGAAAAAGCCGCCAAGGTTGCGCATGCGTGAGCAGAGGCGTGGCGGCTGTGTTGGCCGCAGTGTAGCGGTTTCGGGTGCGCGCTGGCAGCGGTGCGGGAACGTCGTGTTCAACATGCGACAGCCTCCGTGGCGGCCGGCAGGCACACTCGGCGCTTGCCGGTGAGAAGCTGTTGCATCAGGGCTGATTTTTCGATGCGGAGCGAACGCAGCTGCGCCTCGTCGTCACGGGCGATCTTCCAGGCAAGGTCAAGCGCATCGGCAATCGCTTGTTGTTCCATGATGCCCGGAACGGGAATGGCGATCTGCAGCAAGTCCTTGGGGTTTACGCGACGTGCCTTGCGACCACCGTTCGCCAACCCGAGCTGGCTACGGTAGAACTCTTCGCGTGATACGAAGTACAGGAGCCAGCGCGCGTCTACATCGGGAAGCAGGTCGAAAGCGGGAAGGTCGAGCGTGCTTTCGTAGCCGTCAAGTTCGGCGGGAACCAGCCCAAAGGCGCCGTTTAGGAAATCGAGTTTGCTGTAGATGAACTGCCCTGCCGAACGCCGGTAGTACTGCGTCGATTCACTCCCCGCGCCCCGGCTGGATTTTTCGATGACGCCCTTGGCATAGAGCTTGACGGTCAGCTTCCTCGCTTCGTGTCCGCCAGAGCCAAGCACACGACTCTCACGCATGAGTTCCGACAGCTTTCGCTTCTTCCAGGGAAGCGTGCCCTTCTGTCGCGTCCTTCCCGACATCAGCCTCTGTGCCAGTACCAAACCTTGTTCGCGACTATTGGCCAGCAGGCGCTCGGTGGTGGTGATGGCGGCGTCCCAGACAGCTAACAACTTCGCGACACGCTCTTGCTCCGCCTTTGGTGCAATAGCTACCTCGAAGTCCTTGAGCAGGTCAGTATCGAGACGCCCCGTACCGTGGCCCGCTGTATCGACGAGGCCAAGGATTTCGTGCTTGTTGGCGATCAACTGGCAGGCGAGATAGTCCGCATCAACGTCGTCGACGGGGAGCAACGCCTTGACGTCCTGATTGAAGGCGGCCTCGGTTGCCGTGACGCAAACGGGCAAGTCCTTGAGCAGTGTCATGCCGCGCGTCAGCACGAGAATGGAGCCGGCAGGCACCGCGCGCGCCTGCGCCTTGCCAACTTCGGTGAGGGTCAGTCCCGAAGCGGCAAGGCGGAACTGCTTCATGTCCTTCGCTGTGATCCAAGGGAAATCACCACCCCAGAATGCTTCGGTATCTTTGTTCGGCGTGCCGCCAGACACGAACTTTGCACAGGCAGCCAATCGTTTGCGTGTCCACCCCTCAGGAAGCATGCCTTCCCCCTTTCTTGCCGCGCTTCGTCACCGCCTCCAGCTCGCGGATATCCTCCGCATCCGCCGCCAGCGCCTCCGCCTGGCGTCGCTTCGCATCGAACGCCGCATAGCGTTCGTGCGCGATCTCGCGCATGCGCTCGTGGCTGATGGAACCAGCATTCATGAGCGAGGGCCGTTCGTTGAACTCGACGAAGCGGTCCACGTACTGCTGCCAATCATTCATGCGCAGGTTCTGCCGCTGGCTAGCGCGATCCTCGGCGTAGTCGAGGAACATGGTGGCGATGCGGTTCAACGCGCTCAGCTCGTCGGCGCGCAGGTAGTTCTTGGCCACTACCACGTCGGTCTTGCGCACGCGGCCAGCCTTCCACGTGGTGAGCGCCATGTTGGGCTGGTTGGGGTCGGCGCGTTCCACCACGAGCTCGGCGGCAGTCTTGCCGGCCACGGCGAACAGCATCTTGTTCTGCACGGTGGCGAAGAACTGGCCGGCGGCCTCCTCGTTGTCGCGGTAGTCCACCGACAGCGCGAACAGGTCGCGCACCTTCTGGTAGTAGCGCTTTTCCGAACTGCGGATTTCGCGGATGCGTTCCAGCAGCTCGTCGAAGTAGTCCCAGCCGGCCGGGTTCTTCAGGCGCTCGTCGTCCATGACGAAGCCCTTGACCAGGTACTCCTTCAGGTGGGCGGTGGCCCATTGGCGGAACTGGGTGCCGCGCGGGGATTTCACGCGGTAGCCGACGGCCAGGATCATCTCCAGCCGGTACAGGTACACCTTGCGCCGCACCCGCCGCGCGCCCTCGGTGTGAACGGTCAAGTAAAACTTGACGGTTGATTCAGCTTGCTCGCCCTCCGCCAGGATGTTCTTGATATGCAAGCTGATGTTCTGCTTGCTGGTCTGGAACAACTCGGCCAGCTCGGCCTGAGTCAGCCAGACGGTGCCGTCCTCGGCCCGCAGATACAGCTGGGAAAGCCCGTCCTCGGTGGCGTACAGCACCAGCTCGCCCTCGGAAAGGCGTGGAGCCATGGGCCCACCTGCCTGGTCGGGCGCGGACGCGCCAGGAGGTTTGCGTTCACTCATACCCCAGTTCCTTCAGATACCGGGCCATCTGCTCTTCCAGCTTCGCCAGCTCGGCCTTGAGTTCGAGGCGCTCCTTGCGCACGGCCACCAGGTCGATCTCGGCTTCTTCCTCGAAGGTATCGACATAGCGCGGGATGTTGAGGTTGTAGTCGTTGCCGGCGATCTCGGCCGGGCTGGCAAGGTAGGCGTACTTGTCCACGCTGTGGCGCGCCTGCACGGTGTCGACAATGCGCGCGAGGTCGGCGTCGCGCAGGAAGTTCTGGTTCTTGCCGTCCCGGTAGTCGCGGCTGGCGTCGATGAACAACACCTTGTCGTCGACTTTCTTCTTGCGGAACACCAGGATCGCCGCGGGGATACCGGTGCCGTAGAACAGTTTTTCCGGCAGACCGATCACCACGTCGAGCAGGTTCTCGTCGATGAGCTGCTTGCGGATGCGGCCCTCGGCGGCACCACGGAACAGCACGCCGTGCGGCACGACCACGGCCATGCGACCGCTGCGCGGCTTCATGGTTTCGATCATGTGCAGGATGAAAGCGTAGTCGCCCTTGGTGCGCGGCGGCACACCGCGACGGAAGCGGCTGAAGGTGTCGGCCTCGGCACCTTCGTGGCCCCACTTTTCCAGCGAGAACGGTGGATTGGCGACGACGATGTCGAAGTGCTTGAGGCTGGCCGGCTTTATCGACGGCTCGGACGCAGGTTTCTTTTTCCCGCGCACCGCCGAGAATGGATCCCACGCAGCTTCACCATCAAGCAGCTTGGGGTTGCGGATGGTGTCGCCCCACTCGATGCGGTGGTTGTCCTCGCCATGCAAGAACATGTTCATCTTGGCCAGCGCCCAGGTGCTGCCGATGGCTTCCTGGCCGTACAGCGCGTACTTGCGCGACCCTGTGCGCTCACGGATCAACCGGCCGACCTTGAGCAGAAGCGAACCGGAGCCACACGTGGGATCGCTGATTTCCTCGCCTTCTTGCGGATCCATCAGTTGCGCCATCAGGGTGGAGACTTCCGGCGGGGTGTAGAACTCGCCCGCCTTCTTGCCACTGGTGGAGGCGAAGTTCTTGATCAAGAACTCGTAGGCGTTGCCGATGATGTCGAGGGCGCCGACGCGGCTGGGGCGCAAGTTGAGCTCTGGCTTGGCGAAATCCTCCAGTAGGTGTCGCAGAATGTCGTTCTTCTGCTGCTCGTCGCCCAGCTTGGTGGAGTTGAAGCTGATGTCCTGGAAGACGTCGCGCAACTTGCCGATATTGGCATCTTCGATAGCGTGCAACGCCTTGTCGATGCGCTCACCGTTTCCGGGCGAATGCCGCTGCTCATGGAGCGCGTAGAAGTTGGCCCGTGGCGGCAGCACGAAACGCTCATTCTTGAGCATCTCCTCGATCAGATCAGGGTGGTCGCCGTACTGTGTCTTGTACTCATCGTAGTGGTCCTGCCAGACGTCCGAGACGTACTTTAGGAACAGCATCGTAAGCACGTAATCCTTGTAGATGCTGGGATCCACGGTGCCACGGAATGTGTCGCACGCCGACCAGACGGCGGCGTTGATTTCGTTTTGATCCACAGTGGTCATGTTGCTCACGACTCCAAGAGTTTGCTGTAGATGCCTTCGAGCATCTTCTGGCGATTGACGAGCAGCCGCTCGCTGAGCATTTGTTCCTGCTGCCACAACTGCGCCAAGGCGAGAATCTTCTGTTGCGTCTCCAACGCGGGAATCGTGATCGGCAGGTCGCCGAGAACCGGGCGACTCAGGGAAGGAATACTGCTGCCAGCACGATTCTTGAGGATGTAGTTACTGGATTCGGATCTGTTGAGGAACCAGCACAAGTAGTCGGGACGCACCACTGCCGTCCGGGGCTCAATCACAAACAGCTGACCGGATGCCACCATGGGCTCGTCGCCTTGTATGACCAATGCCTCGTAATGATCGCCGCGCGCCGGTATCACCAAGTCTCCCGGACGCAACAAGGGCGGCTGGCTGGCGACTGGCCACTTGACCCGTGGCAGCGCCTGCGGATCGAGGGCCGCGGCATTTCTGATATCGCTGATCTGCAACACACGGACATCGCCAGCGGGGTCGTTTTCGACCTTCGTTCTAAAGCTGTAGCCGACACGGATGTCGGCGACATGGCGTAGAGGCTCGCGCATCCACTTGCTCCCTTCTGTTGGCGGAGGCGCCATCCCTGGCACCGATCAATTACGCCGCAGCGCTTTCGAGCTGCGTCTTGAGCCACGTGCTTATGGTCTCGCTGAGGCCATACCAGGCAGCCTGGCCGGAGAGGCGGGTGACGAGCAGCCCATCATCGCTATCCAATACTTGGCGCAGGTTGTCGCGAACCTGTACCGCGGATTGGGGCGTGGAGATGACCCAGCTGGACTCCAGTGCGTGACACCAGTTGCCATAGGCCTTGATGCGCTCGTAGAGCGCGTCGTAATTCCGCTGCTTACGGAGGTCGTAACTAATTTGATACAGTGACATCGGTTTGATCCTTGTTGGTTAGCGTCGACTGGGACATTCGAACCGGTGCGGCAGGCTGCAACCTGTCGCACCACTTATCCGAAGAACAGTAGAGTTTCTACGGACGCATCAAATAATGCGCATCCGTCGTTCACGTGTCAACATATTTTTACAGTAGCCGATCTATAGCGCACAGACCGGCCGCGGAATGTGTCTGCAATCGCACATCCAAAGCCGCGCGCACTCGCCCCCCAATGGAGCGTGCGCGTCCGTGAAATAGAGCAATCACCGAACCGGTGAGCCGGCCAGCGCCCAGCCGCCGACGTACTCCGGTCGCCATGGTCTCAGATTCGCACGCACGGTCGCCCCCAGCCGACAAGTTCGCGATCGCGCGCAAGGGGAAGGGAACGCCGCCGCGGGAATCGCGGAGAGGGCATCCAACACTGGCGCCATCGGGAGGCACAAGTTGTAGCGAGACTGTTCACTCGCCGCCGTTACACGGTCAGTCGCTGCGATCAGTAACGGAAAAACAGCAATTCGTGTCAGAACCCGAAATCGCATAAAGCGTCAAAACTGACACTTTATGGTGTTTTGTCCAGGATCCCCATGATCGAGGGAAAGTGGTGCGCCCGGCGGGATTCGAACCCACGACCACCGCCTTCGGAGGGCGGTACTCTATCCAGCTGAGCTACAGGCGCATTGTGTGGCCGCGCGCGGGCT
>Ga0134126_10003017_pt1 | contig 21135 bp, 14 predicted proteins | sample KB31752_FD_96881 | JGI IMG/M metagenome (GOLD analysis project Ga0134126, IMG submission 96881) | Terrestrial soil microbial communities with excess Nitrogen fertilizer from Kellogg Biological Station, Michigan, USA - KB3-175-2 | ecosystem: Environmental > Terrestrial > Soil > Unclassified ... | reverse complement strand
GGCGGCATGCGACACGTACTCGGAACCGTCTGCGTTGGGCCTGGCCGCCCTGCTCCTCAGCGGCTGCGATGCCGGCTCCTTAACGGATCACCATGTGACCAAGCGGGCCTACATCGCACGGGCGGACGCGATCTGCGCACGGGGCGACCGGGCGAACAATCACATCCCGACCGACACGCCGCTGGCCGACGTCGTTCGCGAAACCACGGAGGGGCTCAGCCGCGGGGTTTCAGACCTGAAGGCGCTCCATCGTCCCGCCGGCCACGATCACGAGCTGGACGCCTGGTTCCGCGACCTCGATCAGGAGGTGGCCGCCTTCGCACGGATGCAGCCCGCCGCCGACGCGGGCGACGAGGCCGAGCTTGATCGCCTGTTCACCAACGCTGAGCCACTGGAACGCAAGATCCAGCGCGCGGCCCAACGGTTCGGCTTCGACGACTGCGCGCGGTAGAAGCTGCTGCCACAGCCACGCAGCCACCGCCTCAGCGCCGCACTGCGACCAGCCGCGCACCCACAGCCGGAAGCTGCCCCACCGAGATCAGGCGCTCCTCCTCGTCGCGAAACGCGGCGCCGAGGTCCCACCGGTAGAGCCACGGGCCCCGCACGGCCGCGCCGAGATCGAACCACGCGGTGAGCGCCGCGACGATGGCGTCCAACGGATGCAGGTGCGCGCGGTGCTCATCGACGAGCTGCTGCGGGCTGACATCCCGCGCCCGGCCGAGCACTGCCTGCTGCCGCAGCCACCAGTCCGCCGCCCGCCAGTCGAGCGCGACGACGTCCATCTCGTCGATAACAAGCGGCGCGCCCGGCTGGAGCACCCCGGCGAGCCGTTCCAGCGACTGAGCGAGCGGGTGCACATGGTGCAGCGACCGGATCGCGACGGCGGCCTCGAACGTCCCCGGCTCGGCCTCGAGGTCGGCAAGCGCGACGCCGTGGACGTCCCCGCCGCGCGGCTCGGGATCGATCGCGGTGACGACGTAGCCGGCCGCCGCCAGGGCCGCCGCGAGCTCACCCTCGCCGGCGCCGACCTCCAGCACCCGACACGCGGGTGGTGGCAGGTTCGCGCGCACGAAGGCGAGGACGTCGCGGTCGGCCATGGAGGCAGCCTAGGCTGCGCGCGCTCGCGGCCGCAGAGCTCCACGGGCAGGGAGGGTTTCCGGACGTGGCGCCAGGCGCCGGTTAGCCGAACTTTCCCCAATGGACGGCGATGATCAGCAGCAGGCCCGCGACCGCGAGCGCGAGCCCGGCGACGATCGAGCGGCGGCCGGACGCAAACGTGAACTGGGGGATCTCTGCCGCGGCGAACCAGAGACCGGCGAACAGCACCAGCAGGAACCCCAGCTCGGCCAACCGGCGGCCGGTGTGATGGGTCATCAGGATGATCACGCCGGCAGTATCCCCCTTCCCGACACGCCGTGCCGGAAGCCGGGCTCACACGACTCGCCGGGGCGGTTGCTCACGACAGCTGCCAGACGTCGTCTCGGATGATCGGCACCCGCGCGCCGCCGGGCTCGATGCCGGAGACCGTGACCTCGGGGCCGCCGATCATGATGTCCTGGTGGATCGCGGAGCGGTTGAAGCCGATCGCCTCCTGCGCATCGTCGCCGTCGGGGAGATCGGGCACGGTGAAGGGGTAGGCGCTTCCCAGCGCGATATGACAGGTCGCGTTCTCGTCGAACAGCACGTCCCCGAAGACGCGGCCGCTGCGACCGACGGGCGAGGTACCGTCGACCAAAGCCACCTCGCCCAGCCGGGCGGCGCTCGCATCCGAGGCGAAGCTGGCGCGAAGCAGGTCGGCGCCGGTGTCGGCGTCGATCTCGACGGCGCGGCCGGAGGCGAACCGCAGCCGCAGCCCCTCTCCCAGCCCGCCGCCGAGCAGCTGCACCGGCCGGGTGGCGCGCACGGTGCCCTCGGTGCGCCGCGCATCCGGCGTGGTGAAGACCTCCTCGGTGGGCATGTTCGCCACCGTCGCTCGCCCCCAACTGGTGGTGATGCCGCCCGACATCCAGCGCGCCCGAGACGTCAGGCCGACCGTCAGGTCGGTGTCGGGGCCGGCGAAGTGCAGCGCGTCGAACCCCCGCTCCGCGAGCTGTTCGGCGCGGAGCGCGAGCTGAGCCAGGTGATCGCGCCAGGCTTGGACGGGGTCGTCATGGTCGAGTCGGATGATGGGAGCGATCAGGCTCCAGAGCTGGTCGAGATCGGGCGTGCCCAGCAGGCGCTGGGCGATCCCCTCACACGGGCCGGGCACGAACGTCCAGTTCACCTCGCCGCCGCCGACCGCGGCGAACAGCGACGGCGTCAGCGGCATGTGGTCTGCTCCCGCCCTGGCCGGGTCGACGTCCGTGAGCAGCGCGGGGTCGGGGTCGCCCCAGACCACGATCACGGCGCTGCGCCGCTCCACGCAGTCGGCGATCAGCCGCTCGTACCAGTCGGGGACGAAATTGAGCGAGTCGGCGGGCGCGTGTCGCAGCCGTGCCCGTTTTGCGTGCTGATCCCAGTACAGCACGGTCACGTAGCGGGCTCCCGCCCGGTAGGCGGATTCCGCGATCGCACGCGCGATCGGCGCCTGCTGCACATCCATCGCCAGCACGAACACGTCCTGGCCGGCGGCGACGTTCGCGCCAACCTCCACGGCCAGCGTGCCCAGCCGTCGCGTGTAGCGGTCGTGCAACGACTCCTCCATCACGCCGACAGTACAGGACCCGCGTGGTCGCGGAGGCGGGCACGTTGTAGAGTCGCTTTGCCGACCGTGCGCCAGGGGTGGCGTGATGCTGGTGACGACGACGTGTGGGTCGGAAAGGTCGTCTCACGGGTGCTCGAGGCAGATCTCGGCTTCGTCCGCGACGGTGAAGCCGTCATAGAGGTGGCCGGTGCCGGCAGCCGTGAGGGGCGATGGCGCGGCGCGGCCTGGCGACCGCTCCCTCAGCGAGCAAGGGTCTCAACGTCACGCCTCATTGCTCAGTGGTGCTGGGCCGGTGGTAGCGGTTGTATCGAGTGGGGTAGGCTGGCGGTTGTGGCTGGGTTGATGGAGCGGTTGTCGCGGGGCGTGGTGCTGGGCGCCGAGGGGTATCTGTTCGAGCTGGAGCGACGTGGCTACCTGAAGAGCGGTCCGTATGTGCCCGAGGTGGTGCTGGATCGGCCGGAGGCGGTGGCAGAGCTTCATCGCGAGTTCCTGGATGCGGGAGCCGAGGTGATGGTCGCGTTCACCTACTACGGCCACGAGGAGAAGCTGCGCATGATCGGCCGTGAGGGCGACCTTGAGGCACTCAACCGCCAGGCCGTGAGGCTTGCTGTCGAGGCCGCCCGCGGCGGCGACGCGCTGGTGGCCGGCAACATCTGCAACACCTGGGCGTATGACCCGGCCGAGCCGGCCGTATCCGGCGAGCGGGTGCGCCGCATGTACCGCGACCAGGTGGCCTGGGCGGTGGAGGAGGGCGCCGACTTCATCATCGCCGAGACGAATGACTACTTGGGTGAGGCCCTGATCGGCGTCGAGGTGATCAAGTCGTTCGACCTGCCGGCGGTGGTGACGTTCGCCTCCTCCGAGCAGACCACGATCGACGGCGCCTCCTTTGAGGACGCCTGCGCGCGGGTGGAACAGGCCGGCGCGGACGTGGTCGGCCTGAACTGCTCAAGCGGTCCCCGCACGATGCTGCCGCTGCTGCAGCGCGTCAGGGGTGCCGTCTCTTGCCCGGTAGCGGGCCAGCCGGTGCCCTACCACACCACCGTCGAGCAGCCCACCTTCCAGTCGCTTCGCGACATCGATGGCCAACGCGTGTTTCCGCTTGCGCTCGATCCTTTCACCTGCACCCGCTTTGAGATGGCCGAGTTCGCCGCCGCTGCCCGCTACCTGGGTGTCGGCTACATCGGCATCTGCTGTGGCGGTGCCCCCCACCACGTGCGCGCCATGGCCGAGGCTCTGGGCCGCACCGTGCCCGCCAGCCGCTACTCACCCGACCTGTCGCTTCACCCGATCCTAAGCGAGGACGCCGGGGAAACTGCCGAGCGCTATAGCAACTGGCGCGACGAGGATCGCTAACCCCGTCCCCGCCGCTTGATCCCCCGACCGCTTGGCGGCTGCATGGTGGCGCCCGGCCGGGAGATACAAAGACGCTCGCGCCGTTTGTAGGCAGCTCCTCTCTAGTGAGGAAGGGGTCAATGAGTGCATGAGTCTTCGCTCGGTCTTGCGACTCCTTCCTCGTCGTCGAAGCACCCCCGGAAGGCCACTTCTCCATCATGGAAGGGGTCACCGGCTCGCCATCCTCAAGAGGGACGGGGTCGTTTCCTGAGCGTGAAAGGGACCACCCGCTCGATCCGGTTCGACGATTCCTCCTGGTTTAGAGGGTAGACGTCACCAGTAGGCTCCTTGCTTCGACGCGCAAGAGTCGTCGTCGGCCGCCGCATGCTCGTGGGCGGTGGCCGCTAACGCTTTGCAGCAGGCGATTGTATAAAACGTAACTTGAAATCCGTCAGAAAACGGACACGCTAAATAGCTTTTCGAGCCCGACTCCCCCTTCGGCTAACCCTTTCCGGCGCTCCATTCCCCCTGCTGGGGGAGCAGGCAGAACCGGTCAATCCCCGATGTATGTGCGAGTTAGGTTTTGTCCCGTGGGGTCTGGTGTGTGCAGAGTGCATATAGCACGTAGCACACATGTCATTATCTAGGAGGGCTACGTGTCTCGCACGTCTAATGGGCGACGCCTGCGTCGCATCGGTCGGCTGCAGTTGGCCACGCTGTTTGCTGTTGTACTGCTCGGGTTCGCGGCATCGCCGGCGTTTGCGCGGGTGAGCATCACGAACCATCCGTCACGCGTCTCGCGGAGCTCCACTGCCAAGTTCTCTTGGACGACTCCACGACACGCCACGAGCCGGTGTTCGCTGAACGGCCACGCGTTCACTGTGTGTGGCCACGCGCGTCAGTACTCGCATCTCAAGCTGGGCCTGCAGTCGTTTCGGCTTAAGGTAACGAAGAACGGCAACACCGTCCGCCGCGCCTATGGCTGGCGGGTCGTGCGCCCGCTGCGGGTCGCCTCGGTGTCGGCATCGTGCACCGGCGACGTGCTCTCCGGCACCGTGGACGCGCTCGGCTACAAGGGTGACGGGTTCGACGTGCGACTGCTGCAGCAGCAGTCGGAGGCCTGGTCGCCATCGGGGATGAAGCAGCACTTCGTCCTGTCGCAGAGCTCGAGCCGGAGCTACGACTTCAGCTTCAACGTGGCGGCGCTCGGTGGTGACGCCTTCCAGGCCACCGCGCGTGGGACGTCCTCGCCGGTCGTCGACGCGGCGTCGTGCGCCCCGTCGGCGCAGGTGCCCGAGGCATCGCGGCCGATCCTGCTGCCGCTGAGCGTGGTCGGCACGTTCGGCCTGCTCGGCCTGGTCGCCTACCGCCGCCGGCGAAACCCGACCACCACCGCCTAGAACCACCCCCGTCCATCCATCCGGCGCCCGGATCCGACGATCCGGGCGCCGGGTACCTGGAGGCCCTCGTTGTCCCTGCCCGCGCCCTCGCTCACAGTCAGCCGCGCCATCACCAGCGTGCCGTTTCGCATGATGCTGGTGGTCGCCGCCACCGTCGTCGCATTCCGGTTCTCGCTCTCGACGATGCTGGACGGCTTCACCTACCAGTCGACCCAGGGCGACCTGGCGCTGGTACCGCCGATCGCCGCCGCCCTGCTGGTGCTGGCAGCGTTTCGCCATCGCCACGTCGGCGCCGTCAAGCTGGGAAAGATCGACCTCGCCCTGGCCGGGTTCTTCATCATGATCGCGGCGCTGGCGCTGATCGTGGCGCCGGTCACCACGTCCAGCTACTACTGGACGCTTCGGCCCGACATGCTGACGCTGCCGCTGGTGGCCGCCGCCGGCGTCGCGCTGTTCTTCGGTGCCCGCGCCCTGTTCGCGTTCATCTTTCCGCTCTGCTTCCTGCTGCTGGCCTGGCCGCTGCCCTACTCGGTGCTCTTGGAAAACGCGCTCAGCCGGCTGACGGCGGCCACGGTGGCGTCGGTCGAGGCCGTCAACGGCGTCGTCGGCATCGCCCACAGCCAGGGCGACGGCCTGTTTCTAATCCAGCGCCAGGGGCATTCGTTCAGCGTCTCGGTCGCCTCCGCCTGCTCGGGCGTCGAGAGCCTGATCGGCTTCCTGATCATCGGCGTGGCCGCGCTCTACCTGGTCACGGGGTCGATCGTCCGCCGCGGATTGTGGCTGTTCTGCGGGCTGGTCGCCGTGTGGATCGCAAACGTGCTTCGCATCCTCACGATCCTGCTGGTCGCGCGCAGCTTCGGCCAGCACGCGGCGTTTGACTGGCTGCACCCGGCGCTGGGGCTGATCGTGATCAACCTGGTCGCGATCGCGCTCTGGTGCCTGCGCGGACGCTTCGGCCTCGGTCACCGCTCGCCCTTCGCGCCGGCCGTGTCGGACACGCCGCTCGGCCGCAGCGTGCCGGTGGCGGAGCGCGCCACCCCGCTTGCGATCGGCCGCCGCGCGCTTTTGTTCGGGCTGATCGCGGCCGGGCTGGGCGTCGCCGACGGACAGCTGTCGGGCATCGCCGCCGCCTTCGCCAACGACGGCCTCCCCGCCGTCGCGTCGTTCGACAGCCATCCCAGCGCCGGCGCAGACTGGAAGGTCGGCGACGTGCGCACCATCACCTGGGCCAAGACCTACTTCGGCGGTGCCTCCACCTGGCGGCGCTTCCACCTGACGCCGGCGCGGCCGACCAGCCACCCGTTCACGGTCTGGGTCGACGCCATCGACACGCCCGACCTGGCCGCGCTCGCGGCCCACCCGGTGCTGCGCTGCTACAACTTCCACGGCGAGGACGTGCTGGCCAGCACCTCGGTGGTGCTCGACCACGGCGTGGTCGGCCACGACTACGTCTACCGGGCCACCGGTGGCGGTATCTGGCACGCGCTCACCTGGGAGTGGCCGGTCAGCTCCGCCGCCGGGCACGTCTCCCACGAGCGGATCGTGATCCTGGCCAGCTCCAACCTGACCGTGCCGGTGGGGGCGCGCAGCCCGCAGGGCGACAGCCTGTGGGCCGACTCGATCCTGAACCTGCTGGGAGGCACCGGCTCCAACCACGATCCCAACCCGGCGCTGACCAAGTCGGTGGTCGGCGCGGCCGAGTCGATCATCGACGCACGACTGAAAGGCGCGGCATGACCCAGGTCTCCCTCAGCTTCCTCTACGGCGTGCTTCGCTCCACGCTGGCCGTCTACATCGCGCTGGTGGCGCTGCACTTCGTGCTCGAGGTGTTCTTCGCCCACCGCGCCTACCGCCGCTCCAAGCAGGGCTTCCCCGACCCCGGGGCGCTGCCGTCGGTGGACGTGGTCGTGCCCTGCTACAACGAGGACGCCGAGCACCTGACCGCCTGTTTCGACGCGCTGCTTGACCAGGACTACCAGGGCGAGCTGCACGTCCTCGTGGTCGACGACGGCTCCCCCAACCGCGAGCAGGTGCGCCACGTCTACGACCAGTACGGCGCGCTGGACGGCTGGCACGTGCTGCTGCCGGCGGCCAACCGCGGCAAGCGCCACGCCCAGGACGCCGCGCTCGCCCACTGCCGCTCAGACATCGTCGTCACGATCGACTCCGACACCGAGATCGCAGCCGACGGCGTCACCCAGATCGTGCGCCCCTTCGTCGACCAAAGGATCGGAGCGGTCACCGGCGACGTCGCGGTCACCAACCGCTCCGCCAACATCCTCACCCGCCTGATCGGCATGCGCTACTGGGTCGCCTTCAACCAGGAGCGGGCCGCGCAGTCCTACTTCCGGTCGGTGCTGTGCTGCTCGGGTCCGTTCAGCGCGTACCGCCGATCCGACCTGATGGCGATCTGGCCGGCCTACATCTCCCAGACCTTCAAGGGCACGCCCTGCACCTACGGCGACGATCGCCACCTCACCAACCTGATCCTCGCGAAGGGGTCGCAGACGCTGTTCCTGCCCCAGGCGCGGGCCCGCACCAACGCCCCCGAGACGATCCGCGGCTACCTCAAGCAGCAGCTGCGCTGGAACAAGAGCTTCTACCGGGAGGTGCTGTGGACGCTGCCGTTCCTGTCGCGGCTGGGCGCCTACATCGCCTTCGAGATGTCGGTGCAGGTGCTGCTGCCGCTGCTTCTGACCGTGCTGATCCTCAGCTCCACGCTGGTCGCGATCCTGCTGCACCCGGCCGTCGGCCTGCGCTACGTCGCGGTCACCGCCATGATGGGCCTGCTTCGCTGCAGCTACGCCATCTACCGCACCCGCGACCCCCGCTTCGTGATGTTCCTGCTGTACGGCTTCATCCACGTGTTCCTGCTGATCCCGGTGCGGATCCGCGCGCTGCTCACGCTCACCGACAACCGCTGGGGGACGCGCACCGCGGTCGCCTCGAGTCCGGCGCACGACGAGCTGGCCGATCGGCTCGCCGACGCCGTCTAGCGCCGGATTCAGGTAGCAAGCAACAAGCGCCACGACCGCCTATGATCTCCCGGTGGCCGTGCGCGCCGCACCGCTGATCGAGCGCGAGCGCGAATCAGAGGCGCTCGACCGTCTGCTTGCAAACGCACGGGCCGGAAGCGGCGGCGCGCTAGTGATCGAAGGGCCGCCCGGCATCGGCAAGTCACGGCTCTTGATCGAGGCCCGGGAGGCGGCCGACGACTTCTGCGTGCTGGTGGCGCGCGGATCGGACCTCGAGCAGGCATTCCCGTTCGGGATCGTGCGACAGCTGCTGGAGCCGCTGCTCGCCGCCGCCGACGACGAACAGCGCGAAGCCTTGTTGGCGGGGGCGGGAGCGCTGGCCGGCCCGGTGCTGTCGCAGATCCAGACCAACGCCGCGTTCGAGCCGCCGCTGACGGCGCTGCACGGCCTCTACTGGTTCACGGCCAACGCCGCCGCGCACGGGCCGCCGCTCCTGCTGTTGATCGACGACGCGCACTGGTGCGACAGCCCGTCCCTGCGCTGGTTGCCGTACGTCGCTCGCCGCGCCGACGGCCTCAGGCTGGCGATGGTGGTGACCTCGCGCTCGAACGAGCCCGGCGGTGTCCAGGAGGCGATCGACGAGTTGTGCACGCTGGCCGGCGCGTCCGCCGTGCGGCCGGCTCCGCTTTCCGAGGCGGCGGTCGGGCGTATGGTCGAGCAGACGCTGCACGGCGCCGATGCCGAGTTCCTGGCCGCGTGCTATGACGCCACCGGTGGCAACGGGTTCCTGGTCAACGAGCTGGTCGGCGAGCTGGTGCGCCGCGAGATCGAGCCGACCGCCGCCAACGCCGCGCTCGCCGATGGGCTGCGATCGGTCGGCGTCGATCGCTCGGTGCGTGCCCGCCTGCGCAGCCTGCCCGAGGAGTGCACCTGGCTGGCTCGCGCCGTCGCGGTGCTCGGCGGAAGGGCGGAGCCGGGCATGGCCGCCCGGCTGGCCGAACTGGACGACGAGGTGGCGGAGCGAGCCGCCGACGACCTCGCCGCCGCGGCGATCCTGCAGTCGGGGCTGCCGCTCGTGTTCGAACATCCGCTGGTACGGGCGGCGGTGTACGGGGAGCTGGGTCCGGGCGAGCGCATGCAGTGGCACGGCCGCGCGGCTTCGGTGCAGCTGGCGGCGGGCGCCGAGCCCGATCGGGTGGCCGTGCACCTGCTCGCGTCGGGTCCGCGCGGTGAGCCCCAGACGGTGGACGTGCTGCGGCTGGCGGCCCGGACTGCCCGCCAGCGTGGCGCGGCGGATGTGGCCGCGACGTACCTGCGGCGCGCGCTGGCAGAGCCGCCGGACGCAACCCTGACGCCCGAGCTGACGCTCGAGCTCGGCTCGAGCGCGCTCGCCGCCGGCGACATCGATACCGCGGTCGAGCACCTGTCCGGCGCCGGCAGGATGCCGGTGAGCGTCACGGTACGAGCGGCCGCGGCCGCCGAGCTGGGCACGGCGCTCACCCTCACCGATCGACCGGCCGAGGCCGTGCGGGCGCTGACCGAGGCAATCCAGGCGCTGCCCGCGTCCGAGCGTGAGCTGGGGCTGTTCCTGCAGGGCACACGCTGTTTCACCGCGGCCAGCAGCCTCGAGGCATGGCGCAGCCTGCCCACCCTGCCGACGCCGTTCGACCCGACCGATGGCCCGCTCACCTCGCCGCGGGCCCGCATCGGCCTGGCTCACGCCGCGCTCGACGCCGCGATGACCGGCACGCAGCAGCAGGTGCGCCTGATCGCGCTGCGGATCCTCGGCGACGGCGGCCTGATCGACGACCCCGGGCCCGACGCGGCGTCCTTCTGGATGGTGCCGACGGTGCTGATGCTGGGCGAGATGCTCGAGGAGGCCACCGCCATCTTCACCGACGTGATCGCCTGGTCGCGCCGGCGCGGAGCCGCGCCGGCATATTCGGTGGCGAGCCACATGCGTGCCATGACCTGGTGGCTTCGCGGTGCGCTGGCCGAGGCAGAGGCGGATGCCGCGAATGCGCTGCCCGAGATCACCCTCCGCGGCATCCCCTACGGTGCGCTGGCGCTGGTCGACGCCCAGATCGCGCGCGGCCAGCTCGACGAGGCCGGCGCGACGTGGCGCAGCGCCGGTCTCGACGCCGATCGCGGTATCACCATCGGCGCGATCAGCCACCACGAGACCAAGGGTCGGCTCGATGCGGCATACGGACGCGTGGCACAGGCGCTGGAGGAGTACGCCATGTGCGGCCGCCTGGAACGCGAGTGGGGCATCCTCACGCCCGCCGTCTCGGACTGGCGCTCGGACGCGGTACCCCTGCTGCTGGCGGCTGGCCGCCGGGACGAGGCCGGGACGCTGATCGACGAACAGCTCCGTCGCTGTCGGGCCTTCGGCGCGCCGCGGCCGCTCGGCGCTGCGCTCCGCGCAGCCAGCCTGCTGCACGAGCGTGACGAATCGATCCCGCTGCTCCAGGAGGCGGTTGCGGTGCTGGAGACGTCGCCTGGCCGGCTGGAGCTGGCGTACGCGATGCTCGCTCTGGGAAGCGCGCAGCGCCGGGCCGGTCGCCGTGCGGACGCCCGCCCGATGCTCGCCGAGGCGCTCGAAGTGGCGCTTGCCTGCCAGGCCGATTCGGTCGCGCGGCGCGCGCACGAGGAGCTGATCGCGGCCGGCGCACGGCCGCGGCGCGATCCCATCGAGAGCCGCAGCAAGCTCACCGCCAGCGAATCACGCGTGGCCCGGATGGCCGCCGAGGGCATGACGAACCGCGAGGTCGCCCAGGCGCTGTTCGTCACCGAGAAGACGATCGAGAACCACCTGCGAAGCGTGTTTCGAAAGCTCGACATCGGATCGCGCACCCAGATCGCCCAGGCGCTCGCCGTCGCAGGCCCCTAGACAGGTTGGGGGGTACTTCGGGGGGTCGACCCCAATGCGGGCGGGCGTCGGCCTGGCGAGGATGCATCGGCACACCATGAAGCCGACCCACCACGCTCTCAGCTCATCAAGGGAGATATCCGGGATGACCACCCCGATTCGACACAACGCTTGCACTCACCCACAAATCGGACCACGCCGAGCGCCGTGCCGCACCACGGCCGGCGCGGCGATCGAGCATCACATCGAGCAACAGCCCCGGCGAGCACCGCTCGCGGTCGTACCGTCCTCGCGCAGCGACGAGGATCTGCTCGAACTCGTGGCCCAGCGGCGCGACGAGACGGCCTTCGACGAGCTCTACGGACGCTACAGCAGGGCCGTGTACACGCTCGTCGTCAGTCTGATCGCGGACCGTGCCGGCAGCGAGGACGTCGTCCAGCAGGCGTTCATCAACGTCTGGCGGGCGGCCTCGGGATACCGTCGCGAGCGGGGGCCGGCCAAGAGCTGGCTGTACACGATCGCCCGCAACGCCGCCTTCGACGCGTTGCGGTTGCGCGCGGCCGCCGGCCAGTGGCAGGTACCCGACCTGCCGGATGAAGGCCCCGGCCCCGACCAGCGGGCCTCGGCCGCCGAGGAGGCCTTCCACGTTCATGCAGCGGTCGACCGACTGCCCGATCACGAGCGCGAGGTGATCGAGTTGGCCTACTTCCACGGCCTCTCACAGAGCGAAGTGGCCGCACGGCTGGGGGCGCCGCTCGGCACGATCAAGACCCGCACGCGCCGCGCGCTCGCCCGCCTGGCCGACCGTCTCGCAGCGGAGCGGGTGTTGGGATGAGCCCGGTACACGTACTACGACGCGCTTGAGCGGTCTCAAAATCGGTACTTGCAGTGCGCCGAACACCATGATATGTTTGGCGTTCGTGTAGTCAGCGCCCACACAGCCGAAGGGAGGCGACATCTTGATGAATATGCTTTCTCCGATGCTCGCTGGTTCGGCGTGGTTCCGGTCTCGCGCCGGGGCGGCGCAGACTCACACCTCGTGCACGATCGCGTAGCCACTCCGGCTCCGATCACATAGCACACGCATCGTTGCCGGTAGGTCGGCGGCGTTGTTGCATATTCGTATTACCAAATCCCAGAGGGGGAGGCCGCTGCATGTCTCTCATCACAAACCCGACGTTACGTTTCGGAGAGGAGGTGACACACATGAGCTTTAACATCGATAGCAACCTGCGGCTCGAGTTCGGCCGACAACGACAGGCCGAACTGCTGCAACGGGCGCAGCGGGACAAGCTGGAGCACGCGCTCTCGGCCGAGATCGCAAACGACGCCGGCCTGCGAGCACACCAGTCGCGATCGTTCCTGCACCTGCGTCGCAACCGCCAGGCACTTCCAAGGGAGGCTCGATGACCACTGAGCGCGCACCCCCGACGGTGTCGCACTGGCGGAGGCACAACACGCCGTCGCGGAAGGCCACCTGCCCTCCGCGACGGCGTCATGTCATTCGGGCCGCGTCAGGCAAGCGCCGCGCAAATGTCCCGCTGGTGAGGAACTCGGCTGACGGATGTCGCGAACCCGTCCGGACCGAGCTCGATCACGACGTGCCCTGTGTACACGACCAGCCCCGGGCCGTCCACATCCTCCGGGAAGTTCGACCACAGGATCGAGCCGTGGTTGATGAAGGTGAGCGAACCGTCGTCGTGAAAGACGACGCGCAGCGGGCCGCCGGACTTGATCGCAAGCGACGTACCAGTGGCAAGATTCGTCGCCGTTTGGATGAAGTGGCCCGTGACGATCCACTGGCCGTTACGCAGGATGTGAAGAAGATCCCGGTTGACTCCCGGGTCGATGCGCATCGGGAACGGGCACACCTCCCCGGCCGGGTAGCTCACCGTCCCGTTCAGCGGGGCCGGTATCGGCGGTGTGGCCGATGCGGCCGGGGCCAGGCACAGCAGACCGAGTACGGCTGCAGCGCATGCGAACATGGCGTGGCGCGAGCGGAGCATGGTTGTCCTCCCTTCGAGGCGGAGTTAGTCCGCGACGAATTCCCCAGGTTGCGTCACGTGTATCACATGCCTCTAGAGCGGTCAACCGCACGCCTGGGCGGTAGGCTGACGCCGATGAACGATCAGGCCTGGGAGCTCGCACATGTGATAGCGCGAAACGAGACGCGCGCCACCACGATCGTGGCCGCCCTGGCCGAATCGCAGCCGGTGAGCCTGTCGTCGCTGCCGCTGGCCGCGTACACGGCGGAGATCCGCCGCGACTGGCGCGACTCCGGCAAGGACACCGACCCGGCGGAACTGACGGACGACCTCGCGGTGATCTTCGACCGCCTCGGCACGGCCGTGCGGACCGCCCTCGCGCGTGGCGACTGGGACTGGGGAGACCACCCGCCGAGCTCGTTTGCGCTGTGGCTCGAGCGCACGCTGGGCGATCTCCAAACCACGGGCTGAGGCTTCTGGCCTCCCGTCCCTATGGGGTGACACGGGCGCCTAGCCCGAGGAGAGTTTCGGGTGGGCTAGGCGCCCGGTCCCACGAGCCCGACGCCGCGTAGGAGCCAGGTCGGGCATCCGGAACAGGGCGGATGAGGCGTCCGCCTTGAGGACATTTCACACCTGGGTTGTGGGGCTCTCCTGGTCATACCGCTACTGCGACGGCCGCAGCGTGATCAGCTGGCCCACGTTTGCCCCAGACCTGCTGAGCGTGGCGGTACGGTTTCCGGTCGCGCCGGCTGCGCCCAGCTGCTGGTCGGACAGCTCGGAGACGACGCGGGTGTTGCCGAGTCCGGCCAGCTGCTCGACCTGCTCGAGCATCCCGGTCGGCGGCGTCACCGATGCGTTCGCCGTTTCGCCGAACACGCCGATCAGCAGCTCGCCCGCCGCCGCGGTCGTTACCGAGGGCGCCACGTCGGAGCTCGAGTTGGATGAGCTACCGCCGCTGGACACGTCGACCGGGGTGGTGGTGTTGACGCCCACGTAGGCCGCCATGACGCCGCTCGCCATGCGCAGGGACGAGAACCGCCACTGGTAGGACGAGGGTTCCGAGGTGCCCGCCACGTGCACGTACGTGGCCTGCGTCAGCGAGCTGCCGCTGGTGGTGGAGCGCACCAGCGTCCAGCCGCTGGGTGCAGTCACGGTGGTTGTCCCGGCGATGTCGATCGCCGCGACCAGCACATCGCCGCTGGCCGTGCCGCTCGGCTTCGTCAGCGTGATCGAGGTGCCGAGCAACACCCCTGTGCCCGTGTCGCTGCGCCAGGCGATCCCGCGCTTGACCGACAGCTGCGCCGGTGTCGAGGCGTTCCCCAGCTGGTCGATTGCCTGCACCTGGTAGAACGAGGTCGTGACCGCCGGAGCCGTCGTGTCCTGATAGCGAGGCGTCGTCAGCAGCGCCGGGTTGAGCTTGGTGAACGGGCCGCTCGCAGAGCTGCTGCGGTAGATGTTGTAGCCCGCCAGGTCGGTCTCCCGGTTGGCCGACCAGGTCAGGGTCACGGCCTGCGACGTGAGGCTGGCGGTGAGGCCGGTCGGCTGGGCCGGCGGGGTGATGTCGATTCGCCAGCTGTAGCTGGTGGCCGCGCTGGCGTTGCCGGCGGCGTCGCGCGCCCGCACCGCGAAGGTGTGCTGGCCGGTGGCAAGGCCACTGTAGGCGGCCGGGCTGGTGCAGGACGCGAATGCGGCCCCGTCCAGCTGGCACTCGAAGGCGGCGCCCGCCTCGGTATCGCTGAAGCCGAAGCTGGCGCTGCCGCTGGCGACGGTCGCAGCCGGCTTGCTGGTGATCGTCGGTGCCGGGGGTGCCACCGTGTCGATCGTCCAGCTGTACTGCGTGGGATTGCTGGTGCGGTTCGAGGCGTCGACCGCCTCGACCGCGAACGTGTGCGAGCCGTCGGCCAGCGCGGCGGTCGTGGACGGGCTGGTGCAGGCGCTGTAGGCGGCGCCGTCCAGGCTGCACTGGAAGCTGGCCGTGGCCACGGTGTCGGAGAAGGCGAACACCGCCTGCTTCACGTTGCTGGGGCTCGAGGGCTTGGCGTCGATCGACGGCGCCGGCGGCCGCGGAGCCTGCAACGACCAGGTGTAGCTGGTCGCCGCGCTCGGGTTGCCGGCGCCGTCGCGTGCCCGCACCGCAAAGGTGTGCGACCCGTCAGCCAGTCCGGAGTAGGTGGCCGGGCTGGTGCAGGTCGAGAAGCTGCCGGCGTCCAGCTGGCACTCGAACGTGACGCCCGCCTCGTCGTCGCCGAAGCTGAAGCTTGCGCTGGTGCTGGTGTCGTTGGCGGGCGGTGTGCTGGTCAGAGACGGCGCCGGAGGCGGCGTCGTGTCGACCGTCCAGGCGTAGGTGGTCGGGGCGCTCGCCGTCCCGAGCGAGTTGACGGATCGCACCCCGAAGGTGTGCGATCCGTCTGCCAGGGGGCCGGTCGTAAACGGGCTGGTGCAGCTGGAGAAGCTGCCGCCATCGAAGTTGCACTGGAAGCTGACGTTGTTGTCGCTGTCGGAGAAGCCCAGCGAGGGCTGCGCGTTGTTGCTCGGATCGGACGGCTTGGTGTCGATGGTGGGCGCGGTCGGCGGCGCCGTGTTCACCGTCCACGTGTAGCTGGTGGGAGCGCTGGCGTTGCCAACCGAGTCGATCGAGCGCACGGCGAACGTGTGCGAACCGTCGCCCAGCACCGGCGTCTGGTAGGGGCTGGTGCAGCCGGTGAAGGCCGAGCCGTCGATGCTGCACTGGAACGAGGCAGAAGCGTCGGGATCATTGAACTTGAAGGTGGGCTGGGTGTTGCCGCTGGGGTTGGTCGGTACGTCGCCACCGAGCCCCGGAATCGGAAGCGGAGTCGCCGTCGCGCCCAGACCGGGGGCGACGCCGAGGCCGAAGTACTGGTAGAGGCCGGCCTCGAGGCTGTAGTGGTCATACAGGGTGTTGTCGGTCGAGCCCGGCGTGACGCCGGCGCCGACGAGCAGCGTGGCGATGTGCTCGCCCTGGTCGAGGCCGCCCTCGTCGAAGGTGATCAGCACGGTCACGTTCGGCTGGGCAAGCAGCTGCGGGACGACGTGCTTCAGCCAGTTGTCGCCCATGTTGACCACGTTGGTGCCGGTGTTCGAGCCGTAATAGGACGGGCAGGCCTGGCCACCCGTCGGCAAGGTGTGCATGTCGTTGCACTCGTTGGGGATGATGTAGCTGAAGTCGGGCAGGTTTGCAGGATTGAAGCTCGAGTCCAGGGGAACGTCGTTGGTCGCGCACGAGACGTTCGGGCTGAAGTTCAGTGCCGGGTCGTGGTCGGCGGTGTAGAGCGTGTCGGTGGTGCCGGGGACATTGGCCGAGGTGCCGCCGCCGCAGTTGCTCGGCATCGACTCCATGTATTCCTTCCACGTCAGCGCGCCACCCGAGGCGTCGATCGCCCCGAAGATGTTCGGCGAGAACGCGGTCGCCGCCGTGTTGCCGCTGGTCATGGCCAGGTAGTTCGGGAAGCTGCCGTCCGTGTCCACGGCGAAGTAGTTGGTGAACAGCTCGCCGTTTGCGATCAGCTGGTTCATGTACGGAGCGTCGGCGCTGCCGGAGATCGACGGATGCGACTCGTTCTCGAACACGATCGTGACCAGCTTGTTCGGGTGCGTGCCGGTGAAGGCCGGCGGCGGAGGCGAGGTCGTGTCGGTCGTCCAGGTGTATGACGTGCCGTCGCTGACGTTGCCTGCCGCGTCGCGCGCCTTGACGGTGAACGTGTGCGAGCCGTCGGCCAGCGTGCCGCTCGTGAACGGGCTGGCGCACTGCGAGCCGATGCCGTCGACCATGCACTGGTAGTTGACGCCGCTCTGCGAGTCGGTGAACGAGAACGTGCCGGTGGTGGAGCCGGTGACGGTCGCAGGCTGGTCGGTGATGACCGGTGCCGGCGGCGGGGTGCCGGGGTGCATGACCTGTCCCACCGTCTCGATCGTGGTGTTGGGCGGCGGATTGTTCTGCAGCCAGTCCAGGAACTGATTGAAGACGGGGAAGTCGATGGGGCCGTAGTCGGCCATGCAGGTCGAGTAGTTGGCCGGGTCGTACTGCTGGGAGCAGATCTGGTGGAACACGAGCGTCACCCAGCCGCCGCCGTTCTGGGAGGCGGCCGTGACGGATTGCTCCAGGTGCGAGAGCGAGGTGGGTGCTGGTGCGGTGTCGTCGAAGATGGTGCGCGTCGCGAATGGGTCCTTCGGGGGCACCGTCTCCGAGTAGATCGGTCCTGCAGCGGTGCCGTTGACGTCGAGGCCGCCGGCGGCGCGGCCGGTGGTATAGCCGCAGCTCTGGACGATCTGCTCGGCGGTCGCGTCGTAGGCACCTTCCGGGTAGGCGAAGCTGACGGGCCAGAACCCGCGATTGATCAGGTCCTGGCGGTTGTTGCAGACCTCGTTGACCTTGGTCTGGTAGTCCGTGGTCGTCTTCAGGTTGACGTGGTTCATGGTGTGGCCGCCGATCTCCTGGCCGCCCGTGTCGAGCGCGCCCACCTGTGACCAGGTCATCGACCCGTCGGTGCCGACCGCGTTGGAGATGATGTAGAAGGTGCCGTTCATGCCGTGCGGCTTGAGGCCGTGCAGGTAGCCGATGCTGTACTGGTTCTCGTCTGCGTCGTCGAAGGTCAGCGAGACGATCGTTTGGAACCTGAGCGCCTGCGACTGCGGCGTCTCGGCGTTGCCGGCCAGATCGGTGGAGAAGAAGCTGACGGTCGCGTCCTGCTTCAGGGTGAACGGCCTGGTGTAGACGGGGCTTTGGGTGGTGGGCGTGGAACCGTCGGTCGTGTAGTAGGTCTTGTCGAGGCCCCAGCCGCCGGGGTTGTCGGCCGCGCTGAGGGTGACCGTGACCGGGCCCGTGTTCATGGTCTGGCAGGGCGATCCGTTACAGGTGACCGTTGTGGTCGGGGCGGTCGAGTCGGGGGATTCGACGAGCTGCACCGACTGCGTGTTCGTGGCCTCGACGTTCCCGGCGTAGTCCCATGAGCGGAAGTTGACCGTCGAGGAGCTGGTCAGCGGGAACGGCCCCGTGTACGTCGGGCTGGACAGCGTGGGAACGGACCCGTCCAGCGTGTAATGTGTGCTCGCGACGCCGGAGCCGGTGTCGGTCGGCGCGAACGAGACCATCACGGTGCCGTTGTAGGTCGACGACGCGCACGGCGACCCGTTGCACGCGATCGTGGTGCTCGGGACGACGGTGTCCATCGACTGCATGGTCGCTGCCGTCGTCTGGATGGTTGTGCCGGCGGGCGCTCCGTTCGCCTGGCCGGCGGCCTGGATCCAGTCGAGGAAGCTGTTCAGGTCGGCCAGCTCGATCCACCCGGACGATGCCGTGCAGGTCGAGTAGTTGGTCGGGTCCTGCGCCTGCGAGCAGACCTTCTGGATGACGACCTGATCCCAGCCGCCGTTGTGCGCGGCGGCGCCGTTCACGACCGCCTCGAGGTTGGCCAGCGTCAGCTGACCGCTCGGCCCGTACGGACGCGTGGCGTAGTAATCCTTCGGTGGGCGCGTCTCGGCGTAGAGCGCGCCCGTCGGCGAGATGCCGCCGCCGGCGCGGGCGTTGCCGTAGCCGCAGTTGTGGACGATCCCCTCGGCGGTGGCGTCGAAGGCGGCGAACGGGTACGCGAAGCTGGTGGGGCTGAACCCGTGCTGCACCAGCGCCTGGCGGTCGTTGCAGACCTCGTCGATCTTGGTCTGGAGGTCGGTGGTCGTCTTCAGGTTCACCTTGCCGTCGACGGTCTTGCCGCCGATCTCGTTCCCGGCCGCGGCCAACGTCGTCAGCTGGTCCCACGAGAGGAAGTTCTTGGAGCCGCCGATCGTCCCGCTGTTGACATAGAACGTCGCCGGGACGCCGTGTGGCTGCAGGGCCTGGGTGTATCCGAGCGTGAACTGACTGATCGTGTTGTTGTCGAAGGTGAGCGTCACGACCGTCGTGGTCGCGGCACCGGACGACGCGCCGCCCGCCAGCACAAGCATCAGGGCACAGACAAGTGCGATTGGTAGACGTCGCGTGACGGGCGGTCGTATCTGCAAGGGAGCGCCTTTTTCTCGGTAACGAGGAAGGCCCAGGCCGCACGGGTGGTGCTAGGAGCGGGAGCCGAAACGACATATTACTCCCAGCCTGTGGAAAGTCAACCGTGCTGTGACGCGGCGAGCATGCCCGCCTGGAGAACCGCATCCAGTCTGGGCGAGCCATCCTCGTAGCAGGCCGGCCTGCAGATCCGGCTATTCTCAACTTGACATGTTGCAATGCGTCAGCGTGTGACGTACGCTTGCTCCTCTGGGCATCGAATCCAGCGACTCCAAGTATGGCTCCCGCTTCGCTTCACCCGCATCCGCCTGCCCGCCGCGCTGCTGAAATCGCGGCCGGCCGTGGCGCGGTCGCGAGCCTACTGATGCCGCGACCTGTTCCTTCTGTTGTCGGGGGTATCCAAACATGACGTCAAGCTCATCCGCCACTCGTGTTCATCTCGTCCGCCACGGCGAGACAGTCATGAACGTCCAGGTCCGGTTCCGGGGACTGCTGGACGTGCCCCTGAACGACCGCGGCCGCATGCAGGCGGCGGAGGTGGCGGAGCACCTGTCGACGGTGGGCATCAGCGCGGTGTACACGAGCCCTCTCGGCCGCGCCCGCGAGGTCGCCGATGAGATCGTGCGCGCCAGCGGCACCCCCGAGGCGGTCTCGCTCGACCTGCTCGCAAACCTGGACTACGGCGAGTGGGAGGGGCTGACGCGGGAGGAGTGTGCGGAGCGCGACGCCGAGGCCTACGAGCTGTACGCGCACGACCCCGAGAACGCCTATTGCCCTGGGGGCGAGACGCTCGCGAGCGCCGCCGACCGCGTCATGGCGGGCCTGCGCGAGATCGGACGGCAGCACCCGGGTGAGTCGGTCGCGGCCGTCTCGCATGGCGTCATGTTGCGCCTGGCGATCCTGCGCGTGCTCGGCGCCCGCGGCGGCGACTGGCAGTTCGCCATCCCGATGGGATCTTCGCTGGCCTTCGAGGTGATCGGCGAACGGGTGACCGCGGTATCGGATCTCGATTTGACCCGGCCCGATCCCCGCAAGGGTGCTCTGCCTTTGCAGCAGCCAGCCGAGGCGCGGTCGGGCGGATGAGCATGCCGTACCCCGATCCCCACATGTCGCCGCGCGCGGAGCCGCAGAGTCCCTCGATGTTCTCGTCGATCCTGCGGCGTCGCAAGATGACCGTCCTGGGCATCGCTGCGCTGGTCGTGCTCGTGACCGTCGCCATCACCGCGCGCGAGACGAAGATCTACGACGCGACGGCAAGCGTCGTGGTGCAGGGGCCACCGACTTCCGGTGGTCAGAGTCAGGTGAACATGGCGACCGAGGCGGCCGTCGCCGGCTCGCCGGCGGTGGCGAAGCTCGTCATCACGCAAGAGCATCTGAAAGGCGTGTCTCCCGGGCGGCTCGACGCCAAGCTTTCGGTGCACGTTCCGGTGGACAGCCAGGTGCTGCAGTTCACCTACGCGAGCCCGAACCCGCGGGTTGCGCAGGAGCAAGCGGAGGCGTTCGCGGCAGCGTATCTGGCGTTCCGCACCGGTGGGCAGGCGCACGCGACCGAGGCGGCTGCTGCGTTGATCCAGCAACAGATCGACTCCAACACCCGAAAGCTCGCTCTCATCCGAGAGCTCATCCCAACCCTGAACGGGCAGCCACTGGCCGTTGCCAAGGCGAGGCAGAGCGCCGTGCTGACGCAGATCTCCTTGCTCCAGCAGAAGCTGAGCCTCAACAGTACGACCAGCCCCGGCTTCGGTGGTCAGTTGGGCCCGGCGCCGCTTCCGAAGTCGCCGGCCAGCCCGCGCGTGGTCGTGAACCTGGTAGCCGCGCTGTTCCTCGGGCTCCTGCTGGGATTCGGCGTGGCCGCGGCTCGCGAGTACACGG
>Ga0134126_10003016_pt1 | contig 21138 bp, 17 predicted proteins | sample KB31752_FD_96881 | JGI IMG/M metagenome (GOLD analysis project Ga0134126, IMG submission 96881) | Terrestrial soil microbial communities with excess Nitrogen fertilizer from Kellogg Biological Station, Michigan, USA - KB3-175-2 | ecosystem: Environmental > Terrestrial > Soil > Unclassified ... | reverse complement strand
TCGCTGGCGCTCGTCGGCGTGCAAAATCGGATGATCACGCTCGATACCCTGGCGCGGCCGTTATCGATGGCGACGACGACGATAGAAACAGTGTTGGCGGGCCGTCCAGCAACGTTTTCATGGCAGGAGCTATTGAACGGCAAGCAGCCTGCACCGGCAGATTTGCGGCGCTTCATAGAAGTCCATCCAGTGCTGAATTTCTCCGCACTGGAGCCGGGACGCGCCTCGAGCAACGCCATTCGCGAAGCCGTGTCCGATCTTAAACTGGCGTCGAAGGACCGGGCGCGTGTGAGGCTGACGGGGTCGGTGCCTATGGCCGACGAAGAATTCGCAACCGTGCAGCAGGGCGCTTTGGTCAACGGCATTGCCGCCGTCATCATTGTGCTAACGATCTTGTGGCTAGCACTGAAGTCGGCGCGCATCATTCTCGCGGTGTTCATCAATCTGTTCGTCGGCTTGTCGATCACCGCCGCGCTCGGGCTCATGATGGTCGGGGCACTGAATATGATTTCGGTCGCCTTCGCGGTTTTGTTTGTTGGGTTGGGTGTCGATTTCGGAATTCAGTTTTCAGTTCGCTACCGCGCCGAACGTCACGACATTCCAGAACTGCTGTCGGCTCTAGCGCGCGCGGCTGAAAAAGTTGGCGTGCCCTTGACGCTCGCTGGCACCGCCGTAGCGGCCGGATTCCTGTCCTTCCTGCCGACCGATTACCGCGGTGTTTCCGAATTGGGCCAGATTGCCGGCGTCGGCATGCTGATCGCTTATGCGACCAGCATCACACTGTTGCCGGCATTGATCGCGCTATTCAATCCACCGGGTGAGCCGGAGCCCATCGGTTATCACGCGCTGGCGCCAATCGACCGTTTTTTGCAGGACTACCGGTATCCGGTCATTATCGGAACGGCAGCTATCGCAGTTTTGGGATTGCCTCTGCTTTATTTTCTCACTTTCGACTTCGATCCCATTCACCTGCGAAGCCCGAGAACCGAGTCGATCTCGACGTTGCTCGATCTTGGGGGTGACCCTCAAGTCGGCATCAATTCGATCAACGTTGTCCTGCCGTCGCTCGATCAAGCGGAATTGGCTGCCGACCGATTGCGAAAGCTGCCACAGGTCCTTCACGCGATCACGCTGTCGAGCTTCATCCCCGAAGATCAAGACAAGAAGCTTGGGTTGATCAAAGATTTTGCGGGACGAATTGGGCCAACCCTGCAAGAGCCGGCGTCTGGCATACCGCCGGCCGACGCAGAGAACGTAGCAGCGCTCAACAATATTGCCGATCAGCTCAATAGATATGCGGCGAACGCCAACGGCGTTGGCGCCGATGCTGCTAAGCGTCTCGCCGCCGCTGCGGTGAAATTGGCGCAAGCTGACCTGGCTGTGCGAACGAAGGTGGAAACAGCGTTTATGGTGCCGCTGCGAATCGATGTTGCTCAATTGGGGGGCTACTTGGGCGCGCAGAAAATCACCAGTGAAAACCTGCCGCAGCAATTGACGCGACAATGGGTCGCGTCAGACGGACGCGCCCGTGTCGAGACCTCGCCCAAAGGCGATACCAACAATACCGAAGTCCTGCGTGCGTTCGCGCGGGCCGTTTTGGCGGTGTATCCGTATGCCGTCGGCGGGCCAATCTCAATTCTGGAGTCAGGTAACACCGTCGTCAGGGCATTTATTGAAGCGGGAATTTATGCGCTGCTTTCAATTGCGATCCTGCTCTGGATCGTGTTGCGGCGGTTTGGCGATGTATTGTTGACGTTGGTACCGTTGTTGCTGGCGGGTGTCGTTACGCTCGAAATCTGCGTCCTGATAGGCATGCCGCTAAATTTCGCAAACATCATCGCACTGCCCGTGCTGCTGGGCGTCGGAGTCGCGTTCAAGATCTATTACATCATGGCCTGGCGGTCAGGACATACCAACCTGCTGCAGTCAAGTCTGACTCGCGCCGTGATTTGGAGTGCCCTGACGACGGCGACGGCCTTCGGCAGCCTGTGGCTGTCGCAGCATCCTGGAACGTCCAGCATGGGGAAACTCCTGGCGTTGTCGTTGGTATGTACCTTGGCAGCGGCCGTTCTATTTCAACCCGCGCTGATGGGAAAGCCACGCGGGACCGAGGATACTTAGACACACATCGTCGTCAGTTGGCGGCTGAACGGTAGCGGTTGGGCGGTTCTTTTTCGGGGGCGGCTCCGTTCGCGCCGGGGCGGCAACCGGAGCATTGGCGGGATCGACACGCGTCCAATCTTCGCCGCCGCACAAGAAGCCGAGGAAACAACCCTGGACGCTAAGTATGTCCGGCTGCTTGAGCTTAATGTTGGCTGAATAAGTGTGTCCGTCCTGCGAATTGTAAATTTGTCCATCCCATTGATTGACCTTGCTTTGAGCCATTCCAAGAAGGATTGGCATTCCCAAAGTCGGCCTCGAGCGCAGAGTGGGATCCGGGTTTTTGCTATCTACGCCGGGCTGCATTTCCCACGACACCACGCCCCACATCTGACCATCGCAATCGACCACCCTGATGCGGGCGAGCTTGTTGGCGACCAGCCATTCTCCGGTCGGGGTGGGCGACAATGTGCCAGCGGGACTGTAAGCCCAAACAGCGCATGTGGCCGCCAGCCAGACCGCGCTTGCGGCGCCGGCTAGCTGCAACTTCTGGATCAATGAATGCAGCGGCATCGTCACGCGATCAATTCTCCGAAGGTTGTGATCGGCGCAGAGCTAACGCCGGAAATGGACGAAACGGCGGCGCATCCAACGAATATTCATCATTGTTTTTGGTCAATTCTCCCAAGATGGAACTCGGGATCGAGCCAGCCGTTGTGTGTTGATCTTTGATTCCGCCGGAATCGGATCGACTGATCAGGCAAAGGGAGTTCGTCCGTATTGCTCAATATACCTGCGGAATTCCACCCGCCGGCGCCGATACCCCGAACAAACGCCTTGGGCCCGATAGCGCTGCTACGCGTGCTCGCCAACAATCCGCTTGAGGCTTGGACGGCGGCTCATTTCGAGCGGCCAACCGTGACGGGAGGCCTGACTTTCGCACGGGTCATCGTGGTGAGCGATCCGGTCGCCATCCGCCGCGTCTTGCTTGAGAATTGCGACAACTATCGCAAGGACTGGCTGCAGCGCCGCGTTCTGTCGGCCGGACTGACCGGAGGCCTGCTGACCGCCGAAGGCCCTCAATGGAAAACCCAGCGCCGCGCGCTGGCGCCACTGTTCGCGCGCAAGACAGTCATGAATTTTGCTCCGGCCATGATTGATGCCGCCAATGGCATGGTCGCGCGGCTGAGCCAGCGGGAAGGGCAGGTGATCGACATTGCGGTCGAGGCGACCCGCGTGACCTTGGAGGTTTTGGAACGGACGATTTTCTCCGAGGGTTTTGGCCGCGATCCAGAAGAGATTCGCTTGGCGATGAAAGGCTACTTCGAGGCGATCGGGCGGATCGATCCGTTCGACATTCTGGGAGTGCCGGACATCGTGCCGCGTCCAGCGCGTTGGAAACTGCGTCCCATGTTGCGTCTGTTTGAGGATACGATCGATACGATCATAGCAACGCGCCGGGAACGCATTGCCATGGATTCTTCAAGCGCGCCGCGGGATATCCTGACATTGTTGCTCCAATCGGCCGATCCCGAAACCGGTGAACCGCTATCCGAGACTGAAATCCGTGCAAATATTCTCACGTTTATCGCGGCCGGCCATGAAACGACCGCCAACTGCATCGCCTGGTCGCTTTTTTTATTGTCGCAATCGGACGACTGGCGCGAGCGTGTCCAAGCGGAAACAGATCAAAAACTTGACAGCACGAGCGAGGGCCTCAGCGATTCCCTTCATGAGACGCGCGCTGTAATCGATGAAGCAAACCGTCTCTATCCCCCGATAACGGCAATTAGCCGCGTCGCAATCGGGCGTGACGATCTGAACGGTCAAACCATCAAGCCCGGCACGATGGTGGTGATCGCGCCTTATGTGCTGCATCGCCATCACGCGTTGTGGGATAGACCAGGACGCTTTGATCCAAACCGCTTCCTCGGCGAAAGCCGTGAGGCGATCGACCGCTTTGCCTATCTGCCGTTCGGCGCGGGTCCGCGTGTTTGCATCGGCACCACGTTCGCAATTCAAGAGGCAACGATTGTCATTGCGACGATCATGCATCATTTCACGCTTCAACTTTCTCCGGGCCATGTGGCTTGGCCGGTGCAAAAGGTGACATTGCGGCCCAAGGGCGGTCTGCCGATGACGGTGCGAAGGCGACAACAACAATATTGACACGCGCGAATAGGCGAATGACGAATCAAGCCGGCAAAGATACGGCGATGATGGAACGATGCATTCGCCTTTCGGCGATTGCCGCGCAGCGCGGAGAATTTCCTTTTGCTAAGCTTATTTCAATGGGGTCGCCCAAAGCGCGGATGTCACGCGGCACGCGGACCTGGTGGCGGTTTAGGAAGCTCAAAAGATCCTAGGCAGAAAAGATTTATCAGATTGTGCGCTGTACTCGAATGTCGAACCTTGCGTGATGTGCTCGTTTCCGATTCGGGAGACGCGCATTAACGACCGCGTGTGAAATTACTCAGGAACGTGGCGATCGGTCGCAGCACCTTTTCCAATAGAAGACATGCACAGGTGCCGTGTCGTTCAGTCGGCTGTCAGCTTCGTGATCGCCTGGCAGGCTTATGAAATAGACTCGAAAACACCGAGCGGATCCATTTATTGCCAGGCTCGCGATGAAAGCGATTGTGCCAATACTGAAAAATCTCAATCTTTGGCAGCTTTATCGGCGGCTTGATAATTTCCAGATTGAGATCCTCCGCCAGCACGGTCGCGATCGACATCGGCAGCGTGGCGATGGCGTTCGTGTGTTTCGCGATCACCGCCGCTGCAATGAAGATCGGCACGCGGCAGATGATATTTTCTTCCGGAATTGCAGCTTCGACCGCCTTTTCGGCGAGCTTGTGCGCATGACCGGTACCAAGCGTCGAAACCAGAACGTGATGTTCCTTGGTGAAGTCCCGTAGCGAGGGATTGCTCGACAGCCGCGGGTGACCGCGGTTCACAATGCTGACATATTCTTCGGTCCAGAGAAATTGACGGCGGATGCCCTTGGCCAGCGCGGGAAACGAGCCCATCGCAAAATCGACCGTTCCGGATTCGAGCCATGATTCAAGATGCTCGCCGTCGAGCTGCATCACCCTCAATCTCACGTGCGGCGCCTCGATCAGCATCCGGTTGACCAAAGGCGGCAACAATTTTATGACCCCGGCGTCGACGACGCAAAATTGAAACGTCCGGGTCGACAGCCGCGGATCAAATATCGCCTGCTCGCCGCGCAACGCCCCCACGTGGCGGAGAATTTCGCCGATCGGTTTGGCAAGAGAGAGCGCCTTCGATGTCGGCTCCATGCTGTGCGATACGCGCACAAACAGCGGATCGTCGAAGTAGCGGCGCAACCGCGCGAGATTTTTGCTCAGCGCCGGCTGCGAGACGTCGAGCACCTTGGCTGCCCGCGTCAAACTGTGCTCGCGCAAAAGCACGTCGAGCACCCGCAAATGCTGGAGATCGAGGTCCTTCGAATAACTATTCAGAATGTAATTTATATCCATTTAGTGATAGTATACGCCGTGCCCCCACCGTAGGCTAGCTAGCGCGTCCGATATCGCGGACGATCACGACAAGGCTGATTTGTCAGCCGTGGGATTGGTGCAATGCCGCACGCCGTATCACGCGCCCTCGAATCGGAATCGCTGCCGGTGTGCGGTGTTCCCGACATGGTCGGCACGCACAGCGGCGTTTCTTCGGCGGAATTTCGCGGCGTGCTCTCGAAATTGGTAACCCCGGTCTCGGTCATTGCGACCGACGGACCCGCGGGTGCTGCCGGTCTAACGTGTTCCGCGGTTTGCGCGGTGAGTGATCAGCCTCCGATGTTGCTCGTTTGCGTGCACGGCAAGAGTGCGGCTAACGCGGTGATCAAGGCGAACGGCGTCCTCTGCGTCAATTGTCTCCAGGTTGGGCAGACAGACCTTTCGCAGGCATTCGCCGGCATCGGCGGCGTTCCGATGCACGGACGTTTCGCGATGGCTGATTGGGGCGTGTTGGCGACGGGTGCACCGCATTGCAAAAGCGCTTTGGTGGCGTTCGATTGCAAAGTTGCCGACATGCGCGACATGGGCACGCACACGATTTTCATAGCGCAGGTTATGGCGACCGCTGAATCTTCCGAGGCAGCCGATCCGCTGATCTACCAGAAGCGCACCTACGGAACTGTCTGTCCGCTATGACCGCCCGCAAGATGACGCTTGTGTTGTGCGACTAGTCAAGGGAACTGCAATGCTGCGAACGGGCGAACATTATCTCAAGTCTCTCAACGACGGGCGTAGCGTTTGGGTCGGCAACACGCAGATCGACAACGTCGCCACGCACCCGCTGACGCGCGACTACGCCAAACGCACCGCCGAGTTCTTCGACCTGCACCATCGTGAGGATTTGCAGGACGTCCTGACCTTCATCGACGAAAATGGCGTGCGGCGTTCGATGTGCTGGTACCAGCACCGCAGTAAGGAACAGCTCGTCAAGAAGCGCAAATATCTCGAATTTATCATGAGGCACTTCGTCGCGGCTTCGTGCCCCCGCACGCCCGACTCGCAGAATTACATGCTGGTGACCTACATCGACGATCCCGAGCCGTGGGAAAAGGCCTCGATCGGCGCCGAGGGACGCGGCCTCGCCAACAACATCCGCAATTTCTGGCAATACGCGATGGACAACGACCTTGTCGTCGCGCCGCATTTCGTCGACCCCCAAGCCGATCGCTCCGACCCCAACGCGCATGCCAACTCACCCGCGCTGCGCATCCTTTCGACCAATGACGAAGGCATCCTGGTGAACGGCGTCAAGGCGATCGGCACCGCCTCGGCCTTCGGCGATTTCCTACATCTCGGCGTGTTCTTCCGCCCGGGCGCCAAGGGTGACCAAATCATCTACGGGGTCTGCCCGGCCAATCTGAACGGCATCACCATTGTTTGCCGTGAGAGCCTGGTTGAAACCGATCCGATCGAACATCCGCTCGCCTCGCAGGGCGATGAACTCGACGCCACCGTGATCTTCGACAACGTTCTGATCCCGTGGAAGTACGTCTTCCACATCGGCAACCCCGACCATGCCAAGCTCTATCCGCAGCGCGTGTTCGACTGGGGACATTATTATGCGCTGGTACGCCAGGCGGTGCGCGCGGAGCTGTTGGCCGGTCTTGCCATTTTGATGTGCGAGCATCTCGGTACCGCCAAAATTGAGGCGGTGCAGTCGCGGCTCGCCAAGATCATCGCGTTCCAGCAGACGACCTATGCCCACGTCCTCGCCTCGGAAGACCAAGGCTTTTATACGCCCGGTGGACTATTCAAGCCGGACATCCAGCTCTTCAACTGGGGCCGCGTTTACTTTCTGCAAAACCTGGGGCCGATGGTCGACGAGTTGATCGATCTCTGCGGCCGTAGCGCCATCATGTTTCCGACCGAGGCGCAGTGGCAGAATCCGGCGATGCGCCCGTGGTTCGAGAAGCTCAACAAAGGCGCGGTCGGAGCGCCTTACGATCGCATCAAGATAGCGCGCGTCATTCGCGATCTCTATCTCACCGATTGGGGTGCCCGGCTGTTCATGTTCGAGAACTTCAACGGCACGCCATTGCAGACGCTGCTCTCGCTGACGATGAAGCGGGCGGAGTTCACCGGCTCTGGCCCGTTTGCATCGTTCGCGCGCAAGGTTTGCGGCATCGAGGCCGACAGCAGCAAAACCGAATATCAGGCAACGGCGGACTACGCCAAGGCGCAGGATTCCGCTCGGTCATCCGGTCCGAAAGTGACCGTGCAGGCCGCCGAATAGTCAAACCGCAAAACATTCAAAGGAACTCCCATGCCAAAACAACGGATCAGCTACATCCCCCTGGAAAAGATGGACGCCAAGATGCGCGCGGAGATGGAGCGTTGCCAGCGCGAAGGCACCCCCCGCCCGGAAAGCTCGGCGATCCGCGCGCATGTCCCCGCCTGCTTCTGGTTTTTCGCCGAGTCCTGGAACAACATTTTCCGCAACGGCGTGCTCGACCATTCCGTCAAGGAACTGTGCCGGCTCTACGTCTCGCGCTCGGTGCAATGCGAATATTGCGGCAATCAGCGGTCCGTGAAGTCGACGACCAGCGGCGCGCTGATCGAAGACCATGTCCTGGATCTGCTGAACTTCGAAAAGTCGACGAAATACGACGAGCGCCAGAAGGCGGCGCTGGCTTACGCGGAAGCCATCACCTGGCATCTCAATACCGACGATGCGTTCTGGGACCGTATGCATGCGAGCTTTACCGAGGCCGAGTTGGTCGAGCTCGGCTGCATGATCGGCCTGACGCTCGGCCAGCAAAGCTGGTTGCGGCTGCTCAATATCGAACATCATCAAGTGCTGGCGGGAACGAATGCCTCGATGGCGCCGGGCTACGAGGATGCCCAGAAGCTCAAGCAGACCAAGTCGTCGCCGGAATATTGGGCGGCAAAGCCTGCAGTGCAGCCGGGCAAGGTGGCTTAAAGGCCGCCAGACGAACTCCAGCCGGACGCGCACACCACGCGGGCCCGGTTGTTCGGTGGGAATGCAAGGAATTGGGAGTGAATTCGCCGCAAAACACATGAAAGCGCCATCCTCGTTTGATTCCGACAGAGGTCGATCAAGGCACACGGGAACTGAGCCGGATGGCAACGATAAAAAATCGGCTCACCAGGGAGGGGCGCCATGGCCAATTCGAGTGGAAGGCAAGTCGACGCCGTCAATGTCGTCGACAGCGCGTCAGTCGGAAAACTAATCCTCATTGTCGTCGCGCTATGCGCCGGGGTGTCGTTTCTGGATGGCTTCGACATTCTTGCGATTTCTTATGTAGCGCCGGTCATTGGCGCGGCATGGAAGCTGCCACGCGAAGCTTTCGGGCCGATCTTCGCGGCTCACTATATCGGCGCCGCGCTCGGGTCGGTGTTCTTCGGCTGGTATGCCGATCGCTATGGCCGCCGCATGGGGGTCATCATTCCGACCGCTATTTTCGGCGTGTTCGCGCTGCTGACCGTCTATGCATATGACTTCAAATCGCTGTTCATTTTTCGAATCTTGATTGGCGTTGGATTGGGCGGTGCCCTGTCGAATGCAATCGCCATGGTCGCGGAATATTCGCCGCATCGCGCGCGCGCGACGCTGGTCAGCTTGATGTACGCGGCATTTCCGCTCGGCGGCGTGATCGGCGGACCGGTTTCCGCACTCATCATCGCCCGTTACGGCTGGCAAGGCGTCTTTATCCTCGGAGGCGTATTGCCGCTCTTGCTAACCATCGCGCTGGTGCTTTGGCTCAATGAGTCGATCCGCTACCTCGTGCTGAGCAGGGCATCCGTCGACCGGATCGGCAAAATTCTTCACAGCATCGCGCCATCGTTCCAGTCTGAGCCGTCGGATGTCTACGTATTGCCGCTGAGCCGCGGGGTTTCCACCAAGCCGACCCGGGAAATATTCTCGCGCGAGTTTATCCGTCCGACGGTGCTGCTTTGCATCGCCGCATTCGTGGCTCAGTTGGTCATTGTCTATGTGGTCACCTGGATGCCACTGGTGCTGGCTTCCATCGGTATGCCGGTGACCAGTGCAATTCTGGCGTCGGTCGCATTTTCCGTCGGCGGCATCTTTGGCGCCATCGGACTCGCCAGAATCATCGACAAAGACAAATCGTACCGCGGCCTGGTCGTCACGTTCCTCCTGTCCGCGGCATCGATCGGGGCAATCGGCTTCCTTGCCTCCAATTGGTACGGTCTGCTGGCGATCACCTTCATCACGGGCTTGTTGACGGTGGGAGCAAATATCGTGCTGTCGGCCTACTCATCCACGGTCTATCCGACGTCGATCCGCTCGACAGGCGTCGGTTGGGTGATCGGCTGGGGCCGCGTGGGTGCAATCGCCGGCGCGCTGTTCGGCACGGCCCTGGTCGCCGTCGGCGTGACCATCGAGACCGCCTATCTGATCGCGGCAATTCCGTCGATCATCGGCGGCATCGCCATCGCGCTGGTGCGCGCGCAGCATCAATCAACCGTTGTTTACGCATAGCGAATTGGGGAGAACACGATGCACGGCCTTTACCCGAACGACGCGTCCTGGATCGATTCCGCCGGGAAGCTTCTGATCCTGGCGTTTTTCCTGATCGTCGGTTTCAGGAACCTGTCGTCGCATCACGTTGAGGATCACGTGAAGCGGCTTACATTCTTTAAGGCGCCAATGCCCAGGCAGGTGTTTTGGGCCGGTCTCATTCTGGAGGCCGTCGGCTGCGCACTCGTGCTGGTCAACTGGCATCCGGCGATCGGCGTTCTTTTGCTGATTATCTTCACCGTGGTCGCCACGCTCTTGCTGCTGCGCTTCTGGGACATGGACGATCCGATGAAGCGAGCCGGCATGCAAAATGGCTTTCTCGCCAATATTGCGATTGTCGGCGGCCTGCTGTTGCTGTTGCAAAACACCTTGTAAGGTATCTTCGGCGTGTAGAACGAAGGATGCCCCGAGTCGAAGGCGGCAGCTACTTCTGAATAGAGCGCAGGTAATTTGTCACCGCTCTCGCGCTGCTTCTATCGAACTTAAAGGTCGGCATGTCAGGGTGCGGCGCGATCCCAATTCCGCGTCGGAGCAATTTTTCGAACTCATCCAAATTATAGCTGTTCCCTATGCTCCGTAGCGGTGGCGCGCCAGGGTGCGGACTATCACCGGTCTTCCCGATCGCGTGGCACATTGCGCAATGCTCCCGTACCAGGGCCAAGCCGATGCGAGGGGACTGCGCATCGGCTTTACCAAGCCACATACAAACGAGAAGCCACGCAAGCGCTAGCTTTACCATTTGGGATTTCCCTGCACGATTTTTATAAAAAACAGCTGTCTTCATATTGCGATCCAATCAGCAGCTTTAAACAAGGAAAGCGCAATCGTTAAGATCTCACCTTCGGCTAAATGATCTACGGTCTTGATCCCTTTGACAGCTTTGGTGAGAGATGCGTGCTCCTATGAATATAGGTTTGTCTTGACGATCGCGAGCGTATCTTGCGGGCTGCCTGTAGCGTCAACGATATTCCAATCTAACTGTCCAATTTTATATAGCGATTGTTTACGAACGATCGATTGATCGGCGTCTGACGCGTCGCCGGCGCGCCGACCAACGCGCGAGAGTCTGGTCTTAAGGTCGGCGGTCAAGAACATGCCACGAAATGTGATGGCGCGGTCAATGGCAACCCTTGCGATCTCGGACCGTTCGTCCGCATCAGCGTAGACGGCGTCGACGACTGCCGAATGTCCGGCAGATACTATACGTCCGGCATTTTCCGCAAGTGACGAATAAACGCGCTTCGTGGCATCGGAAGAGTAACCCTCCTTCGGTAATCGTGCGGTTTCATTGGCGCCAAATTGACGCTTTCGCTCAACGTCGGATCGCAACACAACTGCGCCTGGCGCCGCACCCAAAGCCGGCGCTATCGCGCGCGCCAAAACTGATTTTCCGGTGCCGGAAAGCCCCCCAATGGCGAGCAAGATTGCCTGCGGCGGGTTAAGAAATTCAAGCGCCAGCCTAAAGTATCTTTGAGCAGCCCGTTCGATTCCGCTTCGATCGGTAGCCGTTGCGCCATCACGCCGCGCCGCGGTAACTTTCGCGCGTATCGCTGCTCGCATGGATAGGAAAAGCGGCAATGCTGCAAGAGCGTCAAAATGACTGAGGTGAACCGATTCTTGGAGATACCGATTCAAAACAGTATTAGCGGCGGGTCGCAAACCCCGCTCAATCAGATCCATGATCAGAAATGCAAGATCGTAAAGAACATCGCCGGTCGCCACCAAAGGATCAAATTCGATAGCGTCGAATAGCACGGGTCGGTCTCTAAGGAGTACGATATTTCCGAGGTGAAGATCGCCATGCAGTCGCCTGACAAATCCATCCGCGCCGCGCTTGACCAATAGCGGATAATTTCGCTCGTAAATCTTGAGACTTGATGCCTTAAGGCGTTCCACATCGTCGAGCGAAAACAAGCTCGGATCCGATTGAAACGCCGCGTCATTCTGGCCGATATATAATTTGAAGGCGGCAAGCCATGGTTCGGCCTCTGCTATCGGTGCTTTGTCGTGCGCGATGGCGACCGTACGAGCGAGATTGTCGGCCAACGTGTCGTCAATGAGATTGCGGTCCGCAAGATTGTCGAGCGTCACGTTTTCGTCGAAGCGGCGCATATCCACGGCCCATTCAACAGGGATACCATTGCCGCCAATTCGTAACGCACCGTCGCTCTGCCTGGTGATAGCAACGATCCCTCGATAAATCTCCGGAGCGTAAGGCTGGTTGACGGCGATTTCGGCCTCACACGCGGCCTTGCGCCGGTCAAGCGTTGAATAGTCGAGAAAAGGAAATGTGACCGCGCGCTTGATCTTTATGGCACGCGCGCCAGCAAGAAAAATGGTTGAAGCGTGGGTGTCGATTCGCCGGACCGTTTCGCCGCCATACATCGCCGGATTCGAAAGCGCCGTCAGCACCTCCACTTGAGTGCGCTCGGCGTCTTGCATTGTTGCTTCGGCCTTATTGGCTATTGACGACGGAAGATTCGTCGCCGATGCGGCGACAAATGTATGCATATTCTATGCATATTCCCTTCAACCCCGCGGATCGAGACATGCTCACCCCGGCGCGAAGATATGCGATCCAAACCGGTAACCGGCTTCGTCGTCGCTTTGTTCCTCGCGGCTAACCGGGTGTATTGTCCAAAATGCCCGCGATCAGGGCCTTTCGCACAAGATCAGACAGGCTGGCGGCCGCCATCTTGGTCATGACATTGGCGCGATAGATTTCGACGGTCCGCGGGCTGATCGACAAATCGAAGGCGATCACCTTATTGGGATTGCCCGCCACCAGCCCTTCAAGCACCTGCCGCTCGCGGGTCGAAAGCGTGGCAAGCTTGTTGAGGATTTCTTCCCGCTCGGCTTCCCGTTTGCCGCCTTTTTTCACGCGGTTGAGGGCTGAGTGAACAGCGCTGAGAAGCAACTCATCATCAAATGGCTTCTCCAGAAAATCCTCCGCGCCGTATTTCATGGCTTCGACTGCAAGCGGAACATCACCATGGCCGGTGATCACGATAACCGGGACCGGGTGAGTCAAACTTCTCAGCCGCTTGAGCAATTCGATGCCGCTCATCCCCGGCATGCGGACATCGGTGATCACACAACCGGAACTGATGTTCGGCAGGGCCTCCAGAAATGCGATGGCGGATTCGTACGCTTGCACCGTGAGCTTGTGGCTTTTTAGCAAAAACTCCAGCGATTGCCGGGCGGCGTCGTCATCATCGATGATATAAACAGTCTGGTTATCAGGCATTGGTATCTGCATCCTGCTTGGTCATCGCCCGAAGTGTGAAACAGAATACCGTGCCTCCGTCCGGATTTGGCTCGACCGAGATGCGGCCTTCGTGCGCCTCGACGATGGTCCGGCAGATCGAGAGGCCGACACCCATGCCGTGAACCTTGGTCGTAAAAAACGGCTGAAAAAGATGGCCGGCGATTTCCGGTGCGATGCCGGGCCCCGTATCGATAACGCGGACCTCGACCATATCGTCATCGATAAGTGCCGACCTCACGGTTAGATCACGCCGGTCGGAGCCGGCCATGGCTTCTATCGCGTTTCGCATCAAATTTATGAGGACCTGCTGGATCTGGACCTTGTCCGCCAAGACCTCTACGGCCGGATCGAGATCGAAACGGATGTGAACGTCCTTGACGCCGACCAAAGCGAGGGCGCTGGCTTCCTCCACCAGCTTGGTCATGTTTTCTGCGCGGCACTCGCTTTCGCCGCGCGATACAAAATCCCGCAGGCGGCGAAGGATCTGACCCGCCCGCATCGCCTGCTCGTTGGCTTTGTCGAGCGCGTCGCGCGTCATGCGCGATTCCTCGTCCGGCCGGTCCTGAAGCAGACGCATGCCGCCCTTCAGATAATTGGCGATCGCCGATAGCGGCTGATTCAGTTCGTGCGCGAGCGTGGACGCCATCTCGCCCATCGCCGTCAGTCTAGAAATATGAACCAGTTCGGATTGCAATTCCTGCAAGCGCGCTTCCGTGCTCTGGCGCTCGGTCAGGTCGCGGATGAAGCCGGTGTAGAATGTTTTGTTGAATGAACGCATTTCGCCGACCGAAAGCTCCATCGGGAAGGTCGAACCGCCTTTGCGTTCGCCGACCACGATGCGGCCAATGCCGATAATGCGGCGCTCGCCGGTCTTCTGGTAGTGCCGCAAATAGCCGTCGTGGCTGTCGCGATAGGGTTGCGGCATCAGCATCTTGACGTTCTGGCCGATGACTTCGTCCGCCGCATACTTGAACAGCCGTTCCGCCGCGGAGCTGAAAGATTGCACAATTCCCTGCGGATCGATGACGATCATCGCGTCGGGAACTGTATCCAGAATCGATTTCAAGTGCGCTTCGCGGGCTACAAGGTCTTGCGTTCTATCGAGCACGGCGGAGCGCGCACGAAGCAGTCGCTCACCAAGCATGGCCATACCAATTCCGATCGCGGTAAAGGTACCCAGGCTAAAAATATGTGACGCCGAGAGTGGAAAAGAAGCTCGGAAGAAATAGAGCGCGAGCAGGTCACTGAGGCCGGTTGCAAGCAGGCCCGGCCCCAAGCCGCCGGCGCCGCTCGCTATCAGGACGGCCGGGACAAGCAACAGGTAAGTGATTTCGTCGCCGAGAAAATGCTCAAGCAGCAACCGCGCCAAAAAGGCCATCGCCACCAGAGCCGCGGCGAGGGAATAGGCCAAGGCGTGCGGCAACAGAGCGTATTTGGCGCCGGACGGGCGTTGCGGCTCGGTGTCGATCACGGGATCAGCGTGGCGCATGATAGTATTTCTAGCGCAGTCGGCGCCCCAATGCACGAATTCTGAATCCGCAAAGCAGCATAAGTCATTCAAATATCGTAGTTTTCTCGATAGTCGATGTTAAGGAAAACCCCTTAGGGGCAATATCTGAATTTTCGCAATGAAACCTGTTCGCCATGGTGCGGCACGCTTCGCCAAACCAAGGAGACAGATCATGTCGATACAGGCCCTGGCAGTTCGTGAATCATTCTCGCGTGTTGGCAAAGGACCGATCAGACTTGTGTCGTCCGCGCCGAGGGCGGGCTTATTCGATCTGATGGGCGCGCCCTTGGCGTTCGGTCGCAATGAAGAGATCTATGGCGAAGGCGAACTGGCCGAGTATCTTTATACGGTCGTCTCCGGCTGTGTGCGCACGTCCAAAATCCTCAATGACGGCCGCCGCCAGATCGGCGCCTTTTACCTGCCGGGCGACGTTTTCGGATTGGAAGGCGGCCACGAGCACACATTCTCGGCCGAGGCCCTGGCCCCGACCACGGTGCGCATCGTCAAGCGCGCGGCACTCACGTCGCGCGCGGTCGGCGACTCAGCGATGGCGAGCCAGTTACTCGCGCTGACCGTCGCGGAGCTGCAACGCACCCAAAGCCGCGTCTTGCTGCTGATCAAGAGTGCCCAGGAACGTGTCGCCGGCTTTCTGCTCGAAATGGCAACCCGCGTAAAGGGCGCCAGCGAAATCGATCTGCCGATGTGCCGTCAAGATATTGCCGATTATCTCGGCCTCACCATCGAGACGGTATCGCGGACGCTGACGCAGCTTGAAAACGCCTCCGCGATTGCTTTGCCAACCTCCCGGCGCATCGTTCTGCGCAATCGGCTGGCGCTCGCCCGCATGAACGGCTGATTTCGAATATCCGCAAAACGTCGGTCGACAGGAGAGTACGATGAAAGCCAAAGATATCATGACCGGCCGCGTGATCTCGGTTTCGCCGGACGCCAGCATTTTTGAAGCTGCCCACCTGATGCTGCAAAACCGAATCAGCGGGTTGCCGGTCGTCGATTCGGCGGGTGCGCTGGTCGGAATGGTCACCGAGGGCGATTTCCTGCGCCGCACGGAAACGGGCACGGAGAAACACCGGCCGCGCTGGATTGAATTCATTTTGGGTCCGGGCCGCGCCGCCGCCGACTTTACCCATTCGCATGGTCGCAAGGTCGATGAGGTGATGTCGGACAATCCGCTTTCGGTTTCGGAACACAGCTCCGTCGAAGAGATTGTCGAACTGATGGAGCGTCACCGGATCAAGCGCGTTCCCGTTACGCGCGATAAACGCGTCGTCGGCATCGTGAGCCGAGCAAATCTGGTTCGCGCGATGTTGCCGGCCGCAAAGGCCGCGCAGCCGGTCGCTCAAAGCGATCTCGACATCCAAAACCGCATCAAGAAGGAATTGGACAGCCAGAAATGGGCACCGGTGGCGCTGGTCGACGTCACTGTCAACAAGGGCGTTGTCGATCTCTGGGGCACGATCATGGACGAGCGCGACCGCAAAGCCCTCCAAGTGCTCGCTGAGAATGTCAGCGGCGTGAAAGCCGTGAACGATCACACGGTCTGGATCGAGCCGATGTCCGGATTCGTGCTCGAAGGTCCTGCAGACAAGCAAGCCTCGACAGCTCAGAGGGTCGTGGCATGAAGGCGATTCACCCCATCAAGGCAGCCGTGACTTTGGCTGTTTTGCTGATGTTGTTTCACGCTTGTTGGGCGGCGGCGGTAGCAATCGGATGGGCGCAGCCACTGATCGACTTCATTCTGCGGGTTCACTTTATCCAGCCGTTTTACGTGATCCTGCCGTTCGATTTCGTGACGGCTTTTATGCTGCTTGCGATGACTGGCGGCGTCGGATTCATCGTCGGGCTTGTTTTTGCAACTTTATGGAACCGGCTTCACGCCTACTGATGCAGTAATCGATTGTGGACATTACGGGGGAGAAAACCATGTCCAACATTACTCAACCTGTCGTTCACGCGGTGGTTCAGCCGGCCCCTAAGGAAATGAATTGGTTTGTTGCAAACCGAGGTCTGTTGGCCGCGGTCGCTGCGCTGGTCGCAATTCTCCTGCTGCCGGTGCCGGCCGGTCTTCCGGTCGCCGGCCACCGCATGCTTGCCATCCTCGCCTTCGCGGTCATTTTGTGGATGACGGAAGCGGTCGATTACGCCGTATCGGCGATATTGATCGCTGCGCTGATGGCGTTTCTGCTCGGATTGGCGCCCAACGTCGCCAACCCAAAGGTTATGCTCGGCACCAGCGGCGCGCTCACGCTTGCATTCAGCGGCTTTGCCAATACCGCCCTTGTGCTGGTCGCGGCAGCGCTGTTTCTGGCGGCCGCCATGACAGCAACCGGCCTCGACAAGCGCATCGCGCTCAACATCTTGTCGCGAGTCGGGACCGATACCCGGCACGTCGTTATCGGCACCATTCTGGTCGGCTTCGTGATCGCCTTTATGGTGCCATCCACCACTGCGCGCGTGGCCTGTCTGGTCCCGATCACGCTCGGCATCATCGCGGCCTATGGCGTCAATAAACGCGGCGCCTTCGCCAGTATGCTGATGATCACAACGGTGCAGACCGCCAGCATCTGGAACGTCGGCATCAAGACCGCGGCGGCGCAGAACATGGTCGCCATCGGATTCATCGAAAAGGCGTTCAATCAGACGATTACCTGGCTCGATTGGCTGATTGCGGCTGCGCCTTTCGGCATCCTGATGTCGATCGCGCTTTACTTCGTGATGACGCTCATGATGCCGCCGGAGGTCAAGGATGTGCCAGGCGGCCGCGTCGGTGTTCGTAAATCGTTGAGCGAACTTGGCTCCATGAAGGCGTCGGAATTGAAGCTTCTGCTGTTGTCGGTGACCCTGATCGGCTTTTGGGCGACCGAGGGCATCTTGCATAAGTTCGATACCAGCACCACGACGATTACCGCCGTCGCGCTGATGTTCATGCCGGGCTTCGGCATTCTGAACTGGAAGGATGCGCAGACCAGGATCCCGTGGGGCACGATCGTCTTGTTCGGCATCGGCATCAGTCTCGGCACCGCGCTGCTGCAGACCAACGCGGCAACCTGGCTCGCCAACATCGTCGTCGCCGATTTCGGGCTGAAGAACGCAACCGCGCTCTTCATCCTCGGCGTCATGAGCCTATTTCTGGTTGTAATTCATCTTGGCTTTGCGAGCGCTACGGCGCTTGCATCCGCAATGATCCCGATCGTGATCGCGGTGCTCAAGGGCGTGGCGACCCCCGGCATCAGCGTCATTGGCATGACCATGTTGCTGCAATTCGTGGTCAGCTTCGGCTTCATCCTCGTGGTGAACGCGCCGCAGAACATGGTTGCCTATGGCACCGAAACATTTAACGCACGCGATTTCGTCCGCACTGGCTTTGTGCTGACGATCATCGCGCTCGGGCTTGTGATGCTGCTTGGCGCCACGTACTGGCGCTGGCTCGGCTACGTCTAGGAGCACCTGTGGCCCGCTCATCCCTGTCCCTCGTGTTTGCCGGTAGTGGTGGCTCAGGCGCCATGACTGCCGGCACGCTTTTTCTGCGCGCAGCGGCGAGGGCGGGCTATTTCGGCGTCATGACTCAATTGTTCGGAGCCCAGGTGCGCGGCGGCGAATCCGCCGCGCTGGTGCAATTCTCAAACGAACCGATCGAGTGCCAGCCGGATCGTTTCGATGTCTTCTTCGCGATCGACTGGGACAAGGTCGATCAATTTGCTGCCGAGATTCCGCTCGACAAGAACAGCGTCGTAATCTCAGATCCATCCGCCGGCGCCATTCCGGCCAGCATCGCCAAGTCAAAGCCACGTGCACTGTCGGTCGTGATGAGCGACCCAACCATGACCCGCTTGGCGCGCGCGATGCGGAGCAAGCGCTCGAATGTTTTCGTCGCTGGATTGGCCGGCACGCTCGCCGGCATCGCTGCCGCCGAATTGCGAGCGGCGCTTGAGGCGGTACTCGGCCACAAGAGCGACGAGGTGATGGCCGCCAACGCCGCCGCGCTTGAGAATGGGATCAAAGCTGCTGCCAGTATCGACCTCGATCTGCGCGTGGCAGAGCCAGAGCCGAAACATGAATCGCGCTGGCTGATCACCGGGAACGAAGCGATTGGACTTGGTGCTTTGCGCGGCGGCATTAAGTTTGTCGGGTGTTACCCGATCACACCCGCCACCGACTTGGTGGAATGGCTGTCACCGCGGTTACATAGCCTGGGCGGACGCCTCATTCTTGCTGAAGACGAACTTGCTTCGATCAATATGGTGCTGGGAGCCTCGTACGGCGGGTGGCCGGCGATGACGGTCACCGCCGGGCCGGGCCTCTCGTTGATGACGGAAGCAATCGGGCTCGGGGTCGCTGCCGAAATTCCAGCGGTCGTTGTTGACGTCATGCGTGCGGGACCCTCGACCGGTATTGCATCAAAGACGGAACAGAGCGATCTCAATATTGCGATCTACGGCGCGCACGGCGATGCACCGCGTATAGTGATCGCGCCATTGTCGGTTGGAGACTGTATCACAACCGGCGAGTGGGCGGTCTACGTCGCAGAGGCCTTGCAAACTCCCGTCATCGTTCTGTCCGATCAAATGATCGGGCAGGCGCAGGCGATCATTCCATCTGCGGCCAAGCGACCCGAGCCAATGAAACGACGAACCAATGGCGGCGCTCCTGGCGCACAGTTCAAGCGCTATGAGGTAACCGCGAATCCGATATCACGAATGCCGCTGCCTGGAACTAAAGGTTATGAGTGGGTTGCGGAAGGGCTCACGCATAACGAAGCTGGTCTGCCGGTCAGCGGAGCCAGTGCGCATGTCGCGCAAATCAACAAACGCGCAAAGAAGATCGAGCAATTCGATCCCGGCGAGCTTTGGGGCGAAGTCTTTGGGCATGGCGACACAGCCATCCTCACGTTCGGCTCAAGCGTGGCGCCGGCGCGCGAAGCGGCGCGCCGGCTCACGGCAACTGGACGTGCGACCCGCGTCATCGCGTTACGAGTATTGTCTCCGGTTCCGGTAAAGCCCTTGGCGGCCGCGCTGAAGGGTGTTCGGCGAGGTGTGGTGCTGGAGCAGAACCATAGCGGGCAGCTCTATCGCCACCTGCTGGGACAAAAAGCGATTCCGATATCCACCGAGAGCATCGCACGGCCAGGCCCGCTTCCGTTTCGTCCGGCCGAAATAACCTCCCATATCGCTTGAGGATCAAATCATGAGTACAGCCGCCACTATTGAAACGCACTGCGTCAGGGGCCTTGTGGAAAAGGATTTCAGTTCGGGCGCGCATCCTATCTGGTGTCCCGGCTGCGGCGACTATGGCGTGCTTGCCGGTCTTGAACATGCCCTAGTGAAATTGGGCCGTCCGCCGCACGAAGTTGTTCTTGTATCCGGTATCGGCTGCTCTTCGCGGCTGCCCGGCTACATGAGCTGTTTTGGATTTCACGGCGTTCACGGTCGTGCACTTGCCGCAGCCACCGGGCTCAAGCTGGCGCGGCCGGATCTTGAGGTTATAACTGTCGGCGGCGACGGCGATGGTTTTTCTATTGGTGGCAATCATTTTATCCACGCCTGCCGGCGCAATATCGATATGCTTTATCTGGTGATGGACAATCGAGTGTACGGTATGACCAAGGGTCAACCGTCGCCGACTAGCGAGCCGGACTGGGACAGCGCGCTGACGCCTGGCGGAATCGGCACACGGCCGTTCAATCCTATATTGCTTGCCATTGCCGCCGGCGCCACTTTCGTTGCGCGCGGGTTTGCCGGCGATCCGCAGGGTTTAGCCGACTTGATTGTCGCCGGTATCAAATGGCCGGGTTTTGCCTTTCTTGAAGTGCTCAGCCCCTGTATCACGTTTAGGCCGGAAGAATTCGAATGGAAGGGAAAGGTTCGGCACGACGCCGCCGCCGTCGAGAACGACCGTGCAGCGGCAGCTGCTGCGGCGCTGACCGATGATGGCTTCAGCCTCGGCGTGCTGTTTCGCGGCACCGAAGCCGCCGTGAAACCGCCGAGCCAAGCGCGATCCTCGCTGGCCGCAATCGAGCGACAATTCCTTGTAGGAGTCTGACAATGAAAGCTGGACATTGCCGTATTTTTAATGGGCTGCGGTATCTTTCAGTCGTTGCTGCAGTTTTTGGCGGGGTTGCCAGCGCGCAGGCTCAACAATCGCCTAGTGTGCAGAGGGGCATGACGCTTGCCCGCGCGAATTGCTCGCAATGCCATGC
>Ga0134126_10003015_pt1 | contig 21138 bp, 17 predicted proteins | sample KB31752_FD_96881 | JGI IMG/M metagenome (GOLD analysis project Ga0134126, IMG submission 96881) | Terrestrial soil microbial communities with excess Nitrogen fertilizer from Kellogg Biological Station, Michigan, USA - KB3-175-2 | ecosystem: Environmental > Terrestrial > Soil > Unclassified ... | reverse complement strand
GCTCACCGTTCTCTACGATTGCGGCACGCCGCGCATCTTCGAGGAGAAGGCGCGCTCTTATGTGTTCCGCGTCAGCCCGCACGCGACCATGGATAATGTCGCAGCCGCGCGTTACCTGCTCGCCAAGAAGAAAAACCTCACGAGTTATTCCGGCATCAACCAGAACTACGCCTGGGGCCAGGATTCGTGGCGCGACTTCGTCGGTGCGATGAAGGTATTGGCGCCGAAAGTCACCGCCGACAAGGTGCTGTTCCCGAAACTGTTCGCCGGTGAATACGGCGCGGAAGTTTCCACGCTGCTCACCTCGAAGTCACAGGCGCTACATTCGAGCTTCTATGACGGCGACCTCGAAGCCTTCATCTATCAGGAGCAGGCGCGCGGTCTCGACAAGCGCATGACGATGATCCTGACGACCGGCGAAGCGGCGATCTGGCGCCTGCGCGACAAGATGCCGGACGGCACGATCATCGGCGGCCGTGGCGCAAGCGGCCCGCTTGCGCGCGACACGCCGATCAACAAGTGGTTCCAGAAAATCTACACCGACCGCTACAACACGCCGCCGACTTATCCGGCCTACCAGATGGCGCAGTCGCTGCTTGGCCTCAAAGTCGCTTACGAGAAAGCCAAGAAGGCCGGTGCCAAACCGACATCGGACGAAATTGCGGCGGCGTTCAAGGGTATCGAGTTCGACGGCCCGGCCGGGCACATCAAGATGGCGCTCGGTGACGGCCACCAGGGCATCGCCGAAACCGCTTACGGCATCTATCGCTTCAACAAGAAGACAAAAGAGCCGGAAGTCGTCGATATCGTCCGCTACCCGGCTGAATGCGTGAACCCGCCCCCCGGCATCGATGCCGATAAGTGGATCGCAGGCGGCATGAAAGGCGCGAAGTGCAACTGATGTAAGGCGCGCTGAACGGCATACGGCGGCGGAGGATGCGTAACGTGTCCTCCGCTGTCCGCTCTACCAACCGACAGGAACCGCCGTGCTCACCGCTCTTTCCATCCTGACCGATGGACTTGCCTACGCCGCCTACCTGTTCATCATTGCCATCGGTCTGACGCTGATCTTCGGCGTCATGAAGATTCTCAATGTCGCGCACGGCTCGTTTTACGCCTTCGGCGCATACGGGGCGGCGACGGCGGTCGGTATCTATTTCAACGGCCACGACTGGAATGCCGCCGGCGGCTTTCTGTTCATGGTGATCGCCGGCATGGCGATCGGACTCGTGCTCGGGCTCGTCCTGGAACGCGGCATCCTGCGCTGGGTCTACGGCAAGGACGAGGTCATCGTCGTCCTGGTGACCTATGCCGTTTTCCTCATTCTCGAGGACCTGGTTGTGCTCATCTGGGGCGCGCAATCCTATCCGGCCTATCAGCCGCTGGTCGCGGCCGGCAGCATCGACCTCGGCGACCTGGTCCTGTCCAATTACGACATCGTGCTGGTCGTGCTCGCTGCGCTTCTCGCCGTCGGCTCGTCCTGGGCTTTGAGATTCACGCGTTACGGCCGGCTGCTGACAACGGTCATTTTCGATCGCGAGATTGCCGCCGCCTTCGGCATCAACGTTACCGTCGTTTACACCGTGACCTTCCTGATCGGCGCGATGCTCGGTGCGCTCAGCGGCGCGGTGATGGCGCCGAAGATTTCCGTGACGCTCGGCATCGGCGTCGAGGTCATCGTGCTCGCCTTTGCGGTTGTCGCCATCGGCGGCATGGGTTCGATCGAGGGCGCGCTGGTCGGCGCGCTGATCGTCGGAATATGCCGCGCGGCGGCGGTGCATCTGGTGCCGCAGATCGAGCTTTTCGTGATCTACGGCGTGATGGCTGCCGTTCTCATTGTGCGGCCTTACGGACTCTTCGTCCGTGCGCAGCCGAGAAAGATATGACATGGCGAACCGGTCGCAAATCATAGGCGGGTTGGCGTTCGCCGCCGCCGCCGTTGCCGCGCCATTCTTGCCGGATTGGGTCGTGTCGCTCGCGACGATCGCTTTCGCCAACGCGCTGGTCGTGCTCGGCCTGATCGTGCTGTGGCGCGCGGGCCTCGTCTCGTTCGGGCAGGCGCTCTATTACTGCCTCGGCGGTTATGTGGTCGCGCTGATCGCGCGCTGGACCGGCTTTACCGATGCTTTCGTGCTGGTGCTGCTCGGCGGCATCGTCGGCGGAATCGTCGCGTTCATTCTTGGGTTCCTGATCGCGCGCTACCGCGAGATATTCTTTGCGATGCTCAGCCTTGCATTGTCGATGATCCTTTACGGCGTGCTGGTGAAGACGGAATCGCTCGGCTCGACCGACGGCTTCAGCGTGCTGACGCCGACCTTTATTGGCTACGCGCCGCACCGGGACGCGCTCAACCTTGCGCTGTATTGGCTCACGCTCGGTATTTGCGCGTTCAGTGCGCTCGGCGTCGGCGCCTATTTCCGTACCATCGCCGGTGCGCTGGCCGCGCCGGTGCGCGACAACGAAATCCGCGTCGAATTTCTCGGCGTGTCGGTGTCGCACGTCATTCATGTCAAGGTGGTGATTGCCGGCATTCTCGGCGGACTCGGCGGCGGGCTCGCTGCGCTGGCAATCGGCCACGTCGATCCCAACATGGCTTACTGGACGACGTCCGGCAGCTTCATGTTCGTGGCCATTCTTGCCGGAGCCGGGTCCGTCGCGGCGGCTTTCGTCGGTTCGCTGCTGTTCGAGGGTGTTCGCTCGTTCGCCGCCGATACGATGCCGCAATTCTGGCAGATGATTCTCGGCACGGCGCTTCTGGTGACGATCCTTTTTGTGCCGGAAGGACTGGGGTCGCTGTTGCTGCGGCTGCGTCGCCGGAAAGCGCGGCCGTCATGAGCGATATCCTGGCCGTTCGTGACCTGGAAAAGACCTTCGGATCGCTGTTGGCCGCGCGTGACATCACGGTCAGCGTGCCGGCGCATCAGACGGTCGGGGTGATCGGCGCCAACGGGGCGGGCAAGACCACATTCGTCAACATGATCACCGGCCACCTGCGGCCGACCAAAGGCTCGATCTGGTTCGAAGGCAACGAGATCACCGGCCGCCCGTCGCGCGAGATCACCCGGCTCGGCATCTCGCGTTCATTCCAGGTGGCCCAGATTTTCCCGACGCTGACCGTGTTCGAGAGCATGTGCATGGCGGCGGCGATCGGTCGCCACACCGGCGGCTTTTTCAGCCACATCGTCACGCCGCTGCATTCGACGGAGGCGATTGCCGACGCCGAGGCGGCGATCGCGCTGTTCCAGATTGCGGCCTATCGCGACACCAGGGCGCTCGCATTGCCGCAGGGCGTGCGCAAGCTGCTCGACATCGGCATGGCGATTGCCGGTCATCCGCGTCTGTTGCTGCTCGACGAGCCCACCAGCGGCATCTCGATCGAGGAAAAATTCGACCTGATGCAGATCGTGATGTCAGCGCTCAAGAGCCGCAAGATCACCGTGCTGTTCGTGGAGCACGATATGGAAATCGTCGGCCGTTTTGCCGACCGGGTGCTTGCGTTCTACGACGGCACCGTCATCGCCGACGGAACGCCCGGCCAAACGCTGGACGATCCGAAGGTGCAGGAATTGATCAGCGGCACCAGGCTCAAGGGTGTTGCTGCCGGGAGAGCAGCCGGTGCTTAGCGTCTCCAATCTGAGCGCGTCGATCGGCGCCATCCCGATCCTCCGTGGCGCGACGCTTGTCGTCAACGAAGGCGAGATGTGCGGGCTGATCGGGCGCAACGGCGCCGGCAAGACCACGCTCCTGCGCGCGTTGATGGGACTTCTGCCGTCCACCGGCGCCGTTGGACTCGACAATGTCGACCTGCTGGCGCTGCCGGCCCATCGGCGCATCGCGCATGGGATCGGCTATATGCCGGAGGATCGCCGGCTGGTTCCGGAATTCACCGTCGAGGAAAACATCCGGTTGCCGACCTGGTCCGCCGCCATCGACGGCGCCGAGGACAGGCTGAAATGGATTTTCTCGATCATGCCTGAAGTCGCGCGCTTCAACACGCGGCGTGCGCTCGAGTTGTCGGGTGGCCAGCAGAAGATGGTGGCGCTGGCGCGCGCGTTGATGGCGGGAACGCGCATCCTTCTGCTCGATGAGCCGTTCGAAGGATTGGCGCCGGCGCTGGCGCGCCGCCTCGGCGAAGTTCTCGTCAATCTCAAGTCGCAAAAGGTTTCCGTGCTGATTGCGGAATCGAACGAGGTGCACGTGCTCGATCTCCTCGCGCGCGCCTATTTCATCGAGCGCGGCACGGTCAGCGAGATGCGCGGAAAGGCCTAGTGCGGCTGTTCGATTGATCGTATTCGTGCGAGCGCGTCGGTCGCTTCGAGCCGCAGCGCAATCATCATGGCCTCATCATCGGCCGGCGCGGTGACGAGCGCGGCATTGCCGGTCACGATGGGCAACGGTGGCATGACTTCGCCGGAGCGCGGCGTCATCGCCGGATGTAACAGGACGAAAGCGCAGATCGCGGAAGAGAAGATCAGCGCAAAGGTGCGACGTTTATCCATGACGCGAGGCCCCCCGGCCTTGTCAGGTCATCTGCCTAAATTCGCACATAAGTTGTGCTATCGCGTTTCACAGACTTCGAAAATTTTGCGCGCGGGATTCACCGCGCATTAGCTATCGAAAGCCGCGGAAAATCAGCGTCCTTGATAGGACGGCGTGCGCACGACCAGGCCGTCGAGCGATTCCGTTACCTTGATCTGGCAGGACAGCCGCGAGGTCGGCTTCACGTCGAATGCCGAGTCGAGCATCTCTTCTTCCTCGGGCGAGGGCGGACCGACAACCGGGCTCCAGGCTTCGTCCACGTGAACCATGCAGGTCGCGCAGGTGCAGCCGCCACCGCATTCGGCGACGATGCTGCCAATGTCGTTGCGCAGCGCCGTCTCCATCACGGTCGAGCCGATTTCGGCCTCGACGGTGTGCACCGTGCCGTCGTGCTCGATGTAGGTGATTTTCGGCATAACGCGTGCGGCGATTCAGGCGACGCCGAGCTTCTTTTGCAGGCTGGTGGAGGAGGTGGTGTATTGGAACACCAGTTTCTTCTCCGGGTGCACGTAGTGGTGCGCCTTCTGCGCCATCAGCGCGCCTTCGTGGAAACCGGACAGGATCAGCTTCAGCTTGCCGGGATACGTGTTGATGTCGCCGATCGCGAACAGGCCCGGCACATTGGTCTCGAAGGTCTGCATGCTGACGGGGATGAGTTCGTCCTCAAGCTTTATGCCCCAATTCGCCACCGGCCCGAGCTTCATGGTGAGACCGAAAAACGGCAGCATCGTATCGCAGGCGACCGTCGTAAGCGCACCGTCGCTGCCTTTGATGGTCGCGGCGGAGAGTTGACCGTCGGCGCCCGCGAGCGCGGTCACCTGGCCGATCTTGAGATCCATCGCCCCGGATGAAACCAGCGCGCGCATCTTGTTGACGCTGTCGGGCGCGGCGCGGAATTCGTCGCGCCGGTGCAGCAATGTCAACCGCTTGACCAGAGGCTGCAAGTTGAGCGTCCAGTCGAGCGCGCTGTCGCCGCCGCCGACGATCAGCAAATTCTTGCCGCGGAACGCCTCCATCTGGCGCACGGCATAGAACACCGATTTTTCTTCGTAGGGCTCGATGCCCTGGATCGGCGGCCGCTTGGGCTGGAACGAGCCGCCGCCGGCCGCAATCACGATTGCCTTCGCTTCGAAAACCTTGCCGGCGTCGGTGGTGGCGCGGAAAAGCGGGTCGCCGATGTTCTCGACGGTCGTGATCATCTCGTTGAGATGGAAAGTCGGCTTGAATGGGCTGATCTGCTCCATCAGCGCGTCGGTGAGGCCTTTGCCTGTAATGCGCGGAATGCCGGGAATGTCGAAGAGAGGCTTTTCCGGATAAAGCTCGGCGCACTGACCGCCGACCTTGTCGAGGATGTCCACCACGTGCGTCTTGATGTCGAGCAAGCCGAGTTCGAACACGGCGAACAGACCGATCGGTCCGGCGCCGATGATCAGCACGTCGGTCTTGATTGCTTCGCTCATGCCGTCGCCCTCGGGCAATTCATCCGTCTTCTGCAACATTATGCCGTTCTCCGCGCAAACTGGCCGTGCGACCCTTCTATGACGCGCACGAGTTCCGCCAAATTCTGTTCAGGTGTCTTGCCGCTCGTAACGAGCGCCGCTTCGGCTTTCGCGTAAAGCGGTTCGCGGCTTTTGAGAATTGAAATCAAGTCCTCCATGGCGCGGGCTCGGTCGGCCATCGGCCGCAGGTCGCCCTGCGCGATGACCCGTTTCATATGCTCTTCCGGCTCGGCCCGCACCCAGATTGTAAGGCAGGATGAAAGCAGCAATTCCAGCGTGCCCGGCTCGGTGACGATGCTGCCGCTGGTGGCAATCACGAATCGGGGATGCTGCTGCAAAACGCTTTCCAGCGCCTCGCGTTCCGCCCGGCGGAACGTTTCCTGTCCGAACATTTCGAACATTTCGCTGAGCGTGGCGCCGCTGCGCCGCTCGATCTCGCGGTCGAGTTCGATGAAGGGCGCGTCCATGTGCGCCGCCAGCAGGCGGCCGAGAGTCGATTTGCCCCCGCCGCGCAGGCCGATCAGTGCGATGCGGCCGCGCCGCCGGTCGGAGGAGGGTTCGCCGAATCGCTGCAACAGCACCTGATGCGCCTCCTTGAGGGCGGTCGGCGAGAGCCGTTCGAGGAATTGCGAGAGCAGCACGGCATCGACCGGTGGATCGGCGTTTTCGTTGACCAGTTGCGTCACCGGCTGGCCCATGGCGCGGGCAATCCGCCGCAGCAGGACGATCGAGCAATTACCGCGGCCAACCTCGAGTTGTGCGAGGTAGCGTTCGGAGACGCGCGCATGCTGGGCCAGCGCCTTGCGCGTCATCCCGCGCTGGTTGCGCAGCGTGCGCACGCGCTCGCCCAGCCGGTGTAGATAGGCGTCGCTGTCGCGGCCTGGCGCGACCTTGTCATGTGCAGCTTTGGCGCGCGCATTCTTCATCGAACAATCGATATGAATTATATTGCCGCTCATTATGCGGCAGGAAGGGCTGTATTGCAAGGCTTGGCATGCTCTCGTTGTAGGTCGGCGGAGCCGGTGCTACAGTGCTGCACAATAATGCACATGTGTTTCAAGGCAGGCCATGCAGCCGCTCGATTTCCAGACTGATCCTTCCCGCTATCGTCATTGGCGTGTCGAGTACGACGGCGACGTGGCCTACCTGATCATGGACGTCGATCCGGCCGGCGGCCTGTCGGACGGCTACGAACTCAAGCTCAATTCCTACGATCTCGGCGTCGATATCGAACTGAACGATGCGGTCCAGCGCCTGCGGTTCGAGCATCCTGAAGTGCGCGCGGTCGTCATCAAATCCGGCAAGGACAATGTTTTCTGCGCCGGCGCCAATATCCGTTATCTCGGCAAGGCGACGCACGGCCACAAGGTGAATTTCTGCAAGTTCACCAACGAGACGCGCCTCGCGATCGAGGATGCCAGCGAGAATTCGAAGCAGATTTACATTTGCGCCATCAACGGCAACGCCGCCGGCGGTGGCTACGAACTGGCGCTTGCAGCCGATCACATCATGCTGGTGGACGACCGCCGCTCAGCGGTGGCGCTGCCGGAGACGCCGTTGCTCGCCGTGCTGCCGGGGACGGGCGGACTCACCCGCATCACCGACAAGCGCAAGGTGCGGCGCGACCGCGCCGACGTGTTCTGCTCCATTGAAGAAGGCATTCGCGGCGCCAAGGCGGTCGAGTGGCGGCTGGTCGATGAGGTCGTGCCCAACTCGAAATGGAAGGACGCGGTTGCGGCGCGTGCGCATGAAATTGCTGCGCGCTCCGACCGCCCGACGGGCGCAAAGGGCATTAGGCTCACGCCGCTCGAGCGCAGAATCGAGACGGATCGCATTTCCTATTCGCAGGTCGACGTCGAGATCGACCGCACGCGGGGGCTGGTGACCGTCACTGTACGCGGACCTTCGCAGCCCGTGCCGGATTCGATTACTGCCGCGCATGCGCTTGGCGCGAAATTCTGGCCGCTTGCCGTCGCGCGTGAACTGGAAGACGCGATTTTGCATCTGCGCGCCAACGAGGCGGCGATCGGCGTCGTGTTGCTGCGCACTGACGGCAACGCGCAAGCGGTGCTCGACTACGACGCCTTCGTGGCCAAGGCCGACGACGACTGGCTGATGCGCGAAGTTCGCCATTACCTCAAGCGTACGCTCAAGCGCGTGGATGTGACGCCCCGAAGTTTCATTGCGCTGATAGAACCGGGCTCGTGCTTTGCCGGGACGCTCGCGGAACTCGCTTTCGCGGCCGACCGGTCGCTGATGCTGATCGGGACGCGCAGCGGCGACAACCGCGAGCCCGCCGCGATCACGCTCGGCCCCGCCAATTTCGGCCTTTATCCGATGGGCAACGGCCTCACGCGATTGCAGACGCGCTTCCTGGGCGAGCCGGACGCCCTCAAAAATGCGGAAACGAAAATCGGTATGGGCATTAAGGCAGAGGAGGCCGCCGGCCTCGGCCTTGTCACATTCGCCTACGAAGATTTCGACTGGGGCGACGAGTTGCGCGTCATGCTTGAGGAGCGCGCGAGTTTTTCGCCCGATGCCATGACCGGCATGGAGGCGAATTTGCGCTTCGCCGGACCCGAGACGATGGAAACCAAGATTTTCGGCCGTCTGTCCGCCTGGCAGAACTGGATCTTCCAGCGGCCGAACGCCATCGGCGAACAGGGCGCGCTCAAGCTCTACGGCAGCGGCGTGTCGCCGACCTTCGCGAAAGAAAGGGTGTAGCCATGACCATCGCCAACGTCGACTACGACGGCCTCATTCCGAACAACGTCGGGCTCGGACAGGACGAGCGCGTCAAGCGCGCGCTGGAGAAGTGGCACCCCGGCTACATCAACTGGTGGAAAGACATGGGGCCGGAAGGCTTCCAGGAATCGCTTGTCTACCTGCGCACGGCAGTCAGCGTCGATCCGAAAGGCTGGGCGAAGTTCGATTACGTGAAGATGCCGGATTATCGCTGGGGCGTCTTGCTCGCGCCGGCGCATGAGGGACGCAAGATTCCGTTCGGCCGCCACCGCGGCGAGGACGCCTGGCAGGAAGTGCCGGGCGAATATCGCGCCATGCTGCGCAGGCTTGTCGTCATTCAAGGCGACACCGAGCCGGCGTCGGTCGAGCAGCAGCGCTTTCTCGGCAAGACCGCGCCGTCGCTTTACGACATGCGCAACCTGTTTCAGGTGAACGTGGAGGAGGGTCGTCACCTGTGGGCGATGGTCTATCTTCTCCAGAAATATTTCGGTACCGATGGCCGCGAGGAGGCCGAGGCATTGTTGCAGCGCCGCTCCGGCGACGCCGACACGCCGCGCATGTTGGGCGCCTTCAATGAGAAGACGCCGGACTGGCTGTCGTTTTTCATGTTCACGTTTTTCACCGATCGTGATGGCAAGATGCAGCTCGAAGCGCTGGCGCAGTCGGGTTTCGATCCGCTCTCGCGCACTTGCCGCTTCATGTTGACGGAAGAAGCGCACCATATGTTCGTCGGCGAGACGGGCGTTACGCGCGTCATCCAGCGCACGTGCGAGGCAATGAAGGAAGCTGGCATCTCCGATCCGAACGAGATCGAGAAAGTGCGCAAGCTCGGCGTCATCGACCTGCCGACCATCCAGAAGAAGGCGAACTTGCATTTCTCGCTGACGCTCGATTTGTTCGGCAACGAGATTTCGACCAATGCCGCCAACGCCTTCCATGCCGGAATAAAGGGGCGCTTCCGCGAGGACCGTCTCAAGGACGATCATCTGCTCGAAAGCGGCACCTATCCGGTCCTGCGCCTCAAGGACGGCAAGATCCGGAATGAGGATGTGCCGGCGCTGTCCGCGCTCAATATGCGGCTGCGCGACGATTACCTGGGCGATTGCAACAATGGTGTCGGGCGCTGGAACAAGGTGATTGAACAGATCGGCATCCCGTTCCAGTTGAAGTTGCCGCACGTCGCCTTTCATCGCCACATCGGCGAATTTTCGAATGTCCACGCCGATATCGACGGCAATGTGCTGAGCGATGCCGCGTGGGAAAAGCAGAAGGGCGACTACCTACCCTCCGACAGCGACCGCGATTACATCGAGAGCCTGATGAAGCCGGAGTCCGAACCCGGCAAGTTCGCTGGCTGGATCGCGCCGCCGAAAGTCGGGATCGACAACAAGCCCGGTGAATTCGAGTACGTGAAGATCGCGTAATTGCGGTCGTGGATGGCTCGCCCGGAAAAGGCCCCTGCTAGCCGCCTTTGAGCCGCGCGGCCACGTCCGTCGGGATCGGCAGAGCCTTTATCTTCAGCGGATCGGCACCGTCCTTGACCGCCCATGCCCGGGTCTCGCCGCCTTCGACCGCCAACTCGCCGCCGAGGAAAATCAGGTGTTCGAGATCGAAGCTCGAGCGGCGTAATTCCGTCACGCGCGACGCGATCTCGATCGTGTCGCCGAATTTCGCGGGCTTGCGAAATTGCGCGCGCGCATCGACCAACGCGGGCCCGACGATGCCGAACGTGCTGTTGAACTCCGCGCGCTTGACGCCAAGGGCCGCCTCGAACAGTAGCCAGGCGCTGACGTCGAAGAATTCGAAGAAGCGGGGATTGAAAACGATGCCGGCCGGGTCGCAATGCCCCCATTCGATCGTCATGTGCCGGCGATAAACAAAGGACGCCACGAAACCTCCGCATCGATTGTCGTCATGTTATTTGACGGCCTGCCGGCGGTAAACCGGTCAGCCGCGTTTGCGCCTGCGCGGGTCCGGCCACTCGACAACGGCCAGCGCGCGCAACTCGACATCCGACGTGCGCCGGCGTTTGCGCAGCACCACCTTCGGCGCGATCGGCTCATGCGGGGACTCATCGAGCGCGAGCAGCATCCAGTAAAGATCGTCGTCCGAGGTCAGCCAGCGTTTCGGTGCGTAGCGTGCGATGGAAAACGGCCGCGAAAAGGCCAGCAAGGACTTCTTGCCGCCCCACAGGAAATACTCGTGCGCATAGGACATCGCCAGTTCGCGCGGGCTTTTATAGACGGGGTCGCGCCAGCGCAGCACGGCATGGTTGGTCTTGCTGATCGCGCCCCACAGGCCGCGCTGCCTGAACACCGTGACGACGTGGTCTTCGTCGCTCGGCAACGCCTGGAAATCCATCAGCAGCGGCGGCTGGCCGTGATAGGCGAGAGCCGCCGCGGCAAAGATCGCGCCCTCGGCGCAATGTGCGACGCGCTTCTTCAGTACCCGCCGTGGTGACATTGCCGTTTCCGCGGTCAACTCGAAATTGACCGGCATCCTGTCGAGGAACGACTGGATTTTCTGCGCGCTGTCGAGCCGTTCGAAAATCCGGCGTTCGGCCGGCGAGAGCAGCGTGCGCGCGGCTGCCCTGAAGCGCTTGCGATTCGTCATGCGCGATGATCCTAGAACGCAAACAGCTTGCAGGGGAGCCGCTATGCCCTCAAACGCGCGTTTATCTGTTCACTCGGCGCCGGAGCCCGGCCGCGCGGCGGCCGCCGGCACGACGGAAGGCGCGGCTTGCGGCGCCGGCGCGGACATGGCGGCCGGCGGCGTTTTGGCGGCCTTGTCCGGCGATGCGACTGGCTCAGGATCGGGCGCGTAGGCGAAAGCGCTGTAGTGGTTATTCTTGATCGGCTTGCCGTTGTCCTGCGCGATACGGTCGCCGTCGCGCCGGTTCTGGTAGCTGCTTTTGCGCTCGCTGAAGCTGACCGCGTATTCCGGTTTCGACGTCAGCGCCGGATCGGACGAATAACTCGTGCGGTCGTATAGGGACCGGTCGAAATAGCTGAGGCCGCGATCGTGCACCGCGCTGGAGAAGCTCGGATTGATCTTGATCGCCTCGTTCATGTCGCGCATGGCGCGCTCGTAGTCGTGGCGGTCGTAGGCGATGACGCTGCGGTTATAGAGCGCCAGCGCGTCATTGGGATCGACCGCGATCGCCTGATTGTAGTCGGCGAGCGCGTGATCGGAATCTCCCTTCGAGCGATAGGAGAAACCGCGATTGTTGTAGGCCTTCGCGTTCTTCGGATCGATCTTGATCGCTTGCGTGAAGTCGTCGATGGCCTGATCGTGCTGCTCCTTGCCGTCGTAGGCGAGGCCGCGCGCGTTGTAGGCGGCGCTGAAATTGGCATTGAGCTTGATGGCTGCGTCGAAATCCCTGATCGCGAGATCGAACTTGCGGGCGTCGTAGTTGGCGGTGCCGTGATGGTAGAGCGCCAGCAAATAGTCCGGCTTCAGCTTGAGCGCCCGGTCGAAATCGGAGAGGGCGCGCTCGATATTGCCTTTGTTGCGCCAGGCGAAGCCGCGATTGGTGAGCGCAATCGCATTCTTGTCGTCGAGCTTGACGGCTTGATCGAAGTCGGCAATCGCCCGGTCGGAGTCCCCGCGCAGCCCCAGCGCCGTGCCGCGGTCGTTATAGAAACTCGATTTCGCGCCCCATCTGATCGCCTGGTCGAAATCGGACACGGCGCGGTCGAACTCGCCGCGGCTGCGGAAGCACAGGCCCCTGCTGTCATACGCATAGGCGTTCTTCGGATCGAGCCGGATCGCCTGCGTAAAGTCGCCGATCGCGTGTTCGCAATCGTTTCGGCCGCTGGAGGCAAGCCCACGGTGGTAATAAGCCAGCGCGTAAGCGGGATAGGCGCGAATGGCGAGGGTGAAGTCGGCGGAAGCGCGGTTGTAATCCCTACGCTGGAAATAGGTGTCGCCGCGCTGGAAATAGGCAAGGGCGAACCGGCTGTCGATCTTTATCGCGTCGCCAAAGTCGGCGATGGCGCGGTCCGTATTGCCCTTGATGCGGTTGGCGATGCCCCGGTTGTAGAAGGCGAGCGCGTTCTTGCCGTCGAGCTTCAGCGTTTGATCGAAGTCCGTAATGGCGCGGTCGGCATCGCGTTTGGCCCCATAAGCGAGCGCGCGGTCGTAGAGAGCCTGCGGATATTGCGGCTGCAATTTCAGCGCTTGATCGAAGTCGGCGATGGCGCGGTCGTCGTCGCGCTTGAACGCGTAGGCGAGGCCGCGGTTGTAGAAGGCCGCCGGATAATTGGCTTGAAGCTTGATCGCCGCGTCGAAGCTCTGGATTGCCCGGTCGGCATCCTGCTTGTCGCGGAAGGCGAGGCCGCGATTGTAATAGGCGATGCTGCTTTCCGGATCGGCTTGGATGGCCTGGTCGAAATCGGCAATCGCGCGGTCGCTCTCGCCCTTCACCGCGTAAGCGACGCCGCGCCCAATATGAGCCTGTGCGTAGCCCGGATCGAGCCTGATGGCCTGATTCAGGTCCTGAATGGCGCGGTCGAGATCGTTGCGGCTGGCATAGGCGTTGCCGCGGTTGTTGTAGGCGGCGGCATCCTTCGGATTGAACCTGATCGCCTGGTCGAAATCGGGAATGGCGCGGGCATATTCGCGCATGTCATAGAATGTGTTGCCGCGGTTGTAATAAGCGAGCGCGTAATTGTTGTTGAGCTTGATCGCCTGCGTGTAATCGCGGACCGCGCGATCGGCCTGGCCTTTCGCCGCGTAGGCGACGGCGCGGTTGTTGTAGGCAAGCGCATATTTGCCGTCGAGCTTGATGGCCTGATCGTAGTCGCCGATGGCGCGGTCATTGTCGCCCTGCAGGCCGTAGGCCATGCCGCGGTCGTTGAACGCGACCGGCTGGTTTGGGCTGAGCTTGACGGCCTGGTCCAGTTCTTGCAGCGCGCGTTTGTAGTCGCCCTTGCCGGCATAGGCGTAGCCGCGCGCGCTGTAGGCGACCGCGAGCTTGGGATCGAGCTTGATCGCTTTTTCGAAGTCTTCGATGGCGCGGTCGTAGGCCTGCTTCTCGTTATAGGCGAGGCCGCGGTTGTAGTAGGCGGCGGCATTGCTGCCGTCGACCCGCACCGTCTGATCGAAATCGGCGATGGCGCGGTCGTAATCCCTGCGGCTGTATTCGACGATGCCGCGATCGTAAAGCGCCAGCGAATCCTGGGGGTTGAGCTTGACGGCTTGCGTCAAATCCTCGACGGCACGGTCAGTGTCGCCCTTGGCGGCGCGTGCATTGCCGCGTGCGCTGTAGGCCTGCGCCAGCCGCGGATCGAGCCTGATCGCCTGATCGAAGTTCTCGATGGCGTGGCCGTAGTCGCCTTTTTCATTAAAGGCGATGCCGCGATTGTAGAAAGTCGGCGCGTTCTTTCCATCGAGATGGACGCTTTGGCTGAAATCCGCGATCGCGCGGTCGTACTGGCTCTTCGACACGAAATTGATGCCGCGGTCGTTATAGGCGAGCGCGAAGATCGGGCTGACGCGGAGCGGCTGAACAAGCTCGCTTGAGCCGTGGTCGTAGCCGCGCTGTGTGCCGGTGTCGCCGGAACGGCCGGCCGCCGCCACCGTGTAATGCGGCGAGATTTTTACCGCCTGCTCGAAATCGGCAATGGCGCGGTCGTAATCGTGCTTCTGGTAATAGGCGAGGCCACGGTCGTGCAGCGCAAAGGCGTCTTTCGGGTTGAGCTTGATCGCCTCGCTGAATTCCGCGATCGCGCCGCTGTCGTCGCGCTTGTCGAACAGCGCGTTCGCACGATTGTAGTGGGCAATCTCGTAGCCCGGATTGAGCTTGATCGACTGGTCGAAGTCGGCGATGGCGCGGCCGGTGTCGCCCTTGTTGCGGTAGGCGAGCCCGCGATTGTTGAAGGCCGTTGCATTGTTCGGTTCGAGGCTGATGACGTGATTGAAATCCGCGATGGCGCGGTCCGGCTCGCCTTTGGCGCCATAGGCGATGCCGCGGTCATAATAGGCGCTGACATTATTGGCGTTGATCTTGATCGCCTGGTCCATGTCGGCGATGGCGCGGTCGTAATCGCGCTTGTCGTAATAGGCATTGCCGCGATTGCTGAACGCCAGCGCGTAAGTGGGATCGAGCCTTGCCGCCATGCTGAAATCGGCGATGGCGCGGTCGTTGTCACCGCGCGCGCGATAGACGAGGCCGCGGTTGTTGTAGGCGGCCGCGAGCTTGCCGTCGAGGCGGATTGCTTGGCTGAAGTCGTTGAGCGCGCGGTCGTACTCGCGCTTGTTGCTGTAGGCGAGGCCGCGCGCGTTATATGCCGGCGCATTGTCCGGGCTGAGCTTGAGGGCGTGATCGAGATCCTTGATCGCGCGGTCGTGGAAACCGAGCGTCTCCAGCGCGTCGCCGCGATTGAAATAGGCGGCGACGTAATTCGGGTTGGCGCCGATAGCCTGATCGAAATCCTTCACCGCGCGTTCGGTCTGGCCTTTGCTCTTGAAGGCAAGGCCACGGTTATTCAGCGCCACCTCGTCGTCGGGATTGGCCTTGATCGACTGATTGAAGTCGGCAATGGCGCGGTCGATGTCGCCCTTCTGCTGGGAGATCACGCCGCGGTTGTTCAGGGCTGCTGCGTAGTTCGGGTCAAGCTTGATGGCCTGGTCGAAGTCGGCCATTGCACGGTGCAGATCGCCCCTGCGTTGATAGAACATGGCGCGGCTGTTGTAGGCGCCGGCAAAGGTAGGGTTGAACTTGATCGCCTGCTCGTAATCGGAAAGCGCGCGATCGTTCTTGCCGCGGACGGCGTAGGTATCGCCGCGGCTCGTAAAGGCTGCCGCGTATTTCGGATCGAGCTTGATGGCCTGATCGAAATCGCGGATGGCGTGGTCGTACTCGCCCTTTTTCTCGTAGGCTTTGCCGCGGTCGACGTAAGCAGCCGTGAATTTCGCATTCAGCCGCACCGATTGGTCGAAATCGGCAATGGCGTGCTCGAAGTCGTGCTTCTCGAGATAGGCGAGGCCGCGGCTATGGGCCGTGATCGCGTCGCGCGGGTCGAGCCGCACCGCCTGGCTCAGGTCGGCAATGGCGCGGTCGATCTGGTGCCTGTCGTAATAGGCGATGCCGCGGTTGAAATACGCGTCGCTGTAATCTGGGTTGAGCCTGATCGCGCTGCCGAAATCCGCAAAGGCGAGATCGTCCTTGTGCAGCGCGCGGTAGCAGGTGCCGCGATTGTTGTAGGCGATGGCGTTTTTCGGATCGAGTTGCACCGCCTGCGAGAGGTCCTTCACCGCCTGCTGGTAATCGTGCTTGTCCTTGTTGGCGAGGCCGCGTTTGACATAACCGCCTGCGAATTTCGGATCGGACTTGATCGCCTGGTCGTAGTCGACGACCGCGCGAGCGAAGTCCTGCTTGCGCTGATAGGCGTCGCCTCGGTTGGTCAGCGCCGCGACAAAATTCGGGTTGATCCTGATCGCCTGATCGAAGTCGGCAATCGCACGGTCGCTGTCGTTCTTGGCGGCGTAAGCGAGTCCGCGCACATTGAAGACTTCAGTATAGCCAGGCCTGATGTTCAGCGCGAGATTAAGGTCGGCGATGGCCCCATCGTAATCGTTGCGCTTGTAGCGGGCATAACCGCGTTCGTAGAACGCCTCGGCATTCTTGGGGTCGAAGTTGATCGACTGGCTGAAATCGGCCAGAGCGCGATCGAGATCGCCTTTGTTGCGATACGCTTTGCCGCGATTGAAGTAGGCGAGTGCATTCTTCGGGTCGAAATGCAGCGCCTGGGTGAAGTCGGCAATGGCGCGTTCGGCGCTGCCCTTTTCGCGCAACGCCATGCCGCGGTTGTAGTAGGCCAGTGCGTTCTTGGGATCGAGGCGGATCAGTTGATCGAAGTCGGCGATAGCATGGTCGTTGTCGCCGCGTGCCATGTAGGCAAGGCCGCGATTGAAATACGACAGTGAATCCTTCGGATCGAGATTGATCGCCTGCGTGAGGTCGCGCAGCGCCTTCTCGTAGTCATGCGTTTCGTAATACGAGATACCGCGGCCGTAGAACGCGAGCGCGTAGCTCTGGTCGAGCTTGGTCGCCTGCTGGTAATTCTGGATGGCGTGGGTGTAGTCGTGCTTGTCGTAATAGGCGTTGCCGCGATTGTAATAGGCGAGCACATAACTCGGATTGAGCAGAACCGCCTGATCGTAGTCCTTGATCGCGCGTTCGATCTCGCCGCGATTGCGATAGGCAAGCCCGCGGTTGTTGTAGGCGAAGGCATCGCGCGGATCTGACAGGATGGCCTGGTCGAAATCCTGGATGGCGCGATCGACGTCGCCTTTCGCGGCGTAGGCGATGCCGCGATTATTGAGCGCCAGGATATAATCGGGGCGTATCTTGATCGCCTGATCGAAGTCCTGAATCGCGCGTTCGTAGTCGTGGATGTCGCGGTAGGCGAGGCCGCGGCTGTTGTAACCGACCGCGTCATTGGGATTGAGCTTGATGGAGCGGTCGTAATCCGGAATGGCGCGGTCCGGCTCGCCCTTGGCGCGATAGGCCATACCGCGGTTGTAGAGCGTGAGGGCGTCGTTGGGGTTGAGCTTGATCGCCTGGTTCAAGACGTCGATGGCATGCACGAAATCGTGCTTGTCGTAATAGATGTAACTCAGCGCGTTGAGCGCCTTGGCGTTGCGCTTGTCGAGCTTGCTGGCCTGCTCGAGATCCGCAAGCGCCGCATCGATTTCGTTTTTGGCGCGGTGCACTTCGCCACGGCTGAAATAGGCTTGCCCGTTCTTGGCATTGGCCTTGATGGCTTCGTCGTAATCGCGCATCGCGCTGTCGGTGTCGCCTTTGTCGCGATAGGCGTCGCCGCGGCGCGCAAGCGCAGCCGATTTGACGGACTTGGAATGGGTGTCCTCGATGACGGCGTTACATGCGGTTATGCGCAGATCGGCCGAGGATTCCTTGGCCTCGCACTGGTGCTGCTGCCTGGCTGTGAGCGCCAGCGACGGCTGCGCCGTCAGCAAAAGAGCTGCCGACAACGTCACGCCGTAAATGATGACTCGCGTTCCCTGTAACATGCGGCTTCGTGATGCCCCCCGCATCGCGCTGCTTGTTCGTCGCCGAATTTAGACGGAAGGTCGCGGCTCTACACCGCGATAGCCAGCATTTGACGGAGTTAAGATTAATCCGCGAGCAATCGGCCGTGCTCCGTTAACGGAGCGCGGCGTTAAGATTCAGGAATTGCGGCGGATTACTTTTGCGCGGCGAGGGCTGCGCGGCGCGCCGCGGCGGCCATGTCTTCGATCACATAGGCGGGCGGCATCACGTAAGCCATCACCCGGCTCTTGTCGTAGACAGACTGCCTGACGGTCGGGCCGTGGTTGCCGGAAATCAGGATCGGGTTGCCTTTGCCGTCGGTGCCGCGCACGACGCCGACGTGGCCGTTGTTCGCGCCCTTGCGGTAGAGGATGGCGATGGCGCCCACGCGCGGGCCATCCAGTTTCTTGCCGTAGTCGAGGAACGAGCGTGCTGCGCGCGAATGCGTGCCTTTGCCGCCGGCGCGTCGCAGAACGAAATTCATGAAGTCCGCGCACCACAATTTTGTCGGCAGGCCGATCTGGCTTGCGGTGCGTCCGCGCCAGCGCAATGCCTCCAGCAGCACGGCGGAGGCGCCGGGCACCTGGCCGGCGGCTTCGGCCACATCGGTGCGGCTGCGCGCCACGGTTTCGAGCGGTTCGACGTTGGGAAAACGCTCGCTCAACTTGTCGCTGGTCGCGCGCGCAGGCGCGGCCACGACGAGCGTGCAAGCACAGAGCAGGATAAGTGAAAGTCCCCGACGCATTTTCATTCTGACGGCGTTATTCGCCGCGCCTTCCCCAATGTTCTTACACTGCAGCAGCCGCACCGAGACGAAGCACCGGTCGCGTGGTTAATGGGGCTAATTTTTCCGATCCGCGCGCCTGCGACAAGTGACATTGGGCGGGCGCTTCAGCTTATGGTTAACGCGCGTTAGCCTTGAAAACCCGCATGAGGCGCATGGATCTGCGCGGCGGATCAGCGGATGTTGTACCGAATGGGGACGACGACCGCGATGTGCGCGCCCGGCACTTCAGGCGGCGGCGGCGGCAAAGGTTGCGCGCGTTCGACCAGCGCGATCGTCGCTTCATCGAGCAGATGCGAGCCCGATGAACCGACGATGTGCGGGTTATGGACACCGCCCTGGCGATCCACGCTGAAGGCGATGCGGGTGACGCCGTGCTCGCCGCGCGATTGCGCTTCCGCCGGATAGCGTTTGTGTCGTTCGAGTTGCGCGACCAGTTGCGTTTGCCAGTTCGGCAATGCGTTGGAGTTGCGCGATGAGGCGCCCGGCATCGGCGCGGCCGCGCGTTCGGCCCGTTGCTCCGCCGGGCTCGGCGCGGATGTCAGCTTGGCGAAATTCTTGCGGCGCGGCTTGTGCTTCTTCGGCTTCTCGACCGGCTTCGGCGGCGGCGTGACGGCAAGCTCCGGCTGCGGGCTGTCGTCCGGCTTCTGCTCGATCGTCGTCAACGGCTTGATCGGCTCGGGTTCCGGTTCTGCCTCGGTCTGCTGCGGACCCGGCGGCAATTCGGTCGGCTGCGTCTGCGGCGCGACCGGCGCCGGCGCGAGGTCGACCATGACCACCGGCGCATTCGCGACCAGATCGGAATCTTCATGCCAGCGCGCCAGCAGCGCGTAGGCGCCGCCGGCATGAAATAAGAGTGCGAGCCCAAAGCACGCCGCCCAGCGCGCGCCCTCCGGCCACGTTTTTTTCTTCTTTTCGGGCCGATCGGCTGTCACTGGGCTTTGTCCGCTTCGATGCCGACCAGAGCGACGTGCAGGTAACCCGCGGTGCGCAATTCATTCATCAACGCCATCAGGTCGCCGTAGGCGACGGTTTTGTCGGCGCGCAAGAACACGCGCTGTTCCTTGTCGCCGTTGGTGGCTTGCGAAAGCGCCGGTCCAAGCGCGCTGCGGGTGATCGCATCGTCATTGAGCGCGAGGCTCAGGTCCGATTTCAGCGTCAGGAATAAGGGCTTGTCCGGCCGTGGTTGATGCTCGGCGTTGGAGGAGGGCAGGTTTACGGAGATGTCCACTGTCGCAAGCGGTGCAGCGATCATGAAAATGATCAGCAACACCAGGATCACGTCGATGAACGGCGTGACGTTGATCTCGTGCATTTCGCCGAGATCGTCCTCGCCGTGGTCGAGACGAACGGCCATCGGCTTTTACTCCGCGGCCACGGGGCGGCGGCGCTGCAACGTCCCACGATCGAGGTCGCGGCTGACGAGCCGCATCACTTCGGCCGCAGCGTCGGCTTGCATCGCGCGATAGGTCGCGGTCCAGCGCGAGAACATGTTGTACATCACCACCGCCGGAATGGCGGCGACAAGGCCGAGCGCGGTCGCCAGCAGGGCTTCGGCGATGCCGGGCGCGACCACCGCAAGATTGGTGGTGTGCTGCTTCGAAATGCCGATGAAGCTGTTCATGATTCCCCACACCGTGCCGAACAGGCCGACGAACGGCGCGGTGGCGCCAATGGTCGCGAGCAGGCCGGTGCCGCGGATCATGCGGCGGCCCGCGCCTGCCTCGATGCGCTCGAGGCGCGAAGCGATGCGCTCCTTCACGCCGGTCGAATCGAGCACATCGGCGGACAGCCGCACTTCGGTCGCGGCCGCATGGACGAGCGCGCTGCCGGAGTCGGTCCGGTTCTGCAACGCGGCAAGGCAGTCGGCCAGCGTGCGCGCTTCCGCGAGCACGGCGATCGTCTTGCGCAAGCGCCGCCGCGCCGCCATCAGCTCGATAGCTTTGGCGAACCAGATCGTCCAGGTCAGCAACGACGCGAAAGCAAGGCCGATCATCACCGCTTTGACGACGATGTCGGCGGACAGGAACATGCCCCACGGCGACAGGTTGCGCGGCAGAATCAAATTGATGCTCGGGGCGGCGGGAGCGCTGGGAGGCGCAGCGGCAACGCCCGGAGCCGGCGTAGCGTCAGGCGTTGCCGCGGGTGCGATTGCGGCAGGTGCTTGCGCAGGCGCGGTTACAGAGGGCGTCGCAGCGGGGACAACCGGTGCCGTTGCAGCCGGTGCCGTCGCGGGAGCAGCCGGCGTGGTTGCGGCCGGAGCCGGCGCAGCGGCGGGTGCGAGAGCCGGCGGCGTTTGAGCGAAGGTTGCAGCGAGCGGCACCAACGCGGCAAAGAGCGCAACGGCGGCAAGCGTGCCGTAGATGTGGCGCGCGATCCCGAAATGTTTGCGGTTCTGTTCGATCATGGCCTTCGTCCGATTGAGCCGCGCACCCGGCGCAGCATTCCCAGTGAAATGTGTCATTCTGCCGGTCGTAACTGCGTGTCGCGCAGCTTTCCAAGCTGACTGCGGCCCG
>Ga0134126_10003014_pt1 | contig 21146 bp, 16 predicted proteins | sample KB31752_FD_96881 | JGI IMG/M metagenome (GOLD analysis project Ga0134126, IMG submission 96881) | Terrestrial soil microbial communities with excess Nitrogen fertilizer from Kellogg Biological Station, Michigan, USA - KB3-175-2 | ecosystem: Environmental > Terrestrial > Soil > Unclassified ... | reverse complement strand
GTGCGTGGCCGAGCCGGCCTGGTACAGGCCGCGGATCGGGGTACGCAGATCGGCGTACCCGGCGGCCGGCCGGCAGTGGAACATCTGCCCCGGGGTCAACTCGCCGTGGAAGATGTTGCCGCCGACCAGGCCGTACTCCTGCTGCATCTGGTGCGGGCCGATCACCTGGCGGTGCAGCACCGAGTCAGTGAAGCCGGGGGCCACGGTCTCCATCCGGGCGATGACCCGGTCGGCGTAGGCCGCCAGCGCGGCCTCATCGGGCTCGTCGGCGAACGTGTGCGGCACCCACTGGGTGAACATCGACATGACGTGCTTCCCGGCCGGGGCCAGGGAGTCGTCGAACACGCTCGGGATGCAGATGTCGGCGAACGGCACCGCAGAGGGCCGCCCGGCGACCGCGTCCTGGAAGGCGTTCTCGACGTCGTCCAGGCTCTCGGCCAGCACGATCGTCCCGCCGTGCACCTGCGGGTCGAACTCGGGGTGGCTGGCGAAGACCGGCAGCCGGTCCAGCGCGAGGTTGATCTTCACGGTGCCGGACCTGGTCTGCCAGCTCCGGATGTCCTCCACGAAGTCGGCGGGCAGGTCCTGCGCGTCGACCAGCCGCAGGAACGAGATGGCCGGGTGGGCGGTGGTGATCACGATGGGCGCGGTGATCTCCTCGCCGCTGGCCAGCCGGACGCCGGTGACCCGCCCGCCGGAGGTGGTGATCTGGGCCACCTCCGCTCCGGTGCGCACCTCGGCGCCGAACGACCGGGCCGACGCGGCCAGCGCCGAGGTGACGCCGCCCATGCCGCCGCGCGGGAAGCCCCAGGCGCCGGCCTGGCCGTCGGTGTCGCCGATGTGGTGGTGCAGCATCACGTAGGCGGTGCCCGCCGACCTCGGCCCGGCCCAGGTCCCGATCACCCCGGACACCGACAGCAGCCCGCGCATGGCGTCGCTCTCGAAGTACCGGTCGATGAGGTCGGCGATGCTGCCGGTCAGCAGCCGGGTGACATCGACGGCGCCCCTGGTGTCCAGCTTGCGCAGGTGGCGCAGCAGCAGGCTCTGGCGCCACAGGTCGGCCGGGCGGCGCGAGCCGAGCCGGGGCGGGATCTCCTCCAGCATCGGGCCGAGCACCGCGCCCAGGCTGGCCAGGTGAGCCTCGTAGTCCTCGTAACGGTCGGCGTCGCGGGCCGAGAACTTGGCGATCTCCGCGTGCCGCCGGGCCGCGTCGTCGGGCATCCGCAGGTAGCGGCCGTCGGCGCGGGGCGCGAAGTACGGCCCCTGCGGGAACACGTGGTAGCCGTGACGAGCCAGCTGCAGGTCCCGGACCAGGTCCGGAGGCAGCAGCGAGACCACGTAGGACAGCGAGGTCACCGTGAAGTCGGGGCCGAACGGCTGCTCGCTCACGGCGGCGCCGCCGACCACGTCCCGCCGCTCGCACACCAGGGTGCTCAGCCCGCTGCGGGCCAGATAGGCCGCGGCCACCAGGCCGTTGTGGCCGCCGCCCACCACGATCACGTCACGGCTCGCCGCCATCAGCGCTCCTCTCCCCTCACCGACCACGCGTCACCGACCGGGTGCCGCTAGTAACGCATCGGTCCTGCCGGTCGCTCCCTGGAGCATAGGCGGGCGTCGGCTGGCCCGGTAGCTCCGAGGTGGCCGGCCTGACGCCCGACTATGGGTCTATTTAGCCGGAATCGTGCGGTGGGATGATGGATGACGTTCATGCGTGATTTACGTAAATCGAAGAGGGTCGATTGGTGACTCGCGCTCAGTTTGAGGCCGAGCCACCGGGCTGGGCCCGCCCGCCCACGCGAGCACTGGAACGGCAGCGGACCAAGCGCGACAAGATCATCGTCGTCGCGATGGAGCAGTTCGCGGAAAGCGGCTACGAGGGCGCCCGAGTGGAGGCGATCGCGGCCGGGGCCGGGGTGTCCAAGGGCGCCGTCTTCTCCTACTTCACCAGCAAGGCAGGCTTGTTCCTGGCCGCCTACGAGGCCGCCGCGGGGTCGTTCAGCCGGTACCTGGACGCGCCCGCCGAGGTGCTGGAGCGCGGATTCTTCGCGGTGCTCAGGTACTGGCTGGAGCTGACGCCGCACATGATCAGCGAGGACTGGATCCCCTACCGGGTGACGCTGCTCGGCAACTACTGCTCCGACCTCCAGCTCAAGCACTGGATCAACCAGTACCTGGTGCGCGAGGACCCGTACGGGACCCGGGCGTTCGTGCGGTACGGCCTCGACCGGGGCGAGGTGCGCACCGACGTCGACTCGGCCCTGGTGGTGTCGGTGGTGGACTGGCTCATGGACCGCTGTCAGGACGCCATGCTGACCGAGGAACTCGACCCCGGCCTGTTCGGCCCGCCGAGCGAACCGCGCGAGCCGGGCGAGTCGCCTGAGTCGGCCGAGTCGGCCCAGGCGCGCGAGACGCGGGTCCAGCAGTTCGTCGAGATGCTGCGCGGGGCCGTCGGCGCCCGCTGACCAGCGGGCCGGAACGGGCCAGGCGAGCCGCGGTTACTGGCCGCCGTCGGCCAGCGCCAGGATCGCGGCCGGGTCGGTGTTCCCGCCGCTGACCACGATGGCCACCGGCCCGTCCAGGCCCGTGAGCCGGCCCGCCAGCGCGGCCCCGACGCCGACCGCGCCGCCGCCCTCGGCCACCAGCCGGTGGCTGCCGAGCAGGAACACCATGGCCGCGGCGATCTCCGCCTCGGTCACCAGCACATGCTCGTCCACGAAATCCCTGACCGCCGCCATCGACCAGCGATTGTCCAGCCCGATACCGCCGCCCAGCACCTCGGCCAGCGTGTCCTCATACGGGATGTCCACCGGGTGCCCGGCCCGCAGGCTGGCCACCATCGCGGCCGCTTTCTCGGCCGAGGCGCCGATCACCCGGACCGCCCCGGCGCCGCCGGCGGCAGCACCGCCCTTAAGTGCACCGCCCTTAAGTGCACCGCCCTTGAGCGCGATGCCCAGGCCGCCGATCAGGCCACCGCCCGACACCGCGGCCACCGCGGCGGTCAGGCCGGGGACCTGCTCGGCCAGCTCGAGGCCGATGGTGCCCTGCCCGGCGATCACCTCCGGGTCGTCAAACGGGTGCACGAAGCTCAGCCCGCGCTCCCGCTCGATCCGCTGCGCCACCTCGACCGCGTCGTCGTAGGTCGGGCCCTCCACGATCGCCTCGGCGCCGCTGGCCCGGATCGAGCGCAGCTTGACCGCGTCCACCGTCTCGGGCACGCAGATCGTGGCCGGGATGCCCAGCCGCCGGGCCACGTAGGCCACCGATGCCCCGTGGTTGCCGCCCGAGCAGGCGATGACGCCGCCGCGCCGCTGCTCGGGCGACAGGGCCAGGATCTTGCTGGCCGCCCCGCGGACCTTGAACGAGCCCGGCGGCTGGAGGCTCTCCAGCTTGAGCCAGACCGGCACGCCGAGGCGGTCAGAGAGCTCGGCCGAGCGGATCACCGGGCTCGGGTCGACCAGGCCGGCGATCCGGTCCCTGGCCCGCTCGACGTCGGCATAGCTGACGCCCGCCGTCGCACTGGTCATCTTGGCCTGCCTCCGGTCCGGCCGGCCTCGGCGCCTGTCCCGGCGCGGGACAGGCCGGCCCGCACGGCTCGCTAGCCTAGGCGACCACCCCGGCAGCCCGGCTACCGCATCGCGGGCTCGGCGTCCTCCAGACCCGTGCGGATCATCTCGCGCAGCTCCGCGTTGTCCTCGTGACCATGCGCGCTGACGGCGTGGGCCGTCGCCGCGTCCAGCACCTCGTCCTCGGTCCCCGCGATGGTGAGGCTGCAGTTGTTGTCGCTCGGCACCTTGCGGCAGTCGATCATCTTGCGGTCCATGGTGATCCCCCGTGATCCGGTCGCTTATGGCCGGGCCATTTCGCCCGTAGCTTGAGCTTTCCCCCGTGGATCTAGCTTTGATTCCCTCGCGGGCCGTCCTACTCTTGACTGACTCGCAGTCGCCTTAATCGGCCAGCGGTCAGCGAAGCCCCCGGCGAATCCCGAGCCCCGCTGACCAAAGCCCATGGCCCCAGCCGAGTGCTAACCTACTTACTAGTAGGTAAAATAATTGTCATCCACAGGGACAATGTTGTCAAGGATCGCCTGAAGCAGGGGGGCACTGTGGTAAGGGCTGCCGATCAGATGACCGCGGGCACGCCGGCCCGGATTCTCGACATCGCCGAGCGACTCGTGCAGATCCGGGGATTCAACGGCTTCAGCTACGCCGACGTGGCCGCCGAGCTGCAGATCACCACGGCCGCTCTGCACTACCACTTCACCGGCAAGCCCCAGCTCGGCCTGGCCCTGATCGACCGCTACGCGGTCCGGTTCTGCGCCGCGCTGGACGACCTGGACACCAGCTGCGACACCGCCCCGGACCGGCTGCGCGGCTACGTCGGCATCTACGAGGACGTGCTGGCCAAGGGCCGGATGTGCCTGTGCGGGATGCTGGCCGCCGAGTATCACACCCTGCCCGGCGCGATGCGCGACTCCGTGCTGCGGTTCTTTGACCAGAACGAGCACTGGCTCGAGGACGTGCTGGCCCAGGGCGCCGCCGAGCACAGCCTGCGATTCGCCGGCTCGGCCCGCGACGCCGCGCGGCTGACCCTGGGCACGCTGGAGGGCGCGCTGCTCGTGGCCCGGTCCTTCGAGGATCCCGCGCGGTTTGAGTCGGCCGCCAGCAGCCTGCTGAACAGCCTGATCGTCACCGCCCTTCTCGATTAAGGGATCGCGGTCGTGCCGGGCCGGCCAGGGTCGTCATGCCGGTCTGGCCTGGTGAGAGAATCGGCCGGAATCACGTCAATCAGCTCGACATCAGCTCGACGACGTAGGGGCACCGCTCATGGCCGACCTGTCACTGCTGCCGCCGTCCGCCATCGCGGACGGCGACGACCTGCGCATCGCCGGCGTCTCGCTGCGCGAACTGGCCAGGGAGTTCGGGACCCCGGCCTACGTGCTGGACGAGGACTACCTGCGGGCCAGGGCACGCGAGTACGCCGGGGCGTTCACTGGTCGGCACCCGCGCAGCCGGATCTGCTTCGCGGCCAAGGCCTTCCCGTCCGCCTCGGTCATCCAGATCTTCGCCCAGGAGGGCCTGGGCTGTGACGTCGTCGGGGCCGGCGAGCTGCGGCTGGCCCTGGCGGCCGGCATCGACCCGGCCAAGATCGTCATGCATGGCAATGCCAAGTCCGACGACGACATCAGGGCCGCCCTGGACGCCCGCATCGGCTACATCGTCGTCGACGGGTTCGACGACATCGAACGCATCTCGCACCTGGCCCGCACCCGCACCCCGGTGCTGCTGCGGACCAGCCCCGGCATCGACTCGGCCACCCACGAGGCGCTGGCCACCGGCGGGGCCGGCTCCAAGTTCGGCGTGCCCGTGGACCAGGTGCCGGCCGCCATCGACCGCATGCGCGACGATCCGCTCATCGACCTCCAGGGCCTGCACGCGCACATCGGCTCCCAGATCTTCAGCCTGGCCCAGTTCGAGGCCGAGGTCGCGGCGCTGGCCACCTTGGGCCAGTTCGCCGTCTACGACTTCGGCGGCGGCCTCGGCGTCCGCTACGTGCCCGAGGACGCCGCCCCCGGCATCGACGAGTACGCCGCCCGGCTGGTCGCGGCCGCCCGGCGGCACCTGGGCGACGACATCGAGATCCTGGTCGAGCCCGGCCGCTCGCTGGTCGCCCCGGCCGGGCTGACCCTGTACCAGGTCGTCACCAGGAAGCAGTCCAGCCGGCTGCACATCGCCGTGGACGGCGGCATGGGCGACAACCTCGAGCACTCGCTCTACGGCCAGCGGTTCACCCCGCTGGTCGTCGGCCGGTGGGACGAGCCGTCCGTCGTCGCCGACCTGGTCGGGAAGCACTGCGAGGAAGGCGACGTGCTCAGCCGCGACGTCACGCTGGCCAGCCCGCAGATCGGCGACCTCATCGTGGTCCCGGTCACCGGCGCCTACTGCTTCACCATGAGCAACAACTACAACGCGAACCTGCGCCCGCCGGTGGTGCTGTGCTCGGACGGCGTGGCCCGGCTGGCCGTCCGCCGCGAGACCCCCGACGACCTGATGGCCCGCGAGGTCCTGGTCCGTTCCGCCCCACCGGTCCCCGCCTCAGCGGGAAGCGCTTAGTACCGCAACGGGTGCTGCCCGGCGCGAGCGCGAATCTGCTCGAGCCGGGCCCGAGGGTAAGGCGTCTGCTTGCTGCGCTCCATCAGGCTCTGATGGAAGTCGTGCACCAGCTCGTGCTCGCGCATGAACGCGGTCGTATCCGCGAGCTGTGCGCCGACCCGGCAGAAGACGGAGGCATCCTGGTCAGCTAGCCAGGCGGACAGGGTCTGCGGGACGTGCTCGAGGAACAGCACCAGGCGTGCGGGGGAGTCGCGCAGGGCCTGCAGGCGGCCGCGCACGGCAGCCGAGCCCTCCCAGTGCGCGACCGCCCCGCCCAGGCCGCCGAACTCCGCGAAGATACCCTCGGTCGCAGCCGGGCCGGGCAGCAGGCGCCAGTGATAGAGCAGCGCAAAGGCCCGGTGCTCGTCGCTCAAGACCCAGTTGGTGGTCATGACATGGGCGGCCAGCTCGCGCCAGGCCCCGAACCCCGCTGATCCCAGGCCGTATTGATAGAAGCCCGGCAACCCGAACAGGTTGGCGGTGGACCCGCGGTTGCCAGGGAGCAGCTCCCGCTGGGTAACCGGGACCTGCTTGACGAAGACCCGCACTCCCTCGACTTCCAAGGTCGCGGATGTGCCGCCCATCCCCGGCTGGTCCAGCGGCGCCTGGTCCACCGCGCGCTGGAGAGCCTCGTCGCTCAGGACCGCCAGGTGCGAGGACGCGGTGGCGTAGGCGGACATCCGCGCGGGGTGTGGCCGGCCCTGGTCAGTCATCGGGGGACTAGCTGTTTCCGCCCGGCCGGACCAGGCCGTGCTCGTAGGCGAACACCACGGCCTGGACGCGGTCGCGCAGGTGCAGCTTGTGCAGTATCCGCCCGACGTGGCTCTTGACCGTGGCCTCGGCCACCACCAGCGTGGCGGCGATCTCGGCGTTGGACAGGCCGGCCGCCACCTGGCCGAGGATCTCGCGCTCCCTGGCCGTCAGGGTGGCCAGCTCGGGCGGCCCGGCCTGGCCCGGCGCCTGGCCGAATCCGGGCAGGTGGGGCAGGAACGCGTCCAGGAGCCGGCGGGTGACGCTGGGCGCGACGACCGCGTCGCCGCTGGCCACCGCCCGGATCGCGGACAGCAGGTCGGGCGGCGGGACGTCCTTGAGCAGGAACCCGCTGGCCCCGGCCCGCAGCCCCTGATAGGCGTACTCGTCCAGGTCGAACGTGGTCAGGATGAGCACACGGGTCGCGCTGCTGGCGGCCACGATGCGCTGCGTGGCCTGGATGCCATCCAGGCCGGGCATCCGCACGTCCATCAGCACCACGTCGGGCTGGCGGGCCTGCGCCAGACGCGCCGCCGCCGCGCCGTCCCCGACCTCGCCGATGACCTGCATGTCGGGCTGGGCGTCCAGGACCAGGCGGTAGCCCAGCCGCAGCATGGGCTGGTCATCGGCCAGCAGGATGGAGATCATCAGCGGCTCTCGGCGGCGGGCGCCGGGCCGGAGTCGGCCCGGACCGGGTCGAGGCGCAGCAGGGTGCGCACCCGCCAGCCGCCGTCGGGGCCCGGTCCGGCGGTCACCTCGGCGCCGAACACCGCGGCCCGCTCGCGCATCCCGGCCAGGCCATGCCCGGCCCCCGGCGCCCCGCCCGCCGGTTCCGTCCCGCCCGCCGGTTCCGTCCCGCCCGGCGGCGGCGGGCCGCCCGGCGGCGGCGTCCCGCCTGGCGGCGCGCCGGCCGACTCCGGCCGGCCGGAGTCGGTTACCTCCAGGCCCACCTGGCCGGGGCCGTAGCTGAGACGCACCAGCGCCGTCGCGCCGGGGGCGTGCTTGAGCGTGTTGGTCAGCGCCTCCTGGATCATGCGGTACAGCGCGAGCTGCGCGCTCGGCGGCAGCGGGCCTGGCGCCCCGGTCACGCTCAGCCGGACGGACAGGCCCGCGGCCCGGAACGTGCCCAGCAGCTCATCGACGTCGGCCAGGGTTGGCTGCGGCGCCATCGGCTGGCCCGCGGGCTGGCGCAGCACCCCCAGCAGCCGGCGCATCTCGCTCAGCGCCGACCGGCCCGCCGACGAGACCTCGCCCATGAGCGTCACGGCCTGGGCCGGGCTGTCGGCGGCGGTATAGGCCGCACCGTCGGCGAGCGCGATCATCACAGCGATATTGTGCGCGACGATGTCGTGCATCTCCCGCGCGATCCGCTCCCGCTCGGCCGACGCGGCCAGCTGGGCCTGCTGGTCGCGGTCCCGCTCCAGCCGCCGCGCGTGCTCGGCCAGCCCGGCCAGGCGCGCCCGCCGGGACCGCGCGTACCAGCCGGCCAGCCCGGTCGCGCAGACCAGGCCGGACAGGAACACCCAGCTCCAGAACGCATCCAGTCCGACGGACACGTCGCGCGCGGCGGCCAGCCCGGCCCCGAGCTCTAGGACCACGGCGCCGGCCAGCACCCGCCGCGGCCGCTCCTGCGCGGCCACCGTGTAGAAGGCCACCAGCAGCGCCACGTCGTAGGTCAGCTCCCGGCTGGTCAGCATCCGCACCACGGCGCCCGCGCCGATCGCCGCGAGCACCAGCATCGGCGCCTGGCGCCGCCAGATCAGCGGCATCAGCATGGCCAGCAACAGCACCAGCGAGCTCGCCTGGCGGCCCTCGCGCAGGGTGTGGACCGGCGATCCGCACAGCCAGAACAGCACTGCGACCAGGCCCGCGTCGGTCAGCCGCGGATGCCGGCCGGGCCAGGCCAGGCACTGGTCCGCCGCGGCCAGCGCGCGCCGGGCCAGCCCGGGCTCGGGGCCCGGGCTGGCCGCCGGCTGGTGGGTCGCCACGCTGAGAGGCTAACCGGCCCGGCGGGCGCCGGTCCGCTCTCCGGACGGCGGCGGGAACGGCTGGCCATTCTGGCGGCAGACCGCGCCGCGCGGCGGCAGCAGGCCCGTCGTCAGGTAGCGGATCTCGTCCCTGTTCGCGCAGGTGCTCGGGTTGAAGAACTCCGTGTGCCCGAATCCGTCCACGGTCAGCAGCCGGGCCCTGGCCAGGTCGTGCGCCGTGGCCACGGCGCTCTGGTAAGAGGTGACCGGGTCACCGGTCAGGCCGATGACCAGGATCGGGCTGGCGGTGCGCCGGTTCCACGGCCCGGTGTACCGGTCCTGGCCCGCCTGCCGTGGCCAGTTCGCGCAGACCTCCTCGCTCCACGCCCAGTACAGCCCCAGGCCCCCGGCCCGTGCATCGGCCAGCCGGGCGGCCGAGGCGTAGGCCGCCGCGCCGCGCGGGTCGGCCGTGTCCGCGCAGATCACGCCGTCCGTCTGCTCCACCCCCAGGTAGACGCCCGGCGCCTGCGCAGCCCGGCCCGGCCGCGCCGCGGTCTTGCCGCCCTGGCCCTTGCCGCTCGAGGCCAGCCAGAGCTGCTGAAGCAGCGGGGCCGCGCCCTGCCACTGGTTGACGTCGCCCAGCGGGACGCTGGTGACCGCGTCGGCATAGGTGAAGGTCTGCGACCCCACGGTCACCGGCCGGGCCAGCAGCCGGCCGAGCAGGGTGTGCCACTTGGCCCTGGTCGCCGCCGGGCTGCCCGCCGAGAACGCGCACGCGCTGACCGGCGCCTGCCCGCACAGGTTCAGGTAGGACCGCATCGTCGCGGCCGTGGCCAGGTCGGACCGGCGGCGCAATCCGCTGGGCAGCCGCCCCCCGGACGTCCAGGCGACCGGATTGAGGTTGCCGTCCAGCACCATGTGCCCGACCCGGCCAGGGAACAGGTTGGCGTAGGTCGCGCCCAGTCCCGTCCCGTAGGACAGGCCCAGGAAGTTCAGCCGCCGGGCGCCCAGCGCCTCGCGCAGCAGGTTCAGGTCGCGGGCTACGTCGGCCGTGGTGTCATGGTCCAGCAGCCCGCCGCCCTGACGGGCGCAGCGCGCGTCCAGCCGCGCATAGACCCGCTCCCAGGTCGCGTCCTGCCGGGCGCCGACCGGGAACGGCGGCAGCGCCCCCAGCAGCTTGCTCTCCGCCGCCGCGGTCGGGAAGCAGCGCAGCGCGGTGCTGAACCCGAACCCGCGCGGGTCGAGGCTGACGATGTCGAAGCGGGCCCGCAGCGTGGCCGGGATCGCGTCGAACCCGCCCAGGAACTGCTCGAGCTGCTCCGAGGGGCCCCCGGTGTTCACGAACAGCACGCCGTTCCGGTGCGCCGCCGTGGCCCGGTGCCGGACGACCGCGATGGAGATCGTCCTCCCGTGCGGCCGCCGGTAGTCCAGCGGCACGCGCGCCGTCGCGCACTGGAACTCGCCGTGGCACGCCCGCCAGCGCAGCACCGGCACCCGCGGCGCCGGCCGAGCCGCCGCCCCGGCCGCCCCGGCCGCGGCCGGTGCCGCCCCGGCCGCCGTGGCCGTCCCGGCCACTGCGGCCGCCGGCAGGATGGCCGCCGCCAGCAGCCCCGCCACCGGCCGGATCAGCCAGGACTTAGATGAGTAATAACGGCCTCGCCGGCCAGTCATGAACCCTCCAGGTCAGGTCTCGCCCGGGCCGGAATGACCCGGGCGCTCCTGACGCTAGAAGCCGTCCGCCCCCGGCACGACCGCCGCGAGAACCCACTTCCCGGTCCTCATATGCGACCTGAGGCGTACCTGCTTAGGCCGCAGGTCGTTGAGAAGCGCCGGGCCGCCGCCCGGCCCGGGCGGGAGCGTCAGCGAGTGGCGTGGTCGTGGGCGGTGACGGCGTGGCGGGCGGACTCGAAGGTGACCCACAGGTCGTCCCAGACCTTGGCCCGGCCCTCGTCCGGCTCGGCGACGGCGGCGGGCGCCCCGAACGCGTCCGGCGGCCACTGGCCGTCGATGGACCTGGCCGCCAGCAGCGCCGCGCCGCGAGCCGAGTAGTCGGTGCTCTCGTCGGCCGGCATCGAGATCAGGCGCCGGCTGGCGTCGGCCAGGTCGGCGCGGAAGGCCGGGTCGGCGGCGCTGCCGCCGGCGACGGCCAGGGTCGCTCCGAAGCCGCCGGTCTGGTCGAGCACGGCCAGGCAGCGGCGACTCTCGAGCACGATGCCGTTGACCAGGCCGCGGGCCAGGTGCTGCCGCCCGTGGCCGAGGTGGAGGCCGACCACGGCCCCGTGCAGCCGGGGATCCCACAGCGCGCCCTGCTCGCCGGGGCTGAGGTAGGGCAGCACCACCGGGGCCAGCGCCGGGTCGATGCCCGCGGCCAGCTCGACCAGGCCGGCCGCGTCGAGCTCGCCGCCCAGCAGCCCGGCCAGCCAGGTGATCGCGCTCCCGGTGGCTAGCAGGTCCATCTCCAGGCCCCAGCGGCCGGGCTCGGCCAGCGGGGTGACCAGGAACCGGTGCTCCGGGTCCAGCACGAGCTGGCCGGACACGCCCATGATCACGTTGCTGGTGCCCGCCACGTAGGCGACCTGGCCGGGGTCGCGCACGCCCAGGCCGAGGGCGCCGAGGACCGAGTCGGCGGCGCCCAGGGCGACCGGGATCGGGCCGCAGCCTAGGGACCGGGCCAGCTCCGGCCGCAGCGGACGGCTCGCGGTCGAGGGCAGCACCGGGGGAAGGGCGGGCTGAGCGGCGCCCTGGGCCAGGTCGGCCGCGGTCGCCAGCACGGCCTGGTTCCAGCGGCCGGTCTCCAGCTCGTAGCAGCCGAACCCGGAGGCGGTGCTGGGGTCGGTGGCCACCTCCCCGGTCAGCCAGCCGAACAGGTAGTCCTTGGCGCAGGCGATGGTGGCCGTGGCGTCAGCCCGGCCGGGATCGGCGGCGGCCAGCTCGGCGTGCATCGGCAGCAGGTACCGGCCGTCCACCCACTGGCCGGTCAGCCGGTAGAGCGCCTCGGCGCCGCCGCGCTCGCGCAGCTCGTCGCCGCGGGCGTCGGCCCGGCTGTCCTGCCAGGTGATCGCGGGTCCGGTGGGCTGGCCGTCGGAGCCCAGGGTGACCAGGGTCGGGATCATGCCGGACAGCCCGATGCCCCGCCACTGCCGGGCCGGGACCCGGGCGGCGAGCTGGCCGATCACCCGCTCGACGGCCCGCAGCCAGTCACCGGGATCCTGCTCGCAGGCTCCGGCGGCCGGGTGCGCGGTCGGATAGGCGGCGCTGGCCCGCGCGGCCACGGCGCCCGCGGCGGTGAGGGCCACCCCCTTGAGCCCGGAGGTGCCCAGGTCCAGGCCGATGCAGACCCGGTCGGCGGCCCCGTCCACCCCCCCGGCCCCCTTCATCGTTCCTGCCCTTTCATGCCTCCGGCCCCTTGCCTGCTCATGCCCGCGTCGGCCCGGCCAGCTCCTCCTCGACCAGGTCACCGTGGCTGGACGTCGGGTCGGTGTAGAAGCTCGACTTGCCGACCCGCTGGGCGACGAACGAGAGGATCAGCCCGAGCAGCGCGAGCCCGAACCCGAACGCGATCTCGACCCCGTTGAGCGACCCGGTGGCCAGCGAGTAGATGATCACGAAGGCCATGAACGCGGCGCCCAGGCCGGGCAGCACGCCGCCGAGGAAGAAGGTCGACGCGCTGCGCATGATCGTCCGGCGGTAGTACCAGACCGCGGTGCCCGCGGTCAGCAGGTAGAAGATGGCCGCCATCAGGCCGAGGGTACTGACGATGTCGCCCAGCGCCTGGCCGATGGGGCCGATCAGCGTGGAGGCCCACAGGAACACCACGTTCAGCAGCCCGAGCAGGATGGTCGCGTTCCACGGCGTGTGGTGCTTGGTGCTCACCACCCCGAACCACTTCGGGAACACCCGGTCGCGGCCCATCGCGAAGGAGATGCGCGAGGAGCTGACGATGGCCGCCTGCAGGGAGGCCAGCGTGCCGCCCAGGACGGCCACGATCATGACCTGCTTCCAGAAGCCGCCGCCCAGCAGCTGGCCGACGTAGGCCAGGATGTTGGCCGCGTTGCTGCGCAGCGCATGGTTCGGGGCCACGCCCTGGAAGGCCAGGATGACCACCGCGTACATGACGAACAGGATCACGACGCTGGTGACGGCGGCCGAGCCCGCCTTGCGGCCCTCGGCCTCCTCGCCCACGTAGGCCGCGGTGTCCCAGCCCGAGTACAGGAAGATGGCCAGCAGCACCCCGGAGATCAGAGCCTTGAACCCGCCCGCGCCGCTCAGGGTGAACCAGGAGGCGGTCAGGTGCACGGCGTGGTTCAGGTGGTTGCCGTAGATGGCCACGATGGCGGCCACGGTGAAGCCGACCAGCAGGCCGTACTCGAAGATCGCCCAGCCCCACTGGAACCGGGCCGACAGCTTGGCCCCGAGCGCCGCGATGACCAGCACGATGAGGTCGAACGCGGTGCCGACGGCGGCGACGGCGTAGGAGTTGTTGGCCGCCGAGTTGCTGAAGAAGCTCAGCATGTAGCTGCCCAGCGGGATGGTCAGGCTGGTCGTGCCGACCGTGTAGTACATCAGCATGATCCAGCCGGCGAAGAACCCGGCGTGCGGGTTGAGGGCCCGGCCGACCCAGGAGTAGGTGGCGCCCGCACTGGGCTGCCAGGCGTTGAGCCGCTGGTAGCCGATCGCGATGCCGAGCATCGGGACGAAGCAGATCAGCAGGGGCAGGAAGCTGGCGTAGCCCACGGTGGCCAGCAGCGCGGCCAGCGTGACCGCGATGCTCTGCGTCGGCCCGGAGCTGGCCAGCGCCATGACGACGACGTCGCCCGCCTTGAGCGCCCCGGCCCGCAGCGTGCGGCCCGGCGGCCCGGACGGCGGCCTGGCGGTCGACTCCTGGCCGCTGCTGGCTTGGGTGGACATGGCCCGTCTCCCTCTCGCTCGGGGGCTCCTCCGCACTCAGAAGTCATACTGTGTATGTCAAGTGGGTGGTGCCACCTTAGAGGCGCGACCGGGCTGAGCGCAATGGGTCATGATGGCAGGTTTGCCGCGATTGGCGCACCTCGTGTATCCCCCTTGGCGCACCTTTGCGCCTGGTGGCGGGGTTAGCGGGGGGTGCGGGCCCGGCGGGGCGGGACGGCCGGGCGCTCGGGCAGGGCCCGCAGGTCCCAGTCCTGGAAGCCGGGGGTGGGCAGGAGGTGCCGGGCGGTGCTCCCGGAGATGGCGAACGCGAACTCGGTCGCGGGGTAGAGCTGCTCGAAGCAGTCGAACGGGGTACCCGACTTGTCCATGCTCAGCCCGCGGATCCGCACCACCTGGGTGCGCGGCGGGATGGTGAGCAGGCGGCGTTCGGTGGGGCTGGGCAGCACCACCTCCAGGTACTGCTCCTCGTACTCGTCCTCCAGGCCGCACTCGGCGGCCAGCAGGTCGTAGAGCGAGCCGTCCAGCCGGCCGACCTGGTGGTCCAGGTCGGGGGCCAGGGCCACGGGGATGATCGAGGTCTCGACGACGGCCGGCTGACCGTCGATCATCCGCAGCCGCCGCAGCCGCCACACGTGCGCGTCGGCCCGGATGCGCAGGGCCCTGGCCACGTCGGGCGAGGGCAGCCCGCGGAGCATCTCCAGGACCCTGGTGGTGACGGTCTGGGCGGGCTCCTCGCCCTCGCCGCCGAGGGTGGTCAGCAGGCTGCCGGCCCTGGCCGGCTCGGTCACGATCCGCGGCCGGGCCAGGAAGGTGCCCAGGCCCTGGTGGCGGCGGACCTTGCCGGCCCGCTCGAGCTCGTCCAGGGCCCGGCGGACGGTGATCAGGCTGACGCCGACGCTGGCCGCGAGCTCGGCATAGGTCGGCAGCATGTCGCCGGGGACCAGGCCGCGCTCGGCGACCAGTCCCTCGACGTAGTCCACGACCTGCTCGTACAGAAGCCCCGACCCGGGCTTGGCCGCGGCGGCAGGCCGGGCTGGGCGGGTCGGCCGGGAGCCGCCAAGATCGAGGACCATAGCGAAATAACCCTAGCCGCCGCGACTGATCGCGGCGAACGCTTCCTCGGCGGCGTTGAGCATGACGGCGACGTCCTCGCTGGTGTGCACGAGCGACAGGAACAGGTTCTCGTACTGGCTGGGATGGAACAGTACGCCGCGTAGCAGCATCTCGTGCCACCAGCGGGTGAACATGGCCTCGTTGGCGTAGCGCTCGGCCTCCCGCCAGTTGCGGATCGGCCGCTCGCTGAACCAGACCTGGAACACCGTGCCGAGGCCCTCGACGATCACCGGCAGCCCGGCGTCCGCGGCCAGCTTGCGCAGCCCGCTCATGAGCGACTCGCCCAGCGCGCGCTGGCGCTCGAACAGGCCGGGCTCGGCCAGCGCGTCCATGGTCGCGCTGACGGCGGCGCACGCGATGGTGTTGGCGTTGTAGGTGCCGGAGTGCGAGTAGCGGCCCTCGGCGATCATGGACATGGCCTCGTGCGACCCGCCGATGGCGGCCACAGGAAAGCCGCCGCCCAGGCCCTTGGCCATGGTGGTCAGGTCCGGGGTCACGCCGAAGTACTCCTGGGCGCCGCCGCGCGCGAACCGGAAGCCGGTGATCACCTCGTCGAAGATGAGCAGCGCGCCGTGCCGCCGGGTCTGCTCGCGCAGCAGTTCCAGGTAGCCGGGCTCGGGCAGGATGCAGCCGGTGTTGAACACGGCGGGCTCGGTGATCACCGCCGCCACCTGGTCGCCCCGCTCCTGCATGACCGCGATGAAGCTCTCGGGGTCATTCCACGTCAGCACGATGAGCGTGTCGGCGAGCTCGGCCGGGACGCCGGGGCCGGACGGCACCGGCCGGGGCATGCGGGCGGGACCGGCCAGCTCGGGGTCGACGTGGTTGCTCCAGTAGATGGTGTCCTGCCAGCCGTGGTAGTGGCCCTCAAATCGGATGACCAGCCGGCGGCCGGTGTGCGCGCGGGCCAGCCGGATGGCCGTGCCGACCACCTCGCTGCCGGAGTTGGAGAACCGGACCAGGTCCACGCCGGGCACGGCCTCGGTGACCTTGCGGGCCGCCTCGATCTCCAGCTCGTAGGGCAGGCCGAAGCAGGTGCCCAGGTCGGTCACGGCCTGAGTCACGGCCCTGGTGACCGCCGGGTGCCGGTGGCCCAGGATCATCGGGCCCAGGCCGAGCAGGTAGTCCACGTACTCGTGGCCGTCGACGTCGCGCAGCCGCGACCCGGTGCCCTCGGCCATGAACGGCGGATAGGGCTTCCAGCCGAACTTGATGGTCCGGGCGCTGCTGCCGGCCCCGCCGGGGATGTACCGGCTGGCTTCGGCGAACAGCTCGCCCGACCGCCGGGCCCAGGGCCGGTATCGCTCGTCGAAGGACTGCTCGTCTGGAGTAGGCGCGTCTGGAGTAGACGCGTCCGGAGTAGGCACGTCTGAACCAGGCACGTCTGAATTAGGCACAGTCAAGGTCGGCGGCTCCCATCTCGCTAGTGACGCCGCCTAGGACGATACCTAGCATACTGTGTATATTCAATAGCGAGTCTGGGACCGCGATCCTGGCCGGTCCCGGGCTGCCCTGCCGCCGCCCGCACGTGGCTCACCAGACCGTATTGCAGGCAAATTACCGGTCGGTTTCGGGGCAATGACGACCCGGCGAGGGGCTTGACAAGCATTCCGCCTCGGTCTCAAGATGTCCATACTCTGTATGCAAAGAGGCTCTGTATGTAAAGGGACTCTGTATGCAAGGAGCAGTCAGAGCAGCCATCGTGCAGCTTCCGCCCGTGCTCAGTCCTCAGGGGTTCCGATGCCGCAGCATGCCAGCCGCCGTGACTTCCTCAAGCGAGCCGGGCTGCTGAGCCTGGCGGTGCCCGGCGTGGCCGTCGGGCTGGACGCGTGCGCCAACGTGGCCACCAGCGCCAAGGCGTCCACGATCCGGGTCGGCTGGACCATCGAGCCGGACACCATGAACCCGATGACCAGCTACAGCACCGAGGCGGTGGAGGTGCTCCAGCTCGTCTACGACTACCTGATCGGGACCAGCCTGGCGCTCAAGTCCGAGCCCGGCCTGGCCACCTCCTGGTCCTACAGCTCGGACGGCAAGACGATCACCTACCAGCTGCGGCCGGCCACCTGGCACGACGGCAAGCCGTTCACCTCGGCCGACGTCAAGTTCACGTTCGAGCTGATCAAGTCCAAGCAGCTCAGCCAGTACGCCCAGTGGGTGACCCAGCTGACGTCGGTGGACACCCCGGACGAGCACACCGTGGCCCTGCACTTCAGCGCACCGCAGGCGTTCAACCCCGGGCTGGCGGTACCGATCCTGCCCGCGCACATCTGGTCGGGCATGTCGGCCTCGGACATCCAGAAGTTCGCCAACGCTCACCCGGTCGGCACCGGCCCGTACAAGTTCGTGAACTGGAAGCACGGCCAGTCGATCGAGGTCGCGCGCAACGAGCACTTCTGGGGCGAGAAGCCCGCCGCCGAGAAGATCACCTGGATCCTGTTCCAGAACGAGGACATCATGGCGCAGAGCCTGCGCACCGGCGCGGTGGACATCTGCCCGGAGATTCCGCCGACGATCTGGGACGGCCTGTCGGGCGCGTCCAAGGTCAAGACGGTGTCGATGGAGTCGTGCTCGTTCCACCACATCGGCATCAACGTGTCCGACAACCCCAAGTCCGGCGGCAACCCCCTGCTCAAGGACCGGACCATCCGGGTCGCCATGAGCTGCGCCGTGGACCGCCAGCAGCTGGTCAACGTGGCGCTGGCCGGGCACGGCGAGCCGGGCAGCACGATCCTGCCCAGCGGCCTGGGCGACTGGCACCTGGACATCCCGGCCGACCAGCAGTACGACGCCAACCCGGCCAAGGCCCGTGAGCTGCTGGACGCGGCCGGGTACACGGTCCGCGGCGGCGGCACCGTGCGGTCCGACAAGCATGGCAACAAGCTCGCCTTCCGGCTCATCGCCATCGAGTCGACCTCGGTCGACGTGGCCGCGGCCCAGATCTTCCGCGACGCCTGCGCCAAGGTCGGCATCGAGCTGACCCTGACCACGCTGGACGCTAACTCGCTGGGCTCGACGGTCTACAACGCCAAGGCGCCGAACTGGGACATCTTCGTATGGGGCTGGGACTCCGGCGTCTACGACCCCGATTACATGCTCGGCGTCCCGCTGTGCAACCAGATCGGCTCGAACAACGACGTGTACTACTGCAACCGGCACTACGACGAGCTCTACACCGAGCAGGCCACCCAGCTCGATCGCGACCAGCGGCTGGCCCTGGTCCACCAGGCCCAGCAGTACTACTACGACGACGCGGCCTACATCATCATGTGGTACCAGGCCAAGCTGCAGGGCTACCGGACCGACACCTGGAAGGGCTGGACGCAGACGCGCGGCGGGATCATCCTCAACTTCACCAGGGACAACTACCTCAAGGTCACGCCGGTCTAGCCGGCCGCCACGACGTGTCTCGCCTCCGCTACCTGGCCCGCAAGATCCTGGGGCTGATCATCACGCTGTTCTGCGTGGTGACCTTCAACTTCGCGCTGTTCCACCTGCTACCCGGCAACCCGGTCCGGCTGCTGGCCCGCTCCGGCCACCTGACGCCGCAGGCGGTGGCCGACATCACCCGGGTCTACGGGCTCAACCACCCGATCCCGGTGCAGTACCTCATCTACCTCAAGGACATGCTGCACGGCCAGCTCGGCATCTCCTACACCTATCGGGTCCCGGTCGCCCAGCTGCTGGGCCATTACCTGGGCAACACGGTGCTGCTGCTGGCCGCGGCCACGATCTTGACCATCGCGGCAGGCGTCCTGGTCGGCGTCTGGGCGGCCAACCGCCGGGGCGGCAGCGTGGACTCGCTGACCGTGACCTCGTCGGTCGTCGGCTGGGCGCTGCCCACGTTCTGGACCGGCCTGATCCTGGCCTTCCTGCTCGGGGTCTGGCTGCACGCGTTCCCGATCTTCGGCATGGAGACGCCGAACGCCGTCTACACCTCCGGCTTCCAGCGGGCCGAGGACGTCGCCGCCCACCTGTTCCTGCCCACGCTGACCCTGGTCGTGGTGAACATCGCCCAGTTCGTGCTGGTCGCGCGGGCATCGGTGATCGAGGTCCTGGCCGATGACTTCATGCTCACGGCCACGGCCAAGGGGCTGCCGCCGCGCCGGGTGCTGTGGCGGCACGCGGTGCGCAACGCGCTGCTGCCTGTCGTCACCTCCTCGGCGCTGCTGGTCGGCCTGGTCGTCAGCGGGGCCATCGAGGTGGAGACGGTGTTCTCCTGGCCCGGCATGGGCCTGCTGGTCTACAACGCGGTGCTCAACCGCGACTACCCGGTGATCGAGGCCGCCTTCCTGGTCTTCGCGGTCGCGGTACTGGTCGTCAACTTCATCAGCGACCTGCTCTACCAGGCGCTGGATCCGAGAGTGCGGAGCGCCTGATGACGGAGTACGTGGCCGGGCTCGCTCCCAGCGTCGAGGACCTGCGCGAGCATGAGCTGCGCCGGGTGTGGCGGCACCTGCGCCGCGGCCGGATGGGCCGGGTCGGCCTGGCGTTGTTCCTGCTCGCCCTGATCATGGCCGTCGCCGGGCCGTTGATCTTCCCGTTCAACGCGGCGCAGGTCAGCAACGGGCCGGGCACCCTCCTGCGACCCCCGTCGGGAGCCCACTGGCTGGGCACCGACGAGCTGGGCCGGGATGTGTTCCGCGAGTTCCTGTCCGGGGCTCACGTGTCGCTCATCGTCGGCCTGGCCGCGACCGCGATCTCGATGGTGCTGGGGGCCGGCATCGGCGTGGCGGCCGGCTACTACGGCCGCGCCGCCGACACGGTCCTGATGCGGATCACCGACTTCTTCCTGGTCCTGCCGCAGCTGCCGCTGGTCATCGCGCTGGCCGCGCTGTTCGGCCAGAACCTCGGCATCATCATCCTGGTCATCGGGATGACCGGGTGGCCGACCACGGCCCGGATCGTGCGCTCGCAGACCCTGTCACTGCGTGAGCGCCAGTTCATCACCAGGGTCCGCTCCCTGGGCGCGTCCAACCTGCGCATCCTGCGGCGGCACATCCTGCCCAACGTGGCGCCGCTCATCTTCGCCAACACGGTCCTGGTCATCGGCAGCGCCATCCTGGCCGAGGCCACGCTGTCGTTCCTGGGCCTGGGCGACCCGGTGCAGATCTCCTGGGGAACCATGCTGCACTTCGCGTTCGAGTCCGGGGCCATCGGCCGCAGCGCCTGGTGGTACTTCGTCCCGCCCGGCCTGGGCATCGTGATCGTCGTGCTGGCCTTCACGCTGACCGGCCACGCCATCGACGAGGCCCTCAACCCCCGGCTGCGAGGCTCGCGGTGAGCTTGCTGGAGATCGCCGACCTGCGGGTCGCCTACACCACGCCCGGTGGGCCGGTGACCGCGGTCGACGGGGCCAGCCTGTCCGTGGACACCGGCCAGGTGCTCGGCCTGGCCGGGGAGTCGGGCTGCGGTAAGACCACGCTGGCGTTGTCCATCCCCCGGCTGCTGAGCCGGGAGGCGACGGTGACCGGCTCGGTCACCTTCGACGGGGCCGACGTGCTGGCCATGACCGACGAGCAGCTGCGGGCCGTGCGCTGGCGCCGGATCGCGGTCATCTTCCAGGGCGCGATGAACTCGCTGAACCCGGTGCACACCATCGGTGACCAGCTCACTGAGCCGATCCGGGTCCACGAGCCGGGCACGTCGGCCGGGCAGGCCCGGCAACGGGCCGCCGAGCTGCTGGACAGCGTCGGCATCGACCCCGGCCGGGCCCGCAGCTACCCGCACGAGCTGTCCGGCGGGATGCGCCAGCGGGTGCTGATCGCCATGGCCCTGGCCTGCCGCCCGTCGCTGATCGTGGCCGACGAGCCGATCACCGCGCTGGACGTGATGACCCAGGCCCAGATCCTGGAGCTGCTGCGCAGCCTGACCGACCGGCTGGAGCTGTCCATGATCCTGATCTCCCACGACCTGTCGGTCATCGCCGAGGTGTGCGACTCGGTCAACGTCATGTACGCCGGGAAGATCGTCGAGACCGGGCCGACCGGGACCATCTTCGGCCCGGCCGGCGCGCCCGGCCCGGCCCACCCCTACACTGCCCGGCTCCGGCATGCCTTCCCCGACATCCGCCGCGAGCGCGCCTTCGTCGAGGCCATCCCCGGCTACCCGCCCGACCTGCACGACCCGCTGCCGGGCTGCCGGTTCGCGCCCCGCTGCGCCATCGCCATCGAGCGCTGCGCGAGCACCGAGCCCGGCCTGGACGAGGTCGGCCCCGGTCACCGGGCCGCCTGCCACCGGTCGGACCTGGTGCTGGCCG
>Ga0134126_10003013_pt1 | contig 21151 bp, 16 predicted proteins | sample KB31752_FD_96881 | JGI IMG/M metagenome (GOLD analysis project Ga0134126, IMG submission 96881) | Terrestrial soil microbial communities with excess Nitrogen fertilizer from Kellogg Biological Station, Michigan, USA - KB3-175-2 | ecosystem: Environmental > Terrestrial > Soil > Unclassified ... | reverse complement strand
GCATTCGCCAAGTGCCGATTCTTGCGCCACGCGGAAAAATTTACGACCGCAACGGGCAATTGGTCGTCGATAACTATCCGTCGTTCTCTGCATTGCTGCTGCGCGACCAGATGCGCGATCTCAATGCTGACGCGCAGAAAATCGCGGACGGTCTTCATCTTCCGGTGCAAGACGTCATCGACAAAGTTCGCCGCTACCAAATAGCGCGCAAACCTGCATTTGAGCCGATCATCATCAAGGATGACATCACTCCCGACGAGCGCGCGTTCATCGAGTCGCATCGCGACGAATTTCCTGAGCTGGAAACACTGATGATCCATCGCCGCCTGTATCCGAAAGATGGATTCATGGCGCACCTGATTGGCTATGTGGGTGAAGTAAGCGAAGACATGCTCAACTCGCCCAAGTTCGAACTTTATGAGCGCGGCGATATTGTGGGCCAGTCCGGCGTGGAGCTGCAATACAACGATCTACTGATGGGCAAAGATGGTTCCCGCCGCGTGCTGGTCAACAGCAAAGGCAAGGAAGTCGGGCGGCCGCCGAATGCGAATATTCCAGCAGTCAACGGGCAAAAGTTAAAGCTGACGATAGATCTTGATATTCAAAAAGCAGCCGAACAGGCGATGGAAGGCAAGAACGGCGCGGTCGTTGCCATGGATCCGCGCAATGGTGAGATTCTGGCCATGGTGAGCCGACCGGCGTTTGATCCAAATGACTTTGCCGTGCGCATCTCTCGCGAAGAATGGCTGCGGCTTGTGGAAGACCCGAATCACCCGCTGTTTAACAAAGCTATCCAGGCGCAGCTGGCGCCGGGATCGGTTTTTAAGATCATCATGTCAGTAGCCGGCTTGCAAGAGGGCGTCGCGCAAAGTCTGCACGTGAACTGCGCAGGCGGCGGAGTATTTTTTGGGCGCTATTTCAACTGCTGGGTAAAGGGTGAGCATCGCGTTCACGGGCCGACAGATATCACAAAAGGCATTTACCAGTCCTGCGATGTTTTCTTCTATACGCTGGCGGAGCGGCTGGGCATTGAGAAGATTGCCAAGTGGGCCACGGCAATGGGGCTGGGGAAGAAAACAGGCATTGACCTGCCGAATGAAGTCAGCGGGATCATGCCGTCAGAAGAGTGGAAGATGAAGACGTTCCGCCAGAAGTGGTACGCAGGCGAAGTCATCTCCGTGGGCATCGGGCAGGGCGCGGTTGCAGTGAGTCCTATTCAACTGGCGCGCACGATTGGCGGAATTACCATGGGCGGAACATTCTATCGCCCCCACGTCGTCGATCCTGAGCAATTGCCGGAGCAATTCAGGAACACAGGCGTCCAGACCATGCCGGATGTAGTGCATGTTCCCATCGATCCCCAGAACTGGATCACGATTACCAATGCAATGGCCGGCGTGGTAAATCCGCCATCGGCGACATTACCAGAGGGTGGAACAGCCCCCAGCGCGCATATCCAGGGCGTGGACTTTGCCGGTAAAACCGGCAGCGCCCAGGTTGTAAGCAATGCGTTCCGCAAGAGCAAAGGCGGAGCAGGCAAACAATTTAATGACAACAGCTGGTTTGTGGGCGTAACGCCGCGCAGAAATCCTGAGATTGTGGTAGCAGTGCTGTTTGAAGGCGGCGAGCATGGCAAGCTGGCGGCAAGGCTGACAGCACAAATCGTAAGGGCTTACGTGGAAAAGCAGCGGCGGCTCCGCAATGATCCCATGCTGTTCAGTGACAAAGCAGATCCCGGCTCAGTGCCGATCGCTGGTGTGTGGAACCAGCCAGATTCGACTGGCAACCCCAAAGCTCACGATACAGAGGAACACGCCGATGCGAGCCAGGATGCAGCCAATGACAGTGAACTCCATGGCGGCACGGTGCTGATGAAGGTTGGCAGAACGCACGTTGAAAAAGCCAGGCTGCAGAAGCTTGTGCCTGTATCCGCTGGAATAGCAGGGTCGGATTAATGCGGCGGCTGATCTCCTTTCGCGATTTCGACTGGCTGCTGCTCACGTTTATCCTGATCATCTGCTCACTTGGCGTGCTGGAAATTTACAGCACCACCTACGGAACAAAGTTCGCCGGCGCACACATCCGCCAGATTTATTGGATACTGGGCGGTTTGGTTGTGATGCTGGCGGTGAGTCTTATCAACTACCAGGTGCTTCTGGAAAATGCCAACTGGTTTTACGCTGCATCCATAGTGTCGCTGCTGGCGGTGACCGTGTTCGGCAAGAAGTACCTGGGCGCGCGCCGCTGGATACAACTGCCAGGCGGACAACATTTCCAACCGTCAGAATGGGTGAAGCTGGTATTGATCCTGATGCTGGCCAAACACTTCAGCGGGCAAGGCGGTCAAGGCGAGCGTGAGGATGCTTCACTCTCTGAAATCGTGAAAGCCGGCTTGATCGCTGGAGTTCCCATGCTGCTGGTCCTGAAACAGCCCGATCTCGGCACCGCTCTAACGTATGTTCCCGTAGCGCTGATGGGACTGTTTCTTGGTGGAATCCAGTTCCGCCACGCGGCTGCGATTCTCCTGATTGCCGGCGTGCTCATGCCGACACTGTGGATTTACGGGCCGCGGATACACCTGATTAAGCAGTACCAGAAAGACCGTTTGACCAGTTTCCTGCATCCTGAAGCTGATTCGCAGAAGACGGGGTATCAAATTGAGCAATCCAAGATTGCCGTAGGCTCGGGCGGAATTTGGGGCAAAGGAGTGCGAAAAGGCTCGCAAACACAGGGGTCATTCCTTCCTGAGCCGCATACGGACTTTATTTTTGCCGCCTGGTCAGAAGAGCACGGCTTTGTGGGCGCAGTGGCCCTACTGCTGCTATACTTCATGGTATTAATGCGTTTGATCCATAACGCTCAGACCGCGCCAGATAGCGCGGGCGGCTTTGTGGTGATGGGTGTGGTAGCGGTTTTGCTCTTCCACATCCTGGTAAACGCGGGAATGGTGGTTGGGTTTATGCCCGTCACCGGTATTCCTTTACCGCTGATGAGCTATGGCGGTTCGTCAGTTTTGTTCATGTTTCTGGCGCTGGGTATTGTGATGAATATTCGGATGCGCCGTTTCGTGAACTAAGCAAAGGAATTTGGAAACCGCGCCAAGAGGCGCGATCAGTAAAAGGATTTTTTCAAGATTTGAAACGTTACGCCCTGACGTAAAAAGAAAGGGCGCCGGCCGATTGAGGGAAGCCGGAGAGTATCAGAAAGCATTGCCGGGTAGGGAACGGCCCCGCGGAAAGTACCCAGATAGGCGCAAACATGTGCTTGTTCGGGCACCGCAGTGTGGCCACAAACCCGGAGTGCGAAGGTGCACAGATTTTTCAAAAAAGTCATAGGCAGATTGCAGATGTTGGCCGGCGAGCTTTACTCGCCGCAGCCGAATTGTATTTCCTGCATAAGATCAGATTGAATTTCCGGGCACTCAAAGCCAGTCAACCCGCGCGTAAGGCGTGGGTCTCCTGACCTTTTTTCTGGGCCTCCAGCAAGCTCTTTCCCGCCGGTATACACCGGAGAAGCTCCATGGCGAAAGAACTCTATGTCTCTTCCACCCCGCATGAAACCAAGGTAGCGGTGGTTGAAGAAGACCAACTTTCAGAAATATATTTTGAACGAGAAAACGAATACACACTGGCCGGCTCCATCTACAAAGGACGCGTCACGCGCGTTCTGCCGGGCATGCAGTCCGCTTTTGTAAACATTGGCCTTGAACGCGACGCGTTCCTTTACGTTTCCGACTTCCTGATGGAAGAAGACGAGGACAGCGACGCTATTAGTGAAGCCCTCGCCAGTTCCCGCAATTCACCGATCATTGAGGTGCGCAGCACTGAAGGAGAGCGCGGGCCCATTGAGGCGCAGGAAATCATGCCGCCTATTACAGCCGGCGACGAAGAAACTGACGATGCAGAGCAGGAATCCGCACAAAGTGCGCCCGCCGAAAAGGGCGTTCCGCAGGAGCAGGAACGTGAAGGCGCGCGCAAGTGGCGCGGCCGCCGCCGTCGAGGAAGAGGCGGACGCGATCGCTTTGCGGATCGCGGCGCAAACGACCAGACAGCGGGTGATCGCGGCGAGCAGGAAAAGCCGGTAGAAGTTTCGCCGGAGCACGGCGACGAGCCACGACCGGAGCCCCCCGTAGAACCGCATTATGAAAGGCATGAAAACCGGACAGAACGAAGGCCTGAGGGACGGCACGACCATCGCTCAGATTCACGTCACGAAAATCGGCGGGATCGTTACGAAAGCCGTCCTGAGCAGAACTACGAGCAACATGCTGAACCGATAGTGCTACCCGGCGAGTCGATTTCAAAATATCAGCCTCAAGCGCAGCAGTCTTCAAGTTCGGCTGCGCAGACTTCGGCAAAGACCGAGTCAGCGCCGCGTCCAAAGCCTTCTACGGAGTACTCCATTGATCCCTCTGCGTTTGCCGCGGGTTCCATGGTTCTGCCTGGTGAAACGTTGGCCAAATATGGAAAAGAGAAGCGGCAATCGGACTGGAAATCCGAAGCGCAACCGCAACATCAGGCCGCAGAACGCGTCGCGGAACACTCCCCAGAACCGCAGGAGCGTGGCTTTCTCCAGGATGCTGAATCCGCTGGTCCGATTCCCGCGAGGTTTGAGCAGGAAGACAGAACTGAAGCACGCGTGGAAGCTCCGCGAGTTTTTCATCGCAGAGGATCGGCGCCTGTCCTAGAGGAACCTGAAGCCTCTGAAACCAGTTCTACATCTGAAGAACCTCAGAAGCCCGCGACAGAGGCGGACGAACAGCGGTTTGAAAGGATGAACGTCGCCAGCGTTTTTGGCGGCGGCGTAGCCGAAATGGAAGAAACCAAGGAGATGGATGAAGAAGAGCAAGCTGAGGAAGCCACTCATCTTGATTCCTCTTTGGAGGCCCCGGCGCAAGAGCAGCAATCATGGACTCCTTCCGGCGGCAATTCTGAGAACGTTTCTGAACAGAATCGTGGAATGCAAGCGCGCGGCGTGATCGAAGAAGAAGAAATTGAAGAAGAGGAAAGCGATCTTCCCCGTTTTGAAGAAGACCTTGATATGGGAGAGTTCGAGGAACTGGAAGAGGAAGTTCTTGGCCAGTCCGGCGAGCAAATGGTTCCCATGGGAAACGAGCTCATGGAAGCCGTGCGCGATGCTCACGTGAACGATCAGGCTACTGGGAAATACGAAGCCGAGGGTCTCGATCCGGACGAACTGGAAGAGGTGGAAGACGCGTTTGGGCAGGACGAAGAAGACGCTGAAGCCGCCGACGAAAATGGCGAGCACGGTGAAGAAGTGGAAGGCGCCAGCGCGGAACATGGCGCTCCAGCAGCATCGGGGCATCAGCAGCGTACTGATCGCCGACCGCAAGACCGCCGCGGTGGGCGCCGGCGGGGGCCAGGAGGCCGACCCATGCGTGGACGGCCACGGCATCAATCAGCGCGGCAGATGCCTGCCATCAGCGACTTGCTGAAAGAAGGCCAGGAAATTCTGGTCCAGATTGCCAAAGAGCCAATCGCCAAGAAAGGCGCGCGCATTACCAGCCATATTGCGTTGCCCGGACGTTATCTGGTTTATATGCCCACGGTGCATCACACCGGCGTCTCTCGCAAGATCGCTTCAGAAGAAGAACGCCATCGCCTGAAGCGGATTGCCCTGAGCGAGCGCGGCGAAGCCCAGGGCGGTTTCATTGTCCGCACGGCGGCAGCGGGCGCGGAAGAACAGGACCTGCGCAACGATATTCGTTTTTTAATCAATTTGTGGAATGAGATTCGCGGACGGGCCGATACGTCGAAAGCGCCGGCATTGATCTATCACGATTTGAATCTGGTGGAGCGCATCCTGCGCGACCAGGTGAGCGGCAGCTTTTCCGCAATCTGGGCCGACACCGAGCAGGAATACGAGCGTATTCTGCGCTTCGTCAGCCGCTTCCAGCCTTCATTGGTAAAGCGCGTAAAGCTTTACAGCAAAGACACGCCGCTGTTTGAGCAGTTCAACATCACGGAAGAAATCAACAAAGCTCTCAAGTCAAAAGTCTGGCTGCGGAGCGGCGGTTACATCGTGATCAACCAGACGGAAGCGCTGGTGGCGATCGATATCAATACTGGCAAGTACGTGGGCAAGACGGCGCGCCTGGAAGATACGATCGTCAAGACGAATATTGATGCCATCAAGGAAATTGTGCGGCAGATTCGCCTGCGCGATCTCGGCGGCATTATCGTGATCGACTTTATTGATATGGACGAGCGCCGCAACCGCGCCAAAGTGATGCAGGCGCTCGAAGAAGCATTGAAAGCCGATCGCGCGCCTTCCAAGGTACTGCAGTTCAATGATTTTGGTCTGGTCGCCATCACGCGCAAGCGTGTGAAGCAGTCCCTGGAGCGTACTCTGGGACAGCCTTGCCCGACGTGCTCAGCCACGGGAATGATCAAGTCCGTGACGACGGTATGCAATGAGATTTACATGGAAATGCGCAAGATGGCGCGGCATTTTGAACGCGACGTGATGGTCCGTGTGCATCCTGACGTTGCCAAAGCGCTCAAGAGCAACAACGGGCGCTGGTTGCAGGAGATGGAAGAACTGGTGAAGCGGACGGTGCTGGTGAAATCGGACCCGCTGCTGCACCCGGAACAGTTTGATATCCAATAGAAATGTTTCACCGCAGAGGGCGCGAAGGGGGCCAAGGAATAAAAGTCGTGCCTTTCGCCCGTTTTGACCGATTTCACCGCAGAGTACGCTGAGAACGCAGAGAAGGGACGTTTGGTTTTTCTTGTGATTTCCCCAGTCATCCCTTTGCGCTCTTTGCGTCCTCTGCGATTAATTCCCCTTTGCGTTCTTAGCGCTCTTTGCGGTAAATTCTCGCGTCGGTTTAGTCCACAGGTAAATGCCTAACAACTTCAAAGGAACACCCGCGCAGGAACGCGCGCTCAGGGCTTATGTGAAACTGGAGCGCGCCGCCGGTGCTGCTTTTGCGTATGCGCGCGTCGGGCTAGAGAAAGAAGGGCTCACGCTCAGCCAGTTTGCCGTTCTGGAGGCGCTGTATCACGTGGGACCGCAGTGTTTGGGCGATCTGGCGCGGCGCATCCTTACCAGTAGTGGAAACCTTACGCTGGTGATCGACAACCTGCAAAAACGTGGCTTGGTGAAGAGGGAACAGCGGGGTAAAGACAAGCGCTTTGTATTGGCCTGCATCACGCCCGCGGGAGAAAAGCTGATCGCAAAAATTTTTCCCGAGCACGCGCGCCGGATAACTGAAGTGATGGGCCGCCTCAAAGCCGATGAGCAGGACCAACTGGGACAGCTTTGCAGGAAACTGGGAAAAGGCGAGTAGGAACAGATTGCCAAAATCGCCGCAATTGCCAAAGATTGCCAAAATAAAGATTGCCAAAATTGAGAACCGCAAACCTTTAAAACGCAGAGTACGGAGGAAGCAGATGCCTGGTCGCGGACGAGAATTGGTTTTCCGATCACGAGCGATCACGGCGATGGCGGCGATCACGGCGATTTGTTATCTTGTTCGCTCATGCGTCCACGGCTCTCTCTTTATATTGCCGCCATTTTTTTAAGCAGCAGCCTTCTCTTTCTGGTGGAACCCATGGCGGGAAAGCGCTTGCTGCCGCTGCTGGGAGGCTCATCGGCAGTGTGGATCACTTGTCTCGTCTTCTTCCAGACGACGCTTCTGCTTGGCTATCTCTGCGCCCACGCTATCGCTATGCGGCTATCGCGTCTGGCGCAATTGGTGGCGTATGGATTCTTGCTTGCATTGAGTCTGGTACAAGTGTTTGCCAACTTGAATCCACATCCGCATGCTTCTACTGTTCGTCCTGTTTTCAGCGTGTTATGGGTGTTGACGTTGCTGATCGGGCTGCCGTTTCTGGCTTTATCAGCGACGAACCCCTTATTACAATCCTGGTACGCTGATGGCCGGCCGAGCCATGAATCCGCTGCACCGCCTTACCGTTTGTTTGCGCTCTCCAATTTTGGATCATTGCTGGCACTGCTGGCTTATCCGGTGCTGGTTGAACCTAACTTCAGCCTGAGAACGCAGACGCTGGCATGGTCCGTGGGATTTCTTGTGTTCGTTGTGGTCTGCGGCGTCATCATCGCCAGCAGAAGAAAAGCTCCCGAGCTTCTAAAACAAGAGATAGACCCATTGTCAGCCGTGAGTGCGCCGGTATCTGCAACATCCCGGGCAGGAACTGCGGCAGCGCCATCCTTGATTGCTGAAGCCGTGCCGAGCCCCGGAGAAAGGACGTTGTGGCTTCTGATGGCGGCTTGTGGATCATTGCTGCTTTCTGCGGTAACCAGCCATCTTAGCCAGAACATTGCAGCCATACCGCTGCTGTGGATCCTTCCGTTGACAATTTACCTGCTCACGTTTGTGATGGCTTTCAGTGGCGGAAAAATATATTCGCGCCGGATGATGATGGGATTGCTTCCTTCGGCGCTCGGCGGCGTGGCCTACCTGATCGTGGACACAACCATGGACGTTCCGATCATGATTTCCATACCTCTTTTCTGCCTGACTTTATTTATCGGAGCATTTTTCTGTCACGGAGAGCTCTATTTGCGCCGGCCGTCCACGCGTTATCTTACGCAGTACTATCTGCTGATCGCTGCGGGCGGTGCGTTGGGGGCGATGTTTGTTGGCGTGCTTGCGCCGATGGTTTTTAGTGGAAGCTATGAGATGGCGTGGAGCCTTGTCTATACGGCTGCGCTGGCTGCGGCCCTTATGTGGCGGCAACACTGGGCCTGGCGCTTCTTCTGGCCTGCGGCCGCGGCGGGGTTGCTGGTTGTAGTTGTGCTTCAGGAGCGGGCTGATCGAGAGGACGCAATCGTTCAGGTAAGAAGCTTTTATGGCACGCTGCGGGTTACAGACGAGGAAACCGAGGATGCGGGAAGATTTCGCACGCTGATCCACGGGACCATCCAACATGGGACGCAGTTTATGGCCAGTGAAGATCTGCGTCGCCTGCCTACCACGTACTACTCACGCGATTCGGGAGTTGGTGTGGCGCTGGACAACTGCTGCAAGGGCCGGGCACGGCGCGTGGCGGACATCGGCCTGGGAACCGGCACCCTGGCGGCCTACGGGGAGCCGGGAGATGTGTTCCGTTTTTATGAGATTGATCCGCGCGTGGAGATCATCGCCAAGAACGTATTTACATATCTGCGCGAGTCGCGGGCAAAAATTGAGATTGTGCATGGCGATGCCCGGCTCTCGATGGAAGCGGAGCCACCGGAAAACTATGACGTGATTGCCGTCGATGCCTTTTCCGGCGACGCGATCCCGGTGCATCTGCTCACGGCGGAGGCGATCAAGCTTTATCAGCGGCATCTGGCGCCCGGCGGGATTATTGCATTTCACATCTCCAATAGTTATCTAAGTCTCGCTCCCGTGGTGCAGGCGCAGGCAGATCATGCCGGACTGCATGCCGTTTTGGTGACAACTGAGGACAACGATGACACCGGCGCCTTCAGTTCAGACTGGGTGCTGGTGACGGCAAATGAAAAATTTCTGGCGCTGCCTGAAATTGCCGATGCCAGCGCAAAGATTGACCCGAAACCGGGTCTCCGACTGTGGACCGACGATTACAGCAGCCTGTTGCCGATCCTGAACCTCCGCCCGGCCACAAAGAAGTAATTGCGCTTACCTTATGCCATCCAGCGGGTTCAAAAAGCCTGAAACTATTTTGATATCGAAGCATCTAACGGCAAGATCCAAAATGGGCCCTCACGAAAACCGTAGCATTGAGGAGAAAAGACAATGAATTCGAAATGGCAACTGCTGTTGGGCCGGGTACTGTTAAGCGTGATTTTCATTTTGAGCGGAGTGGGGAAGCTGCCGCATTTTCATGATGTTGCGAGAATGATGGCCGCCAAGGGCATACCGCTTGCGCCGGTAGCGCTGGGGATCACGCTTTGCATCGAGATTGGCGGGGGATTATTGGTGTTGACTGGTTACAAGGCGAACTATGCGGCGCTGATCATGGCGTTGTGGCTCATTCCGGTCACCCTGGTATTTCATCATTTCTGGGGAATTCCGGCAGACCAGCAGCAGGAACAGATGATCAATTTCCTGAAGAACGTGGCGATCATGGGCGGACTTTTGCTGCTGGCATATTCCAGCCCGGATCAAGCAGAAGCAAGGGCCTAAATACAAAGCAATTGGGGGAACAATATGATTCAAGTAAGAAAAGCCAGAGAACGCGGCCACGCCGACCACGGCTGGCTGAATACTTATCACACATTTTCATTCAGCGATTATTATGATCCAAAGCACATGGGCTTTCGCAGCCTGCGGGTGATCAATGAAGACTGGGTGCAGCCGGGCTACGGTTTTCCAACACATCCGCACCGTGACATGGAAATCATCACTTATGTACTGGAAGGGTCGCTGGAGCATAAGGACAGCATGGGCACGGGCTCGGTGATTCGTCCTGGGGAGGTGCAGAAGATGAGCGCGGGGACCGGGGTGCGCCACAGCGAATTCAATCACTCAAAGACAGAACCCGTCCATCTCTACCAGATATGGATGCTGCCCGAGAAAGAGGGTATTAACCCGAATTACGAGCAGAAAGCGATTCCGGCGGAAGAGAAGCAGGGCAAGCTCAGGCTGGTTGCGTCGTCCAGCGGCGGGAATGGCAGCAATGCGGTAAAGCTCTATCAAGATGCAGAGCTTTACACCGTCGCGTTAGGCAAAGAAGAATCAGTGACGCATAAATTGCGCGACGGGCGTTATGCGTGGATCCAGGCGGCGCGCGGAGCGGTGAACGTCAATGGACAGGACCTCAAGGCCGGCGACGGAGCCGCGGTGTCAAAAGAAACGAAGCTGGAAATCGGCGGCATCACTGACGGCAGTGAAGTGCTGTTGTTCGATCTGGCGTGATTGGAGCAATTGGCAAGTAGCAATTAGCAATTAGCCAAAACCGAATCCGCGCATTTTCGTAAATAGACGCAGATCAAAATAATTCAGCCGCGAATTTCGCGAATGTACACGAACCAAAAACACGATTCGGGGGTTCGCGTGATTCGTGGCTAGTCTAATTTTTGGATTTAAGAGTATTTCCTGGTTTGCTGTATCCTGCTCATGAGTCACTATCCTCCTTGAACGCGCCACCCTGAGCCGAGCAGCCATGCCCTCACCATTGCCAAGTTCAAGACGCGAGGGCGAAGGGCCTGCTCCGCTGCTCTTCAGTGCCGTTATGCGGAGGAAATGCCTCTGCTTAGGTATATTGAGGGTCGTCGTAATCCCCAGAGTTTGAGTTGACTCAGGAAAATTCAGCAATTCCTCTGATTTCTACCCCACAAGTTCACATTACTTTCGGTGTAATCCCCGAGTCCTGCACTACTCCCTTAGTAACATTTGAGGTCAAATCGCGAACCGTGTGCATTAATACCACAATAACTTGTGGTGCTATGCCGTTTGTGTCGCAGGATTTAGATGTCTGACCGGCTAAAATCTGGTACTAGCCCTAAAGATACCCCCCAAACACGGTAAGAAACCGGAAGTTACCTATTGACCTTGCCTTTTAAGCCGGATATAACTCGCATCGACCTGAAGTTTTCCCCCCCGAGAAGACCAAGGATTTCTCCACAGGCCTCAACGAAGGCCATCAACTCACTGTGGAAAGGCTACACATTATGGCGGCAGATTCGCGTGAGGTAATGAACATCCGGCAGGCCTCGCAATACCTGGGGGTCAGCCCGGATACGCTGTACAAATATGTGACCGAAGAAAAAATCCCTGCCTTCAAGCTCGGGAACCGCTGGAAGTTCAAGAAGACGATTCTGGACCAATGGATGGAACAGAAGAGCACGATAAACCTGAGCGGGGCCAAGAAGAAGCCGAAAGCGGCCAAGGCGGCAGTACGGTAAGTCCGGGACACCGGGGAAGCACGGAAATCAAGAACAAGGGTGGACGGCATGTTTGGAATAGGATCAGGAAAGTCGATTGTGGGACTGGACATTGGCTCCAGTTGCATTAAGGCGATCGAACTGAAGCGCTCCAAGGGCGAGATTGTGGTTTCGCATCTGGGCGTTGAGCCGCTGGCCAGCGACATTGTGGTGGACTCCATGATTGTCGATTCGGGCAGCGTCTCCAGCGCGATCAGCAAAATTTTTGGCGAGCACGCGATCAAGACGAAATCGGTGGCGACGTCGGTCAGCGGGCACTCGGTGATCGTAAAGAAAATCAGCGTGCAGCCGATGAGCGAAGGCGAGCTGGCGGAAAGCATCACTACGGAAGCCGCCCAGCACATACCTTTCGATATTGCTGACGTGAACGTGGACTTTGACATCCTGAATCCGGAAGATACCGGCCCGCAGATGGACGTGTTGCTGGTGGCGGTAAAGAAAGACAAGATCCTGAACTATACGAACGTGCTCTCGCTGGCAGGGAAATCACCTGCGGTAGTGGATATTGACGCGTTCGCGCTGCAGAACTGCTACGAATACAATTACCAGCCGCATCACGATACTACGGTGGCCCTGTTAAATCTTGGGGCCAGCGTGATGAACATCAATATTGTGAAGGGCACCACGCCGCTGTTTACCCGCGACGTGAGCGTTGGCGGCAATCAGTACACAGATTCGCTCCAGAAAGAACTGGATCTAAGCTTTGACGATGCCGAGTCATTGAAGCTAGGGCGAAAGGTAGGAACGGTCAGCGAGGACGCCAAGCTGCCGATCCTGCAACAAGTCACTGAAATTATCGTGCTCGAAATCCAGAAGACGTTTGACTTCTTCCGTGCCACGGCTTCAGGCGAGCACATTGAACGCATTTACCTGGCGGGTGGATCGTCACGCGTTCCTGGCCTGGTAGAAGCTTTGCGGCAGGAGTTTTCACTACCGGTGGAAGTGCTGAACCCGTTCCAACGCATTGTTCCTCCCGCTGATTCGATGGAGCACGACATATTGGAACAAAACCCGGGACAACTCGCGGTTGCGGTGGGTTTGGCCCTGAGGAGCTTTGAAGACCTATGATTCGCATCAATCTGCTTGGAATCCCGAAGAAAACGACGCGCGGCGGACGGCGTGCCAGCACTGTGGCAGCCAGTGGCGGAGGCGGTGAAGGATCCAGCACTATCATCCTGGGCCTGATTTTTGCGGGCGCGCTGGTGGTGTTGATCGGCGTTGCGCACATGTGGGTGCAGCGTGAACACGATGTGCTGGAAAAAAACCTGCAGAAAGCAGTCCTGGAAAACCAGCGCCTGGCGGACGTAAAGGCCAAGTACGAGGCCAGCAAGAAAAAAGCCGACATGTACGAGCGCCGGGTACGCGTCATCGACGAACTTAAGTCCGCGCAGTCTGGTCCGGTGGACCTGCTGAACCTGGTGGCCGATACCATCAACAGCACAGACGCAGTCTGGCTTGAAACCATGACCAATGATGGCAAGACCCTGAACTTTACCGGAATGGCATTAAGCCCAAATTCCGTGGCCGATCTGATGTCCAACCTGAGAAAGACGGGCGCGTTCAAGACGGTCGAGATCAAAGAAACCGCCCAGGACAATGCGGTGAAGGAAGTCCAGGCGTTCAAGTTTGAATTGATGTGTGAAATGAACTCTGGGTTCAAAGTAAAAAAATCCCAGACGCAGTCGTAACAGCAGTTATCCACCGGGGACGGTTTGTATATGGCTAAATTCGGAGAAATGTCGTTAGGGGCGCGGGCAGGAATCCTGTTCCTTGCCGCAGCCATGGTGGGCGCAGCCTACTACTACATCTATTTCAATCCCATGTATCAGGCGAACCAGCAGCTTGACGCCAAGATCAAGGAAAAGAAGGCGGAGAACGAGACGCTCAAGATGTTCGAGCCCAAGCTGGCTGAAGTGAACCGCAACATGGCGATCCTGCAACAGCAGTTGGAAATCCAGAAGCGGATCGTTCCGGAAGATAAGGACGCGGACCAGTTCATCAAGTTGCTGCATGACACGGCCGCCACGTCGGGCATTGAGATCCGACGGTACACCGCGATGCCGGTGAGCAACAAGGAGTTCTACAGCGAAGTGCCGTTTGCCATCGATATTGATGGGCCATATTACTCAGTGCTGAATTTCTTTCAGCGCGTGGCTGAACTGGAAAGAATCGTCAATGTAGGCAATATGCAAATGGGAAACACCAAAAGCGGGTCCGCGGCCAAGGTGAAAGGGTCTTACACCTATGCTCCGGGTGAAACTGTACTGGCCAGCTGTACGGCAACAACTTTCTTTAGCCATGAACCGGAAGAACAGCCGGCTCCGGGGCCGCAGAAGCCGGGTCAACCAACTCCCGCGCCAACCGCGAAGCCGTAAAGAGTTTGAGAATGAAAAGTGCACAAAAGGGAATTGAGATGAAGCTGATAAAAATTCTCGCGCTTGCAACAGCCATGGCGACCGTGGCCACGGCGCAGAATTCCGGCGCCAATAGCCAGCCTACGCCAACTCCGACTCCGGTAGCCTCCAGCAAGACGGGTAGCACAACCAAGCCGGCAGCTAAGAAGGCGGTCAGCGGCCAGAAGTCCAACGCCAAAACAGCGGCTGGAACACCAGCGAAAACAGCGAGCAGCAACACTGCCACTCCCAAGGCTGATCCGGAGCCAACGAGCGGGACTGTGTCCGGCGCATCCAAGAAGCCTAAGGTAAAGACGAGCACGGCTCCGGTGAAACCGCTTTCGCCAGCCGGAACGCAGGCAAAGGGTGTACCTACGCTCGTGGTTACAGCCAAAGACAGGGTCAAGGCAACCCCCAAAAAGATTGACGCGAAGAAGGCCGCGCCTGCAAAAGCACCGGCTGTAATCGCCGTTAAGCCAGCGCCGCCAGCCAAGAAGACCGTGGCAAACCAAGCTAAGCCTGCTGCAAAGCCAAGGGTAACAGTACCGGCAAAGGCGCCTGCTACGGGAACAGCTAAGAAATCTCCCGAAGCTCCCGCGGCCCAGACAGCAGAAAAACCGAAGCCATCAGTCAGGGCATTCGGAGCGCACGGGCGTCGAGATCCATTCGTGAGTCCTATAGTTTCCAAGGATGGAATCAGCCGGCCAGCGCCGAACTGCACCAGCGGTACGCGATGCCTGGTAATTCCTGAACTGGTGTTGCAAGGCACGGTAAAGGATACGTCGGGCAAGATGATGGCGGTGGTCGCCAACAGCATCAGGAAGACATACTTCCTCAGAGAGAACGATCAAGTGTTCCAGGGAAGCGTGGAAAAGATCACCAGCGATTCCATTATCTTTCGCGAATATGTGAAAGACGCTTTGGGGCGCGAAACTGCGCGTGAAGTAGTCAAGAAACTTGTACCACCATCATAGAAATACAGAAGTTGCTTAGAAACAGGAAAGACCTGTAATCAGGGATTGCAAAGCAGTAAAGGGCCGAACAAAAGTATCACCAGCCGTGATTGAGAGTTGGATTCGAGCGGCTGGAAGTTTGTCAAGACAGGCGTTAAAAGCGCTGCTGCATTACCGGTGGTGAAGTGCCGCCGGGACGGGGAGACAAAGTGATGAGGCTTAAGCAACTGCTAGGAATCGTTCTATTGGCCAGCGTAAGCGCCATGGCCGCGGATACTGTTTCGCAACCGGCCGACGTTCAGGTGAAGAACCAGAACAACGCTGCTGCACCAAAAGCCGGAGCGACAACTCGTGTTGGCAAGATTTCCATTGTCCGTGGAGGCGATGGCTTAAACATCGAGATCAGCGGCAGTGGCCCAATGACGGCCAAGACCATGAAGCTGACGCACCCCGACCGCATTGTCGTGGACATCCCTAATTCAGAACTTCAGGGACGCGCGCACGAAATTATGGTCAACAGCGGCGGCGTGAGATCGGTGCGTGTGGGCCGCTATCAGGAAGGGACCACGCGCGTTGTGGTAGACGTGGCGCAATTGCGCGATTTTCAGATTGTGCCTGAAGGAAACAAGCTTGTCGTGAGCATGCGCGACAGTTCCACGTCCAAGCCGGCATCTCTTCCCGTAATAAAAGAAGCTGTGGTTACGGCTGATGCCAAGCCGCAGACTGCCGTGCCAGAACCGGTCCCGCCCAAAGCAGCCACAAAAACAGAAGAAAAAGTAGTGGAAGCCACGCGCTCGCGGTCTGACGTTGCCGCTTCACATTTTGCGGGTCCGGCGCCAGCGCTGCCGAGCATCAACCAGCCGCCATTCGCCACACATGCCAGTCTTGCTGCCGAACCGGCAGTCATTAATGCGGCGTTGCAGCAACAGCAGCAGCAGCCGGCGCAATCAACCCCGGCAGGCACAACGGTCTCTGTTTCCGGCCCGTCCACCACAAATTGCACCACTGGCCGCTATACCGGCGAGCCTTTCGGCATGAATTTCAAAGACCTTGACCTGAAGGATTTTTTCCGCCTGATCCACGAGATCAGCGGCTTGAACGTTGTGCTGGACCCCTCAGTGAAAGGCTCCGTAACAATTGTTCTTGATGACGTGCCGTGGGACCAGGCCCTCGCCATCGTGCTGGATAACAATGGACTGGCCTGCACATTGCAAGGCAACGTGCTGAGAATCGCCACGCTGGATACGATGAAGACGGAAGCTGAAGCACGTCGTGCCCAGCAGGACGCGCAGGCGCTGGCTGTTCCTAAGCAAACTATTACTCGTTACCTGAGCTATGGCCATGCCAAGGATGCTGCAACGGTGGTGAAGAAGTTCCTTTCTGCGCGCGGAGATGTTGTGGCAGACGATCGCAGCAATGCTCTGATTGTCGAAGATATTCCTGCCGTGCTGCCCAAGGTTGAAGAACTCATCAGGATGCTGGACCGTAAGACTCCTGAAGTGGAAATTGAAGCGCGCGTGGTTGCGTCTACCAGGACATTTGCCCGCGACATCGGCACCCAGCTGGGCCTTAGCTATGGCAGCGGCAATAGTGCAGTCGGCGGCGCCACCAACCCAAGCCCGATTGACATCTCCAATTTGGTGCCAAGATTCATTACCGCGCCGGGCGACGCTAAATCCATTCCGTTGTTTTCAAACCTCGGTGCGACTGGCCCGACCAGCGGCATTCAGTTCACAACCGCAACCAACGGCTTCCGCCTTGACTTCATCCTGACCATGGCGGAGAACCGCGGCCTGTTGAAGATCCTTTCACGCCCGCACATCGTTACCCAGAACAATATCTCTGCGCAGATTAAACAGGGTTCACGCATTCCAGTCGTGACGCAGGCCCAGTTGGGCGGCCCGCCCACGGTCACATATGTGGAAGCTTTCCTGCGTATGACCGTGGTACCGCAAATTACGGCAGACAATACTATCTTCCTGAATGTGGACGTGGAGAACACGACGCCTGATTTCAGCCGTGTAACCGGTTCGCAGTTGAACCCCACGCTCAACACGCAACAGGCGACCACGCAGGTGTTGGTCTCTGACGGTGGGACGGTGGTGATTGGCGGCGTAATACAAACCCAGAACAGCGTAGCTATCTCGCAGGTGCCGTTGCTCGGCAGCATTCCTCTCCTCGGCAATTTGTTCAAGCATAGCCTGGTCAATACTTCAACCGCGGAGCTGATCTTCTTTATCACTCCAAAAATTATTCAAACCTAGTGTGCGCATTGTATGCCCGGGAGTTGACCTCTCCCGGGCTTTTTCTTGTCCAGAACCTCCAAATTCCTGGACCAAAAGTGTTGGCTTGTAAGATACGGTTCGTGTGGACGGGAGGACTTTCCGTTAGTATCGACGTGCACAGTTCACCTTCGATCCAAATGAAAGCCTGATGAACTACATTTCCCGACAGAAACAGCTTGCAGCTTTGCTGCGCCGCGGCGGATTTGACGCACTCCTGATTACGCATCTGCCCAATATTCTCTATCTCTGCGGATTCACCGGGACGGCAGGCGTCCTGCTTTTTCAAGTCAGTGATCGCGCGCACAAAGCCACTTTCTACACGGATGGCAGGTATGACCAGCAAGCTCATGTGGAGGTAAAAAGCGCCAAGGTAGTTGTGGGCAAGAAGCCGGCGTTTGCTGAAGGCTGCGAAGGCGCGCAGAAAGCCAAAGTGCGGACGCTGGGTTTTGAAGCCGAACATCTTTCCTATAGCGCATACAAGCAAATGGGAATGACAGTACGCGGAAAGACAAGGCTCAAGCCTGCTATCGGTCTGGTGGAGCAGCTACGGTTAATTAAAGACGCGGACGAAATCAGCCAGATTCGCGCCTCAGTACTGCTGGCCGCCAGCTTGTTCCAGACCGCGCTGTCGGTGATTAAGCCCGGCGTGGCGGAAACGCAGGTAGCAGGTGAGTTGGAGTTGCAGGCGAGGCGAGCCGGAGCGGAAAAAATGTCATTCGATACGATTGTGGCCGCTGGACCTCGATCGGCCTTGCCACACGGTCGCGCATCGGCGCAACCCATTCCAACGCAAGGATTTATTATCCTGGATTACGGTGTTATACTCGCAGGTTACTGTTCCGACATGACTCGTACCGTGCATGCTGGAGCGGTTTCCCGGTCGCATCGGCGCATGTATGACGCGGTGCGGGAAGCCCAGCTGGCTTCGATTGCTGCCGTGGCGCCAGGCGTAGAGACGGGTGAAGTGGACCGCGCCGGGCGGGAAGTTCTGAAGAAGGCGGGTTTTGACGCTTTCTTTACCCATTCCACCGGGCACGGAGTGGGAATCGAGGTTCATGAACACCCCAGGTTGGCCAAGGGCCAGACCCAAAAACTTGCGCCAGGGATGGTCGTTACGATTGAGCCGGGCATCTACATTCCTGAAGAGGGTGGCGTCCGCATCGAAGATATGGTTCTTGTCACCGAAACCGGACATGAAGTCCTGACGCCTACCGCAAAGGACCTGATCACGCTTTAACTTCATAGGGGAAAGGCCGCTCTCGCCGCTGTTGCGAGTTATGAGGGCAGAGAAGAGCCGAATACATTCATGAATCAGAAAGAGCTAAAAGAGCTTATCGATTTCCTGATAGAAAAAGATATCTCGGAGTTTGAGCTTGAGCGGGGGGACGTAAAGGTCCGCATTAAGCGAGGCGCCGAGGCGGCAGCCCCGCTGATAACACATGCCGTGCCTATGGCAACCATGCCGATGGCGGCCCCCCAACCCGGTCATTCTTCGATAACGGCGGCGGCTCCGCCCGCAAATCCTTCGGCGACCCCGGTGGCAGCTGCGGAAGAAGATCTGCATACCGTGAAATCTCCGATCGTCGGTACATTCTATGAGGCTCCCGGTCCTGGGGCTTTGCCATTTGTAAAACCTGGTGACCAGGTGGCAGCAGGTCAGGTGCTCTGCATCATTGAAGCCATGAAGCTTATGAATGAAATCGAATCTGATATTTCCGGCGAAGTGGTGAAGGTGCTGGTCAGCAATGGACAGCCCGTTGAATACGGGCAGCCGCTGTTTACGATTCGGCCTAGAAAATAAATGTGCGACGGTAAGCGGCGAAGCCGATGACGCGCTGAGCCGCAAGTATCAGGTGCAAGACGACTCGCGGCTAATGCGAGACCCTGAAGCGGTGTGAAGCGAAGCGACATAAAATAATGTTCAAAAAGATCCTGATAGCCAATCGCGGTGAAATTGCCCTGCGCGTGATCTGCGCCTGCAAAGAGCTGGGCGTAAAGACTGTTGCCGTGTACAGCGACGCCGACCGCAACTCGCTGCACGTCCGCTTTGCCGACGAAGCCATCTGCATTGGCCCGCCGCGCTCTTCTGAAAGCTATCTCAATATTCCTGCCGTGATCAGCGCGGCTGAAATCACCAATGTTGACGCCATTCATCCCGGCTACGGGCTGTTGAGCGAAAACGCCAACTTCGCCGAAGTCTGTGAAAGCTCGCATATCAAATTCATCGGTCCGCCGCCAGAGGTCATCCGACTGATGGGCGAGAAAGAAAAAGCACGCCAGGCGATGAAGATAGCTAAAGTGCCAATTCTCCCTGGCTCCGACGGCGTGATTGCCAGCGCCGACGAAGCGCGCGAGTGGGCGACGCAAATCGGTTATCCGGTGATTGTGAAAGCTTCTGCCGGCGGAGGCGGCCGCGGCATGCGCGTCATCCGCAGTGAGTCTGAGCTAGAAGGTTCGTTCAACTCCGCGCAATCGGAAGCCGCAGCCGCATTCGGCAACGGCAATCTTTACATGGAGAAATTTATCGAGCGGCCGCGTCATATCGAGTTCCAGGTGCTGGGCGACTCGTATGGCCGCGTGATCAGCCTGGGCGAACGCGAGTGCAGTATCCAGAGGCGGCATCAGAAGCTGCTGGAAGAGTCGCCTTCCACGCGCGTGACTCCGGAAATGCGGGCGGAGATCGGCCAGGGTCTGGAAAAGTCTCTCTCTGAAATTGGTTACGTCAATGCCGGGACCGTTGAGTTTCTGATGGACGAAGATGGCAGCCTCCATTTTATCGAGATGAACACGCGAATCCAGGTGGAGCATCCGGTTACCGAGATGGTGACAAGCCTAGATCTGGTGAAATCTCAGATCCTGCTGGCCACAGGCGCCAAAATTACCGAGATCATTCCCAAAATTGACCGCAAAGGCCAGCGCGGACACGCCATTGAATGCCGCATCAACGCCGAGCATCCGGAGAAATTCACGCCGTCAGCGGGCAAGATCAAAACGTTCCATATTCCCGGCGGCTTGGGCGTGCGCGTGGACACCGCCGCTTACGCCGAAGGCGTGATTCCACCGTATTACGACTCGCTCATTGCCAAGCTGATTACGTTTGGCAAGGATCGCCCTGAAGCGATTATGCGCATGCAGCGCGCGCTGGAAATGTTTATCGTCGAAGGCATTCATACTACGATCCCCCTGCATCGCCGCATTCTTGCCGATCCTGAATTCCGCGCCGGCAATATCGACACCAAATACGTTGAACGGCTGCTGGCGCGCATGCAGGAAGAGCGCACCGAAGTGGCCGCGCTCACCTAGGCGTTTAAGTTCTTGCGAAAAAATAATTCCTGTCACGCAATTGCTGTGAGCGAGCAGAAAAATTTACTAATCCGTGCGAATTTCTGCACCTTGCCTTAATCCCGGATCATCTATTTGACAGCAGCACAAAACTAATCCCTTGGGAGGCGGGAATGACGGTCAAGTTCGCGGACGGCACGCACATTGAAATTGCAGCAGCGGCTTTTGATGATTTCGTCAAACACGACCTCAAGTGGGCGGAATTTGTGCATGGGCGCGCTACAGTGAAGAAGCTAGCCTACAACGATTCCCCCAAGCTGGTCCCTGCAAGGGCCAGTCT
>Ga0134126_10003010_pt1 | contig 21155 bp, 17 predicted proteins | sample KB31752_FD_96881 | JGI IMG/M metagenome (GOLD analysis project Ga0134126, IMG submission 96881) | Terrestrial soil microbial communities with excess Nitrogen fertilizer from Kellogg Biological Station, Michigan, USA - KB3-175-2 | ecosystem: Environmental > Terrestrial > Soil > Unclassified ... | reverse complement strand
GGCTGCGCGCCGCCGCCGAGGCCGCCGGCGTGACCGTGACCGGCATGGTGCCCGACGTGCGCCCGCACGTGGCCGAGGGCGCCGTCGTGGTGGTGCCGCTGCGGGTGGGCGGGGGCACGAGGCTGAAGATCTTCGAGGCGCTGGCGATGGGCAAGGCGGTCGTCTCGACGGCGATCGGGGCCGAGGGGCTCCCGCTCGTCCCGGGCGAGCATTTCGTGGAGGCCGACGAGCCCGCGGAGTTCGCCGCCGCCGTGGTGGCTCTGCTCCGAGACGAGGCGCGGCGGCGAGCGCTCGGCGCCGCGGGACGCGAGCTGGTGGTCGAGCGCTACTCGTGGGAGCAGGCCGGCCGCGAGTTCGCCCGGCTCTGCGAGGAGGCGGCCGCGTGAGCGCGTCGCCCGGCAAGATCCGCTCGCTCCAGGCGCTGCGCGGCGTGGCCGTGCTGATGGTCGTACTGACGCACATCGCGGCGCCCTTCGGGACCGAGACGCACTACCTGCACGGGCAGCGGATCGTGGGCTGGCTCCAGTACCCGACCCAGGGGGGCGTCGACCTGTTCTTCGTGATCAGCGGCGTGATCATCACGGTCACGACCTGGCGGACGTTCGGCGCCCCCGGCTCGGTCCGTCGCTTCGCCTACCGCCGCGTGACCCGCATCTACCCGCTCTACCTGCTCGTCACCGCGGCGGTGCTCATCGTCTGGCTGCACCGGCACGACCTCGTCAACTCGCACAGCCCCTACCCGACGCGCGTGCTCCAATCGTTCCTGATCCTGCCGCAGCGGGGCGACCCGCTCGTGGCCACCGGCTGGACGCTCGTCTACGAGCTCTACTTCTACCTCGTGTTCGGGCTGGCGCTGCTGTTGCCGCGCCGGCGGCTCGGCTGGGTGATGGCCGCATGGCTGGCGATCGCCGCGCTGATCCACTTCGCGTTCACGCCGACGTCGAACGCCTGGCTGGCGATGCTGGGGAACCTCGTGGTGATCGAGTTCGTGTTCGGCGTCGCGATCGGCTGGCTCGTGATGCGCGGCGTGATGGTCGCCCCGCGCGCGCTCGCCGCGATCGGCGTCGCGGGAGTGGCCGGCGGTGTCGCCGCGTTGGCCGCGCGCGGATCCGCGGCCTTCCCGTCGATCTGGTTCGAGGTGTTCGTCACGGGCCTGGCGATGACCGCGATCGTGTACGCGGCGATCGGGCTCGAGGTGCGGTTCGGCGCCCGCTCGCCGCGCTCGCTGGTCTTCGTCGGCGACGCGTCCTACTCGGTCTACCTGATCCACGTGGCGGTGCTCGGACTGATCGGCCTCGGGCTGGAGCACGTCGTGGGCCGCTCGCTGCCGGTCCACGCGCTCGCGCTGGTCGTGCTGGCGGCCGCGGGGGTGGCGGCCGGGCTGCTGCTCTACCGGCTCGTGGAGGAACCGCTGCTGCGCGCCTTCCACACGCGCCTGTTCAACACACCGCTGGCCGCGCCGCGCGAACCGCAGCCCCAGGCGCAGGGCTGGCGCCCCGACCCCGAAGCGGCTATATAACCAAAGTGAGGTATCGGCCTCGCCTGCCGGGAGCTCGTCGTACGGCGGGCTCTTCTCTTTCCGCCGTCGCCGAGGCGGAGCCGGTCGTCGATGCGCCCGAGCGCGAGGTTGTGCTCGACCGCGCGGCGCTCGTGCTATGGGACGCGCCGCTCCATCGCGCCCGGAGCTGGCCCGTCACCAGGCTTGCAAGCTGGTCGCTGACGCTCGCCCTGGCCCTGAGCGTGCTCGTCCCCGCCGCGGCGGGCCGGCCGGACTCGTCCGGGTGGCTGCTGCTGCTGGCGCCGACGATCGCGATCACGATCGTGGTGCGCGCGCTCTTCGAGGTGCTGGGCACCGGCCGGGAGCCGCACGGGATTCCACGCCGGGTCGGCGTGGCGCTCGTGCCGGCGCTCGCGGCCACCGCTCTCGGCGCCGCCGCCTGCCGGCTCGTCGGGGTGGACTGGCTGGCCGCGGCGGCCGCGCTGACCCTCGTCATGGCGGCCGTGACGCTCACAGCGGCCGGCGTGCTGAGGCAGCTCGAGATCGACTTCCGCGCGCGCATGCGGCGCGTGTACTTCGTCGGCTCGCCGGCCTGGCTGCGCGACATCGGCGGCGAGCTGGCCCGGCATGGCGACCGCCAGCTCGTGGGCTACGAGTCGCTCGGCGAGCAGGCCGGACCGGTCGACGTCGACCGCGTGGTGAGGGACGTGCTCCGCGCCCAGACGACGGTGCTGGTGGTGGACATCGACGCCGCCGGCTTTCCCGCCGTCGTCGAGCTGGCGGAGAGCCTCGGCGGCACGGGGATCGAGGTCGAGGACCTCGTGTCCTATTACGAGCAGGAGTTCAAGAAGATCCCGCTGAGCGAGCTGGCGTCGGACTGGCTGCGCTTCGAGGAGCCTCCCGCGCGCAGCGGCCTGCCTCGCTCGCGCGTCTACCGGGGGTTCGAGCTCGCGCTTTCGGGGGTGGTGTTCCTGGTGTGCCTGCCGGCGCTGCTCGCGCTCGGCCTGGCGATCCGGCTCACGAGCCGCGGGCCGGTTCTCTACCGCCAGCGGCGCGTGGGCCGCGACGGGCGGCCCTTCACGCTCCTGAAGCTGCGGACCATGACCGCGAGCTCCGAGCGCACCGCATCATGGGCCCCGTCGCAGGCCCACCGCGTGACCTGGCTCGGCGGCCCGCTGCGCCGCTTCCGGATCGACGAGCTGCCACAGCTCTGGAACGTGCTCCGCGGCGACCTGGCGCTGGTCGGCCCGCGCCCCGAGCAGATCCCCATGGTCGAGATGCTCGAGCGGCGCCTGCCGCACTACGACGTGCGCCACTGCATCCGCCCGGGGATCACGGGCTGGGCCCAGGTGAACGTCGCCTACGGCGGCTCCGTCGAGGGGGCGCTCGCGAAGCTCCAGGCCGACCTCTACTACGTGAAGAACGCGAGCCTGCGGCTCGATGCCCTGATCGTCTGGCTCACGGTCAAGGCCGTTCTGGCCGGCCGGGGTCGCTGAGGCCCTCCAGGCAGCCGGCGAGGAAGCCGGCGCCCCAGGACAGGTGCATGGTGGCGTACACCGCCGGCAGCGCGAGGGCGTCGGCCAGCGGCGCGTCCCGCCCAACCCGGACGCTCTCGAGCGCGAGCGCGGACAGGTAGAGCGCGAGCGCTCGCCGCGCGCCGCGGGCGACCGTGGGGCGCCCGAGCACGGAGAGGACGATGGCCAGCACGATGGCCGGCGGCAGAGCATGTGACGGCCGGAGCACCTCGGGATGGCGGCGCGCGATCCAGGCGCGCCGGTGGGCGTAGCGCCCGTACTGGAGCGCGAGGCCCCCAAGCGTGTCGCGCGGCTGGTAGATGGCCGCCATCTCCGGCACGCAGACGATCCGGCCGCCGGCGCGGCGGACGCGGGCCGCCAGCTCGGTGTCCTCGGCGAAGCTGGCGAGCTCGTTCCAGCCGCCGTGCGACTCGAGCAGCTCCCGCCGCCACATCCCGCAGTAGCCGCTGTCGATCTCGACCTCCCCGGCGGGCAGATGGCGGAACTGCGCCTCGCCGCGGCCGAGCCGCGAGCGCAGCGCGAGCGCGACCCGGCGGGACCACGGACCCTCACCCACGGCGATCTGAGGTCCGCTGACCGACGCCACATCGCCGGCCGCGAGCCGCCGTGCGCCCAGCTCGAGGTAACGCGGCGGGAACAGCGCGTGCGCGTCCATGCGGGCGATCAGCTCTCCACGCGATTCGCGCAGGCCGAGGTTGAGCCGGGCCGGCACGGTTGTGTCCGGATCGTCGATCACCCGGAAGCGCTCGTCGCCCGCCACCACCGGATCGAGCAGTGCGCGGGTGGCGTCCGTCGAGCCCCCGTCGATCAGGAGGAACTCCATGCCGCCGGCATAGGTCTGGGCGCGCATCGCCGCCACGGCCTCGGCGATGTGCCGCTCCTCGTTCAGGAACGGCACCAGCACGCTGATCACCGGGACGCCTCCGCGAGCAGCGCGTCGCTCAGGTCGAAGTCGCCGAGCTGGCGCTCGGGCATGTCGCCCTCCTCGATCCGGCGAATCAGCTCGGGCAGGGCGTCGTAGAACTCGCGCGAGCGCTGGGGCGGGTGGAGCGACCACATGCCGGGCGCCGCGCCGAGGAAGTCGACTCGCGAGAGTCCCGCGCGGGTCATCGCCCGCGACAGCGCCGCCTCGGCCGGGGCGCGCCAGGCGCGGCGCTTCCAGATCGCGCCCTTCGCAAGGGCCGCGAGCGCGGCGCGCGGACCCGGCCGCTCGGGTCGCAGCGTCGGGAGCCGCGAGCGGTCCAGCAGGAAGTCGCGCGTGCTCATGTGCGTGAACCGCAGCGCCGGCCCCGCGAGGCCGGGACTCTCGAATGGCTCCGCGCGGTGCACGCGCGCCACATGACGTGGGAACGGGCGGCCGCTCGGCGGTCCGGGCAGCGGGCTGACGCTCAGCACGTCGGGCCGGGAGGCGAACAGCCGCTGGGCCTCCTCGACCCACGACCGGCTCCCGCCGCCGAACATCATGTCCGAGTCGAGGTGCAGGACGAAGCGGTGGCGCGCCGCGTGGAGGCCGAACAGATACGAGTAGACCGCCTTGCCGAAGCAGTCCTTGGCCGGCGCCCGCGTGCCACCCAGGAGCTCCTCGGCCACCGCGCCGGCCGCCTCGTCGCCGTAATCGACGTGCTCGACTCGCGCGTGCGCGTGCTGGGAGCAGAGTCGCTCGAGCAGATCTTCGAGCTCGGGCTGCCGCCCGTCGAGCACGAACAGCACCTCGTCGACCTGGGAGCCCCACTGGCGAAGCTGGTGGGGGAGGGTCCAGCGCGCGTTCGGCAGATCAGCGGGCGCCACGCTGATCTGGAGGCTGACCGGCGACGGGCTCACTTGACGAAGAGATAGGAGGAGCCCTCGACGAACACACCGGCCAGGTGGCGCATCGGGGCGCCTGCGCGGGCCACTCGGCAAGCGCGGCCCCGCCAAGCGCCCATCTCCTCGACGACGTGCAGGTCCCAGCGGTCGAGCATTCGCGAGAAGCCGTTTGCCCGAGCCAACCGCTCCGCCTTGCGTGGCGAGAACCAGTGGTAGGCCGGAGTCGTCGTGTGGGCGATCAGCTCGGGCCGTTTGCGCAGAGCCCAGTCCATGATCCGCCTCTTCGCGGCATCGGGATACCAGGGAAATGCGGGGAAGCCGCGGATCTCGCTCTGCCGCGGGCAGAGTACGCTCGTGGTGGCGAAGTAGAAGCCGCCGCCTGGCTTGAGCACGCGGTGCGCCTCCCGCGCCGCCTCTTCCGGAGAGTCGACGTGCTCCATCACCGACATCGAGATGACCAGGTCGAACGAGGCGTCCGGAAACGGCAGGTCCTCCGCCCGCCCGTCCTCGATGTTCGCGCCGCGCACCTCGCTGCGGGGCTCGACTCCGACCGCGGCGAAGCCGGCGTCTCTCAGGGCCTCGACGTACGCGCCGTCGGCCGTGCCGACGTCGAGCAGGGAGCTCCGCTCGTCCAGCGGGATGTGCCGGGCGAGACGGTGGAGCAGAAGTGCGGCGTGTTCACGAGCCTCGGCGGCCCGGGGAGTTGACGAAGTCAAGCTCCTCAAGCATTAACACGAACGCGGCTGCGCTAGTGCGAAATCGCGGGCACCGCGAGCCGCTGCGCCGGGACGATGCCGCGGCCGCGGTCCTTGCGCTTGCGGGCGGCCTTGCGCTCGGCCTCGAGCTCGCGCAGGTAGGGATAGAAGTCCACCTGGATCGTGTGCCGCGTGGACTTCACGTAGCGCTTCTGCAGCGCCTCGCGCCGCTTGCCGATCTCCCGCCACATCTCCTCGCGGGTCGGGAGCGCGCCCTCGCCCTCGAGCAGGTCGGCGACCCATTCGGACTGCGCCTCGGCCAGCGGCATCATCGCCCCCAGCGGCTGCAGCAGCGCGATGAAGAAGAGGCCGTCGTGCTCGGGCGGCACCACCATCCGGTAGAGCGGCAGCTCGTTGTCCTTCACGTCGAGCACGTCCGTGGGGATGAACGGGAAGCTGATCCTGTAGCCCGTGCAGTAGACGATCGTGTCGATCGGCTCCGCGCTGCCGTCGGCGAAGCGCACCTCGTGGCCCTCCAGGCTCTCGATCGCCGGCTTCGGCTTCACGCGGCCGTGGCCGATCGCCGGCAGCAGCTCGCTCGACAAGGTGGGATGGGCCTCCCCCAGGCGGTGGTCCGGCTTGGGCAGCCCGTAGTCCTCCATGTTGCCCTGGGCCTGCTTCAGGAGGCGCATGAGCATGATCCGCGTGACCCAGAACGACAGCCGGCTCGATGCGGGCGTGACCAGCTCGTCGACCGGCACTCCCTTCAGGTACTTGGGGATCACGTGGGCGCCGCGGCGCGTCGAGAGGTAGACCCGCCGCGCCACCCGCGAGGTGTCGCAGGCGATGTCGACCGCCGAGTTGCCGAAGCCGACGACCAGCACGTTCTTCCCCTCGAAGCCCTCGTTCGTCCGGTAGTGGTGCGAGTGGCTCACCTCGCCGGCGAACTCGCCCGGATACTCCGGCCACTTGGGATCCCAGTGGTGGCCGTTGGCCACCATCACGGCGCGGTAGCGGTGGGTCTGGCCGCGGTCGGTGGTCACGTCCCAGCCGCCGCCCTCGGCGGGCTTCACCTCGGTGACCTCCGTGCGGAAGCGGATGTGCTCGCGGATGCCGAAGTGGTCCACGTAGTCGTCGAAGTAGTCGGCGAGCTGCGAGTGGTGCGGGTAGTCCGGATAGTCGTCCGGCATCGCGTAGGCCCTGTACTCCATGACCTTCCGCGAGGTGTTGATGTAGAGGGAGCTGTAGGCGGACGACAGGCCGCTGTCGTTCTGGTAGCGCCACAGGCCGCCCACGCCCGAGCCCTTCTCGAAGCAGTCGAACGACATTCTCCTGGCCTTGAGGACCTGGCAGGACGCGATGCCGGAGGAGCCGGCGCCGACGATGCAGACGTCGCTCACGGACGGGTTTCTAACAGGATGGTGACGGGGGCGTCACCAGCTACTGCCGGGTGAAGGCGCGGTCGCGCTTGTCGAAGTACCCGTAGTAGCCGTAGGACACCTCGGCGCCGCGCGCGCCGTTCACCACCACGCCCAGCGTCGACGCGCCGAGGTGGTCGAGCTGGTCGCGCAGCCGCGCGACCGCGTGGCGCGTGGTCTTGCCCAGGCGGCCCACGACGATGACACCGCTCACCTGCCTGATCAGCGGGATCGCGTCGGACACCGCCGCCAGCGGCGGCGTGTCGATGACGACGAAGTCGTACTCGCGCTGCACCTCGTCGAGCAGCCGCTCCATTCGCGCGGACTCGAGCAGGTCGACGGGATTCGGCGGTATCTGGCCGGCGGTGACCACCTCCATCGTGCGGTCCACGCCGTCGCCGTTCATCGCCTCCATGACCACGACCTGCTCGGCCACGTCGTCGAACTCCGCGTGTCCAGCCAGCAGCTCGCTGAGGCCCGCCTCGGGGATCCGCGGCATCCTGGAGGCCAGCATCGGATGCCGCAGGTCCGCCTCGATCAGCAGCACCCGCGAGCCCACGCCCGCGGCGGCCGCGGCGAGGTTCCAGGCGATGGTGGTCTTGCCGTCGCCGGGGGACGGCGACGTGACCACGACGGAGCGCACGCTGGCGTCGGCCTCGAAGTAGTGCAGGCTCGCCCGCAGCATCCGGAACGCCTCGGCGTCCAGCGGGCTGATCGACCGGGCCGCCTTCGACTTGGCGATCGAGCGGCTGTCGGGGATCGTGCCGAGCACCGGGCGTCCGAAGATCTCCACCAGCTCCTCGGGCTCGCGGATGCGGCGGTCGAGCCGCTCGACCACGAAGGCCGCCCCGACGCCCACGAGCAGGCCGAGCAGGGCGCCGAGGACGCCGTTGCGTACCGGCTTGGGCGACGTCGGCGAGGTGGGCACGTCCGCCGGTTGGGTCAGCTCGGCGTTGCCCGTCTGGATCGAGGCGAGCGCCTGCAGCTTGTCGATCCGCCCCCGCAGGTCCGTGCCACGCGGCCCCTGGCGCTCGACCGGCGACAGGCCCTGGTAGTCCTGGAGGAGAAGCTGCTCGCCCTCGTTGATCTTCTGGCGATCCGCCGCCTGGCGCAGCGCGATGAACTGCTGCGCGTAGGTGTTGGCGATCCGGGCGGCCAGGCCGGGATTGTGGTCGGTGGCGGTCACCTCGACGATGTCCGACTGGCCCTGCGAGGAGGCGGACACCTCGTTCTGGATCCGGTCGCTGGAGATGCCGCCGCCGAGAGCGCGAGCGGTGGCGGCGGCGACGATCGGCTGGTTCAACAGGTCGGTGTTGGTGGCCGCGTCGCGGTTGGCGTCGTTGCTCGGGATCAAGACCGACGAGCCGAACAGCGTTTCCGCGAAGCCGGGATCGCGGAAGAGCAGGCCGGCCCGCGCCGTGTACTGCTTCTCCTGCGTGTGCGAGAAGGCGACGGCGGCGGCCGGGAGCAGCACCGTGCAGAGCGCGATCAGCAGCCAGCGGCGCCGCAGCACCTTGGCCACGGAGCGCAGCTCGCGCGGGGCGCCCTCAGCCACGAACGGCGCTCTCGTAGACGGGGGAGGCCGGCGCCAGCACGGCCTCGAAGATGTCCGCGATCCGCTCCGCCGCGCGTCCGTCCCAGAGGGGGATCGCGCAGGGGACCGGCTCGCCCGCCATCGGCTCGATCTGGCCGATCGCCGCGGGGTCGTCGCCGAGCAGGAGGTTGGTGCCGCGCTCGATCGTGACCGGGCGCTCGGTGTTGCGGCGCAGCGTGTAGCAGGGGACGCCGAGCGCCGAGGCCTCCTCCTGGATCCCGCCGGAGTCCGTGAGCACCGCGCCCGCGGCGAGCTGAAGCGAGAGGAACTCGAGGTAGCCGACCGGCTCGATCAGCTGGACTCCGCTCCAGCGGGCAGGGTCGTGTGCCTCGAGCCTGGCGCGCGTTCGCGGGTGCACGGGGAACAGCACGGGGTGGCGCTCCGCCAGCCCCGCCAGCTCGTCCATGATCGCCTCGAGCCGGCTCGGCTCGTCGACGTTCGACGGCCGGTGCAGCGTGACGAGCACGTAGTCCCGCGCGGCCAGCCCGCGTGCCTCCCAGGCGGCGAGGGCGCGGGCCCGCGGCTCGAGGCGGCGCAGCGAGTCGATCATCGTGTTGCCCACGAAGTGGATGCGGTCCGCCTCGATCCCCTCCACGAGGAGGTGCTCCCCGGCCTCGGGGCTGTGAGTCAGAAGGAGATCGGACAGCCGGTCGGTGAGCACGCGGTTGATCTCCTCGGGCATCGTCCAGTCGTGGGAGCGCAGCCCCGCCTCCACGTGCGCTATCCGGATGCCGAGCTTGGATGCCGCGAGCGCGCAGGCAAGCGTGGAGTTCACATCGCCCGCCACCACCACGAGGTCCGGCTCCTCCTCCATCAGCGCGCGCTCGAAGCCGATCAGCGCCTTGCCGGTCTGCTCACCGTGGGTGCCGGAGCCGACGCCGAGGAAGCGATCGGGCGGCGGCACGTCGAGGTCGCTCAGGATCTCGTCGGACAGCTTGAGGTCGTAGTGCTGGCCGGAGTGGACGATCACCTGGCGCACCGACCCACGCTTCGCGAGCGCGCGAATTATCGGCGCCATCTTCACGAAGTTCGGACGGGCGCCCATCGCGTGCACGACGGTCGACCAAGACAGAGGTTTTTCCATTGGAGAGCTTCCGCGGAGGGGCGGAAAGGGGGCCTAGTCCAACCTAACCCGAATGAGGTACCTTCGCAACTAGGAGCGCGGACGCGCCAAGGCGATGAGACCCTCTCCCACCGGGCCGTCGAAAAGCGCGTGGAAGCCGCGCAGCAGCACGTTGGCCACGCGACCCGCCGCGCGCGGCGTGGCCAGGTAGGAGGCGAGGTAGACGACCTCGAAGCCCGCGCGGTCGAGCGCCTGGGCCAGGGTTCTCGGCCCGTAGTAGGTGAGGTGGTCGGGATGCACCGCCTCGCGTCCCATGAGCGCGCGGATGCCGATCTTCGGGCTGCAGGCGTTGGGCACGCTGACGCATAGCTCGCCGCCCGGCGCAAGCAGGGCGCGGCTACCCGCGAGGAAGAGGCCCGCGTCCGGAACGTGCTCGAGGACCTCGCCGGCGATCACGAGGTCGAACGCCCCGGAGAAATCGTCCGGCCACTCGGAGAGCGTCACGTCGGCCTGCTCGACACGGGCGGCGGGGAACGCGTTTCTCAACGCCGCCACACCACCGGGGTCGACGTCGATGCCCACGGTGGCTGGGTTCAGCGCGAGCAGCTCGCCGTGAAGCAGCTCGCCCTCGGCCAGGCGGTAGTCGGTATAGGGCACGTCGGCGCAGCCGACGTGGGCGATCCGCCGGGCTTGGCGAGCCCGTTCGAGGATGAACTCGGGCCTGCTCGGCAGGAGCGGAAGGGCCACGCGTGAGCGGCTGTGGAGATCCGGCTCTTGCGGCCGGCTGCTTTCCGCTGTGCGCGGTGGGTTCTCGACTGACCGCATGGCGGTGGCCGCGGATCCTAACCGCCGCGATCGTCCCCGGGATAGGCATTGACAGGGTGGTACGCGGCGCGCTTAGGCTGGCATCGATGAGCATGGCGCGCTCCGAGCCCCGCCGCCGTTTCTCCGCGCTCGGCCCGCGCCGGCGCTTCGCGATCGCCGCCTTCGCGGGCCAGGCCGCGTTCGCGGCGATCGCCTTCGGGGGCAGCGTGGCCTCGGCTCGCATCCTCGGCCCGTCGGGGAAGGGCACCCTGACGGCGTGGACCGTCGCGGCGACCCTCGTCGCGCTCGTGCTGAGCGGCGCCTACCCGAACGGGCTCGCCCGTGCCTACCTGCAGGGCCGGCGCGCCGCCGTGATTCCGACCGCGGCGCTGCACACCGGCGCGGCACTGGTGATCTGCGCGGCCGGGTCGCTGGTCGCGCTGGCGGTGGGGGCGGATCCCCTGGCCGTGCTGCTGTTCATCGTGATCGCGGCGCCCCTCACGGTCTTCGCCAACGACATGCTCGTGCTGCTCACGGCCGCCAAGCGCCCGTGGGCGTACCACCTCCCGCGGATCGCCGCCGCGGCCGTGTTCAGCGTGGGCGCCTGCATCCTCTACTTCGCGGGGCACGGCGACCGGCATGCCGCGCTGTGGGGACTCTTTGCCCTCTCCGCCCTCGCCGCCGCCCTGCTGTACCTGGCGGTCTGCGGCGGGTTCCTCGGGGTGACCGGCGGCGCCGAGCCCAGGGAGATGTGGCAGCTCGGCCGGGGCTCCTGGGGCGCGTCGGTGGCCGACTTCCTGCTGCTGCGCTGCGACCAGCTAGTGCTCGTCGTCCTCGTCGGCCCGGCGGCGCTGGGCGTCTACGCGATCAGCGTGAACTTCTCCGAGGTGGGCCAGTACCTGGGCAACTCGATCGGCCAGGCGCTGTTCGAGGACGAGCGCACGCTGGCCGCGTCGTCGGCGGGGCGGCTGTTCCGGCTGACCGCGCTCGCGGTGGGCGGCCTGTGCCTGGTCGTGGGCGCCGTGGGCTGGGTGACGATCGAGCCGTTCTTCGGCCACGACTTCATCGGAGCGCGGACCGCGTTGCTGCTCCTGCTCCCCGGCATCGCGGCCCGCGGCGTGGGCTGGGCGGCCAGCCAGATGCTGTTCGCGCGCGGGGGCGGGCCGGACGTCGCGCGGGTCACGCTCCAGACCTTCGCCGTGGCGCTGCCGATGTGGGTCGTCGGCGCTCTCGTGTGGGACGTGAACGGCGTGGCCGCGGCCTCGGCCGTGACCTACGGCGTTCAGATGGTGCTGATGGTCAGGCGTTTCCGCGGCGGACGTGCCGCAGCAGCGAGCCGCGCCACGTGAGCGTGGGCGCGGGGAGCTCCCGCGCCCCGAGCGAGCGCTTGTAGTCCGCCGTGCTCTCATGGCCGCCCGACGGGTTCAGGTCGAGGACCTTGAAGCCACGCCGCGCGGCGTCCGCCGCCACCTCGGCGACCAGCAGCGGACCCGACCCCAGATGCGGACGGCCGTGCGCGCGAGCCGTCTGCCAGGAGACGGCGTGCTCTCCCCAGTAGAAGACGATCGTGGCGGCGAGCGCGTGCCCCTCGTGGCCGGCGATCCAGAGGCGGACCAGCTCCGGCTCGCGCCCGGCGAGCTCTCGCAGTGCTTCGAAGAGCTCCGGCGGATGGATCGCGCTCGCGCTGTCGCCCCAGTGCTGGAGCGACTCGCGGTACAGCTCCTCGTAGGCCTTCCAGTCCGTGGACTGCGTCACCGTGACCCCCTCGCGCCTCGCGCGGCCGACCCAGCCGCGCGGGCCGCGGTCGAAGCGCGCCTCCACGGCGGGCGCCGCCGGATCCAGGTCGAGCACGTGGGTCGCGTCCTCGCGAACCGTGGCGCTGGTGTGCGCGTACGGCGGCGCGAACGGGTTCCACCAGGCATCGAGCCGGGACATCCTGCCGATGCCGAGGGCCGCCACCATCGCCTCGAGATCGGCGCTCCCATCTGCCGCTATCGGGCCGCCGTAGCAGCCGGCGAACGTGGAGATCAGCGTGCGTCCGGGACGCCTCGATCCGCCCAGCTCGACCAGCGGCCACACCACCGGGCCGGCGGCGCCCTCGACGATCAGCGAGGCGTCGCGCGTCCCCGGCTGCGCCGCCTCCGCGATGCGCGCCCAGTGGGGCGTGTGGAAGAAGGTCGCATACGGGCAGCGCTCTGCGACCTCCAGCCACGTCGCCTCGTCGGCCCCACGAGCCTTGGACACCGGGGCATGGTATTCGCCGTCACGGCAGGATCGGGTTAGGTTGGAGCCGTGACTCGCGAGGCCGAGGCCGCTCCTCCGGCGGAGCGGGGACGCAGCGTCCTCGTGAACTCCGCGGCCTCGATGGGCTCGTCCCTCGTCGCCTGGATCGTGCAGGCCGCGATCGTGGTCGCGGCGGTGCGCACGTTCGGCGTCGCCGAGTGGGGCCACTACGCCACGACGACGTCGCTGATAGCGATCTTCATCGCGCTGTCCCAGGCGGGGATCGGAACCGTGGTGCTCCGCGAGCTGTCCTCGCCGAGAGAAGATCACAACGCCTGGCTCGGGTCGGCGCTGCTGGCCGTGGTGGCTACCTCGGCGATCGCGATGGCCTGCCTCGTACCGGTCGGTCTCGCCCTCGGATACGAGCACGAGATCATCGTGCTGCTGGCGATCGGTACCGCTTCGATCCTGCTGATCAGCGTGACCGAGGTGCTGCGCCCCGCCTTCACGTCGCGCCACCTGATGATCTTCGGGGCGGCATTCGACCTGACGGGTCTCGCCGTGTTCGCGATCGCCGCCACTGCGGTTCTCGTGCTCGGGGGCGGCCCGTACGAGCTGCTCGCGGTCAGCGTGCTCGGCAGCGCGGTGACCGCGCTTTGCGCGGTGGTCCTGCTTAGACGCACCGGCCTCCGGCCCAGGCTGTCGCTCGACTCCGGGCGGGTCATGCGCGTGGTTCGCGTGGCGATTCCGCTGGCGGGGATCACCTTCGTCAACACGATCTACGACCGGCTCGACGTGGTGCTGCTGTCGAAGCTGGGCTCGGCAACCGAGGTGGCCCACTACAGCGTGACCTACACGCTCACGAAGTTCACCTGGCTCGTCCCGACCGTGCTGGTGGCCGCCATCTATCCGATCTTCGCGCGGCAGCTCGAGGAGGATCGCGACCGTGCTCGCGCCACCATGTTCACGACGCTGCGAGCGCTGTTGCTGGTGGGGTTGCCGGCCGCGCTGTTCCTGTCGCTTGCGGGACACGACTTCCTGCCCTGGTTCTTCGGGCCCGGCTACAGCGAGTCGGGCGATCTCCTGGCCGTGATGGCCTGGAACACCGTGGCCATCTACGTGAACTACGTGACCTGGTACGCCATGGTCGGCCTGGGCCTCGAGCGCGAGGCGCTGTGGGCCCTCGCCGCGAGCCTGGCGCTGAACGCCGGCCTCAACGTCATCCTCATCCCGATCCACGGAGCGATGGGAGCGGCGGTGGCGCTTGTGGCCGCCGAGCTGCTCCTGTGCGTCATCCAGCTGTGGATCATCCACCGGCGGCTCGGTGGCATCCCGCTGCTCCGTCTGGCGGCGGCGCCGGTTGCGGTGGCGGCGATCGCGGTCCCGCTCGGGCGGGTGGTGTCGGATCAGGTGACTCCGCTCGCGGGCGGCATCGTCGGCGCGGCGGCCCTGCTCTTGGGTCTCGTCCTCGCGCGCTACGTCACGCTTGCCGAGCTCTCACCGCTGTCGGCCTCGCTCGGCCGGCGATACGAGCGCAACCGGTAACCCGCGGCCTCGCCGAGCCGGACGCCGAGCGCGGCCAGGCTGCGGGCGCCGGGAGGGAAGGTCATGACCCGCAGGAGTGGCCGCGGCTCGGCCTTCCACTGACGGTTCCAGGCCTCCTCCTTCCCGAGGATCTCGTAGCGCTCGAGACCGCGGCCGAGCGCCCAGTCGACCATGTGCAGCATCAGCAGCTGCCCGGGTGAGACGCGGGCGAACTGGTCGTCGTAGCCGATCCTGAGCTGGTTGAGCGCGGCATGGGACTCCGCGCTCAGCTGCACCGCCGCGGGCGTTCCCCCGATGCGCATCACGGCGATTCGCAGCACTCCGGCCCGCGCGGCGTGGCGCGCATACGCGTGGAAGAAGGCGCGCAGTGTGGCATTCGAGGCGAGTGCCTTGTCAGAGTCGCGCTTCCAGGACCGGGACTCGACGGCGATCACCTCGGCCACGAGCGCGTCGACCTCACCGGGTGCCGGCTCGTGCACCTCGTACGACAGCTCCGCGAGCTTCTCTGCGCGCCGGAGCTTCTTGCCGAAGGTCTGCCGGCTGCTGCGGCCGAAGAGGTCGGTGGCCTGGCTCAGGCCGCGCAGGTCGATCACGGGCGCGCCGGAGGTGGGGCGCACCCGCACGAGCTGGGGCGGCCGGTGGGCGGCGCGCAGGGCGGCGACGAGCGGATCGTCCGAGGGGATGCGGGGGAGCGACAGCGGGACACGCTTGGCGGCGAGCCCGTGGGCGAGGTCGGCGAGGGCAGCGGGGTCCGCGGCGAGCGCCCCGACCGGCTCGCCGAGGGCGGATGCGCCGAGCGGCTCGAGCCACGGGCGCAGGCCGCCGGGCGTGGCCAGGGGGAGGAGTGCCACCGGAGCGCCGTCGCGTTCCACCAGCAGCCCGCGTGCGGACGGCAGCGTGTCGATCCAGGCGCGCCACCAGGGTCCGGCGGTGACCGCGCTCGTCGCGTGGGGATCCAGTGCGTCGACCGCTTCGGCCAGGCCGAGTCCGCTTACGAATCGCGCCTGCGCCGGCCGATCCCGCATGAAATCCACCCTAACGGTTAGGCTCGAATGCGCCATGTCCATCGCGCGGCCCACGAGCGAGGAGCAGGTGCTCGCGGCGTACGCCCGCGACATCCAAGCGCACGGCCGGATCGACCTCCAGCCACCCGAGGTCGTCTTCCTGCGGCGGCTCCGAGGGCGCTGGGGAGACGTCGACATGCTCGATTTGGGGGTGGGCGCCGGCCGCACGTCGCACGTCTTCGCCTCGATCACGCGCAGCTACCTGGGCGTGGACATCTCTCCGCTCCTCATAGAGCGAGCCCGCAGCGTCGTCGAGGAGGAGCCCGGCGTCGTGGAGTTCGCGGTGGCGGACGCGCGCGAGCTCGAAGCGCTCGACCGGACCTTCGATGTGATCCTGTTCAGCAACGCCGGCATCGACACGCTGTCGACGGAGGACCGGGCCCGGGTGCTCGAGCAGGCGCGCGCGGTGCTCCGTCCCGGCGGGCGCTTTGCCTTCTCGTGCAAGTCGCTGCACGGGCTTCCGCTGCGCTCGCCGCTCGAGTCCCTTCGCGGCAGGCCGGCTCACTCGCGCGCGTTTCGGGCGCTCCTCGCGTTGCCCGAGGCTCGGCGCGTCCGTCGCTTCAACCGCAGCGTCGATCCAGGCGAGCTGCTCGCAGCCGGGCAGGCGATGCTGGACGACGGCACGCACAGGGGCGACATCGTCATGCACTGGGTGCGCGCCGATCGGCAGGTGGCCCAGCTCGAGACGCTCGGCTTCGAGGTGCTCGAGGTGATCGACTGGTCACAACGCTCCGTCGATCCCGCGGCGCCCGGGCGCGACATGGCGCTGTTCTACCTCTGCGCGCCGGCCGGCTAGGGCGCCACTGAGGCGCGGGCCGGCCCGACCTTCACGCCGTCGAAGTAGACGGTGTCGGTCCAACTCTGGGTGCCTCGGTAGTGCCCGGCGTCGAACATCACGTTGCTGGCGCTGCCGTTCGTGCGGCGATAGAGGGTGGGGAAGCTGCCCGCGTACTTGCGCACGCCGTCGACCCACCACTCGGCATAGCCCACGGCTGGGTCCGGCGACCATTTCATCCGCACCTGGATGTCGTACCAGTGGTCGAACTGAAGCGGGGCGGTGTCGTCGACCCAGCGCGACTGCGGGCTGCCCTCCTGGCCACCCACGAGGCGGAACACCAGGTGCCCGCCGCGGACGCCGACGTACGGCGACTGGCCGCTCACGCCCGGGCTGATGTGCCACTCCATGAACATGTTCCAGCCGGACGAGGGACTCGGCGTGAACGTGCCCGGGTAGGCGGGGTTGCTGCCCGACGGCAGCAGCACGGAGATCGAGAACCAGGCGTCGCTGCCGTCGTTCTCCCACGGCAGCTCGAACGAGCCGCTCTCCACGTAGGAGGCGTCACCGCCCACCGACGAGTCCGGCGCGTCGGTGGTCTCGGCCTTTGCGGCGTAGCGTGAGCCCGCTCCGCGTGTCGGGGACGACACCACGCTCACCCCGTGCGCGTCGCCGAGATAGGGCCACTGGGAAAGATCACCGGTCTCGAAGTCGCCGACGAACCAGGCCGGGGGCGGCGGGGTTGTGGGCGACGTGCCGCCCGTCGGCGGGCCGGCGACTAGCGAGGTCGGCCGCGACGTGGCCACAGTCGAGCCGTGCCTGTTGGAGGCGACGACGGACACTCGCAGCGTCGCGCCGTCGTCGTCGGGCGCGAGCGTGCGGGCGCGGCCCGCCGACAGCTCGATCGGCTTGCAGTTGCCGCCTGACGCGTCGCAGCGCGTCCAGTCGTAGCCGGCGATGGTCGGGCGCTCCTTCCAGCGGCCGCGTGAAGCCGTGACCGTCGACCCCTCGACTGCCTTGCCCGCCACGGACGGCGCGCCGGCGTTCGTGGGCAGGTGGCGCGGCCAGCTCATCGACGCGGCCCGCACGCTGCGAACTCGCGGGCTGCCGAGCTTGCCCCCGCGCAGCGGATAGCTCAGGTAGAGCTGCCGGCTCTTGCGCCGTGGCGTGCTCCGCACCAGGCAGCCGACGCTCGCGCGGCCACGGCGGCGGCAGGCGACCTGGATCGCGCCCACCGGCAGGCCTGACGAGGTGTCCACGAACGGCGCCAGACGGCGTTCGCTCCCCGCCAGCGCGGGCAGGCTGCGCAGCAGCTGACGCTCGGCGCTGCGGGCAACGCCGGGTGAGCTCGCGTGTGCGGGCGTGGTGAAGGGAGCTACGGCACAGGCGGCCGTGAGGGCCGCGCACAGCCTGAGCTTGGGGTTTCTCATGGCCGGACGGTGGGAGGGGACGGTCACGCCTATGTTCCCTGCTCGCGGGGCGTTCAAGCAGTGACGGACGTTTGTGCGACCGCTCGCGCGCGTTGGGGGACTGCGGTTACGGTAGGCCTGATGAGCCGGAACGCGCCCGCTGGCTGGGAGCTGCCCGACCGCCGCTGGGTCCTCCACTCGACGACGCTGCTGGGCAACCTCACCGACAGGTGGATCTCGCTTCAGAGCAGGCCTTCGGAGCGCTACGACGCGCGCCTGCTCGGACGCTCCCTGGCGCCGGACGGGGTTCGGGAACCGACCTGGCTGGCCGCCGCGGACCGGCGCGATCTGGCTTTGGCGCACCGTGCGCTCTTCAAGTCGGGCGGCGCGAGCAGCCGGCTGCTGGCGCGCCCGTTTGGCGCGTCGCCGCCCGCCGTGGTCCACGTGCACTACGGCCCGCTCGCCTCGGTTCAAACCGGTCTCGCCGAGACTCTCGGGGCCGGGCTCGTGGCGAGCTTCTACGGCTACGACGCCACCGAGAGCCGCTTCGTGGAGAGCCCGCGCTGGCGACGCCGCTACCGCCGCCTGTTCGAGCGCGTACGCGCGGTGGTGGCGGAGGGGCCGCGCATGGCGGAGCGGGTGCAGGACCTCGGTTGTCCCCCCGAGAAGCTGCACGTGGTCCGGATGCCGGCCGATGCCGCCGCCCTGCACGACTGCGAGCGCCCGAAGGCCGAAGGCTTCCTCTGCTGCCTCGCCGGGCGCTTCATAGAGAAGAAGGGCTTCGACGTGGGCATCCGGGCCTTTGCGCGCGGTCTCGGCGACCGTCCGGACGCCCGCCTCCTGATCGTCGGCGGCGGCGAGCTCGAGCCGGAGCTGCGCCGCGTGGCCGCCGACGCCGGCGTCGCCGATCGCGTGGACTGGGCGGGACGGCTGCCCTTCCGCGAGTTCATGTCGGCGATCGGCCGCGCGCACGTGGGCCTCTACCCGAGCCGGACCGCGGCGAACGGCGACAGCGAGGGCGGTGCTCCGGTGACCCTGATCGAGGCGCAGTGGCTGGGCGTGCCCTCGGTCGTCAGCAGCCACGACGACCTCCCGTTCGTGGCGGCTCCCGCCGGCAGCGTGGTGCTCAGCCCGGACGACGTCGACGCGTGGGCGGAGACGCTGCGCGAGCTCCACCGCTCGCCCGAGCGGGTCGAGCACATGGCGGCCGCCGCACGGGCCTTCGCGCGCGCCCACCACTCGCCGGAGGAGAACGCGAGGGAGCGTGACGCGGTGTACGACGTCGCCTCGGGAGCAGCGGCAGGCGCGAGCGCGGAGGGTGTGGAGTGGGCGCGCAGCGCCTGAAGTCGCCCGCCACCCTGCTGCCCGCGGTGGCGCTGGCGCTCGGCTGGCTGCTCGCGGTCAACGCGAAGGGCGCGGTGGCGGTCGTCGGGCTCGGCGCCGGCTGCGTGGCGGTCTGGTGGGCCAGCGAGATAACCGGCAAGCGGGGTGCGACGATCCTGCTCGGCGTGCTGCTGACCGGCGCGATCGCCGTCGGCAAGCTGTTCACGACCATCCCCTTCGGGCCGCTCTACATCACCGATGCGGTCCTGGCCCTGCTGGCGGCCTGGCTGCTCACGCTGATGCTGCTCGGCCGGCTCCACGACGAGCTGCGGCTGCCGCGGGGCGCGTGGCCGTGCCTGATCGGCTACGTGGGCTGGGGAGTGTTCGCCGCCGCCTACGGCCACGCGCACGGTGGCGACCTCTACTTCACGGCGCGCGACGCGGTGGTGGTCGCCTACGCGCCGGTCGCGTTGTTCGTGGCGATCCTGTTCCCGACTCGCGAGGACGTCAAGGCGCTCCTGCGGGTCCTCTACTGGGCCGCCGTGGGTGTGACCTTCCTATACCTCACCGCCCGGTTCACGGGCTGGTACGGACCCAACCACGCACTCGGGCTGCAGATGGCGTTCTTCTTCATCCCGGTGCTTGCCACCTACACGGCGGGTGGGCGGGTTCGGTGGTGGGAGTGGCTCCTCCTGGAGCTGCAGGTGGCGATCCCGATCACCCTCGGCACCCGCACGGCCTGGACCGCTCTGGCGGTGGCACTGGTCTTCCTGATGGTCACGGCCAAGCGGCGCTTCGGCGTCTGGATGACCCTGGGCTTCGCCACCGCCACCTTCGTGGCCGTGGCGATTCTGGCGCCGGTCAAGACACAGCCGATCGAGCAGGAGGCGGCGTCGTTCGCAGCTCGGGGCGCCCCCACGTCGGACAGCAACGCGGCGGCCAACGCCTCGTGGCGGACCGAGTTCTGGAGGCATGACCTCCGCGCCGTGGCCCACCACCCCGTGACCGGCGTGGGCTTCGGGCCGCCGGCCGACTTCTGCTTCAAGCAGAACGGCGAGTGCTGGGACACGCGCGAATCGCACGATCCCACCCAGATCTCCGGGCCGCACAACGGCTACATCGACGTTTTCTACCGGATGGGGCTGCCCGGGCTGCTCCTCCTGCTCGGCCTGATCTGGTCGGCGCTTCGGGCCGGCCGCAGCGCGCTCCCCGACGAGACCGCGCGGATCGGCATCGCGCTGCTGCTCTTCGCCGCCGTCACCGCGTTCTTCTCGGTGGCGCTCGAGGGCCCGTACATGGGCGTGCCGTTCTGGGCCCTGATCGGGATGCTCTGGGTGATCGGGCGCGAGCCGCCCGTGCGCTCAGCGTCTGCCGGCTAGCGCGCGCAGCAGCGCCGCCCAGGCGTCGATCGACTGGCCGTGGGCGTCGAAGCTCTCGCGCGAGTTCGTGCTCAACACCGCGCCGACCGCCTCGGCCCAGTCGCCCGGGTCGAGCGAGTAGACCACGCGGCCGCGGCCCTCCTGGCGGCACAGCTCGGCGACCGCCGGCGGGTGCGGCGTCGTGACCACGGCGATCCCGGCTGTGAGGTACTGGAACGCCTTCGTGGGCGCGGCGGCCGCGTTCGTGCCGCTGGCCTCGCGGATCAGCAGCGCCGCCCGGGCACGCGCGAGGTACGGGCCCAGCGTGTCCGGGTCCACCGAGCGGCGCCAGAGGTTGGGCGACACCTTCTCCTCGCTGCCGCTTGCAAGGCCGGAGTCGAGCCAGCCGAAGGTCACGTCCGGCATCCGCTCGGCCAGCCCCTCGAGCAGGGGCAGGATCAGCTCGACGCTCTGATAGGCGTGCATGCTGTTGCCCACGTAGACCACGTCGGGCTCCGCCGGCAGCGGCTCCTCGGCCGGCCGGAACGGCTCGACGTACTGGGGGATGATCGTCACGCGCGCCGGGTCCGCCCCGTACGCGAGCCCGACGCCCAGCAGCGGCTGCGACACCACCACCGAGTGGTCCGCGCCGCGGAAGGCGGCGGTCTCCACGGCGCGCTTGGCCCGCCTGCGGGCGCGCCCCTCGCGCTTGGTCTCCGACTCGGCCGTGTACCAGCCGCGGGCGTCGTGGAGGATCAGCCAGCGCTGCGCTATCCGCTTGCGCGCGAGCAGCGCGGCGGCAGCCACCAGCGCGCCGCGGCATACTAGGATCCCGCCGCCCTGCTCCCGCATCATCTGGCCGACGAAGCGCATGAGCGACGGCATTCCCGCCGGCTTGAAGACGCTCCAGGGGACGCCTGTCGCCCCGAGCACCTCCAGGTCGCGCGCGCTCGCGTCGATCCCGAGCGCCACCCGGGCGTCGAAGCCGAGCTCACGCCAGGCGGCGGCGCGCAGCAGCACCTGCTCCCGGATCACCGGATTGCTC
>Ga0134126_10003009_pt1 | contig 21156 bp, 16 predicted proteins | sample KB31752_FD_96881 | JGI IMG/M metagenome (GOLD analysis project Ga0134126, IMG submission 96881) | Terrestrial soil microbial communities with excess Nitrogen fertilizer from Kellogg Biological Station, Michigan, USA - KB3-175-2 | ecosystem: Environmental > Terrestrial > Soil > Unclassified ... | reverse complement strand
TGACCGTCCACCGAATAACGCGAGAAGCCGCCGCCGAGTTGATCGTAGATGCCGCCTTCGGCCATGCGCGTCAACGTCAGGCTGGCCATGTATAGGGCTTGCAAGTCCGGACTGGTCTCGGCCGAGGTGCGATGCCAGTGCCGCAGGCAGCGCTCGGTACTGGTGGGGTGCGGAAACTTCGGTGCCTGGCTGAAGCCGCCGTATTGCGCATCGAAGGATCGCCCCAGGGCGTCGCGCGCCTCGCGCAGCGGCGACTCGTCGAGCGGGGTGTCCGTCGCGGATGCTGGGGGCGCGAGGGCCGCGAAGGCGAGTTTCAGCTGCTGGTTTTGCCGGGCGATGTCCGCGCCATGATCGCGATGGTACTCGGCCACCCGGCGCAGCAGATCGCGGAACGCGGGCATGCCATAGCGGGGCTCCTTCGGAAAATAAGTGCCGCCGAAGAAGGGCGTCTGTCCGTCCGACGCCAGGAACATGGTCAGCGGCCAGCCGCCCGAACCCTGAGTGATCAGCTGCTGCGCCGTTTGGTAAATCTTGTCCAGGTCGGGGCGCTCTTCACGGTCCACCTTGATGTTGATGAACAACTGGTTCATGAGCGCGGCGGTGTCCGGGTCCTCGAAGGACTCGTGCGCCATGACATGGCACCAGTGGCAGGCCGAATAGCCGATGGACAACAAAATCGGCTTGTTGTTCCGCCGGGCCGCGTCCAGGGCCGGCTCGCCCCAGGGATACCAATCCACCGGATTCTCCGCATGCTGCAGCAAATAGGGGCTGGTTTCCGCGGCAAGACGATTGCGCTGCATCGATGAGGCTCGTGTCGGTTAGAATGCGGTTCACTATAACTGAAGTACTTCCCATGTCAGACCCAAGGTCAGCGGCAGAGTTGCCCGCGCTGCGCTTGAAACGCAATGAGGATCGCCGCCTGCACGCCGGGCATCTGTGGATCTTCAGCAATGAAGTCGATACCCAACAAACGCCGCTGCAGAAGTTCACGCCGGGCGAATTGGTGCGGGTGCAGGCGCACAATGACCGGGCCTTGGGGCTGGCCTATGTCAATCCTCAGTCGCTGATCAGCGCGCGCCTGCTGGAGACCTGGAAGCTGCCCGACGCCGCATGGTTCGCGGCGCGAATCCGCAGGGCGTTGAGTTTGCGCGAACGCCTATATGCCCAGCCCTTCTACCGCCTGGTGTACGGCGAGTCCGACGGCCTGCCGGGACTGGTGGTCGATCGCTACGGCTCGGCCTGCGTGGTGCAAATCGGCACCGCGGGCATGGAAAAACTGAAACCCGAGATCGGCCAGGCCCTGGATCAGGTGCTGCGCTGCGAGTCCCTGTTATTCAAGAATGACAGCTCGGCCCGCGACATGGAGGATCTGCCCGGCTATGTGGAGGCCGCGAAGGGGCGGTTCGACGAATTGGGCCGGATCCTGGAGGACGGCTTGGAATTTCAGGCTGCCCTTGCCGAGGGCCAAAAGACCGGGTGGTTCTTCGATCAGGCGGCGAACCGCCGGGCGCTGCAGAAGTATGTGCGCAAGGGCGCGCGGGTGTTGGACGTGTTCAGCTACGTCGGCGCCTGGGGCGTGCGCGCGCTGCACGGCGGCGCGGGCGAAGTCACCTGCGTCGACAGTTCCGCCGGCGCGCTCGAACTGGCGTCGAGCAATGCCGTGCGCAACGGCGGCACCCTGGCGACGCTCAAGGGCGATGCCTTCGACGTGCTCGAGAGCCTGGCTGGGAAGGGCGCTCGCTACGACATGGTCATCATCGATCCGCCGGCCTTTGCCAAGCGCAAGAAAGATCTCCCCAAGGCGCTCGCCGCCTACAAGCGCCTGAACCAGCTGGCGCTCAAGGTGTGCGCCGAGGACGGCATTCTGGTGTCCTGCTCCTGCTCCTATCATGTGAGCGCCGCGGACTTGCAGGAGGCCATCGCCAAGGCGGCGCGGGCCGCGGACAGGCATTTGCAGATGCTCGAGATGGGCGGTCAGGCGCCGGATCACCCCGTGCATCCCGCGATTCCCGAAACCCGCTATTTGAAGGCCTATTTCTGTCGGGTCAACGAGAGTTTAAAGTAGCCCCATGCTCACTTATCCGCACATCAATCCCATCGCCGTTTCAATCGGACCGATATTCGGCTTCGGCCCGCTGCGCGTTCATTGGTACGGCATCATGTACCTGATCGGATTCGTCGCCGCCTGGTGGCTGGCGCGTTATCGCGTCCGCAAGCCCGGTTCGACCTGGACGGCGCTCGATATCGACGATCTCATTTTCTACTCCGCCATGGGTGTCATCCTCGGCGGCAGGATCGGCTGGTGCATTTTCTACGGCCATGATGTGATCGCCGAGAACTGGCTGAATGTGTTTCACATCTGGGACGGCGGCATGTCCTTCCACGGCGGCATGACGGGGGTGCTGCTCGCGGGCATGCTGTTCGCGCGGGTCAAGCGCAAGCGGATTCCCGATGTGCTCGATTTCCTGGCGCCGCTGCCGGGCATTGGCCTTCTGGCGGGGCGTCTCGGGAATTTCATCAACGGCGAACTGTGGGGCAAGCCTACCGATCTGCCGTGGGGCTTCGGCGTGCCCGACGCCAACGGCGTGCTGGTTGCGCGCCATCCCTCGCAGCTGTACGAAGCGGGCCTGGAAGGACTGGTGCTGTTCACTCTGCTGTGGTGGTTCACCTCCTCGCCGCGGCCGCGCCTCGCGCCCACCGGCCTGTTCCTGCTGGTCTATGGCTGCGCCCGTTTCACCGTCGAATGGGTGCGCCTGCCCGATGCGAACATCGGCTACCTGGTCGGACAATGGCTGACCATGGGCATGCTGCTGACCATGCCGATGATCATCATCGGCGCGGGGGTGATGGTTTATGCCTATAAGCGCGGTGAGCCCAGCGGCAATTCAGGTGCGGTGCGGGCTTAATGCGGCAGTATCTCGATTTCCTGCGCCACATCCGGCAGCAGGGCGCGCGCAAAGAGGATAGGACGGGTACCGGCACGCTGAGTGTCTTCGGCTATCAAATGCGCTTCGACCTGGCCGCCGGGTTTCCGCTGGTGACCACCAAGAAACTGCACCTGCCTTCCATCATCCACGAACTGCTGTGGTTCCTGAGCGGCGACACCAACGTCAAGTACCTGCATGAGCACGGCGTGAGCATCTGGGATGAATGGGCGGACGCGGACGGCAATCTGGGTCCGGTGTACGGCAAGCAGTGGCGCAGCTGGCCCGCCGGGGATGGGCGCAACATCGATCAGCTCGCGGCCGTGGTCGATCAGCTCAAGAGCAACCCGAACTCGCGGCGCATTCTGGTCAGTGCATGGAATGTCGGCGAACTGGATCAGATGGCGCTATTGCCCTGTCACGCCCTGTTCCAGTTCTACGTGGCCGGCGGCCGACTGTCCTGCCAGCTCTACCAGCGCAGCGCCGATGCGCTGCTCGGTGTGCCCTTCAACGTGGCCTCGTACGCGCTGCTCACGCACATGCTGGCGCAGCAATGCGATCTTCAAGTGGGCGACTTCGTGTGGACCGGCGGCGATTGCCACCTGTATCTGAATCACCTGGAGCAGGCCGATTTGCAGCTGGCGCGTGCGCCCTATGCGCTGCCCAAGCTGAATATCCGGCGCCGGCCGCCGACCCTGTTCGATTATCAGTACGAGGATTTCGAGATCCTCGGCTACCGTCACCATCCTCCCATCAAGGCCCCCATCGCCGTATGAAAAAGACTCCGCCCCGCCGCCGCGCACCCTTGTTCGAAGTGCGACACTCCCGCATCCACGGATTCGGCGTGTTCGCCGCCCGCCGCATCCGCAAGGGCACGACCATCATCGAGTATCTCGGCGACCGCCTGAGCCACGCGCAGGCGGATGCGCGCTACGAGGACAAGGACCCGAACGACAACCACACCTTCCTGTTCACGGTGGACGCGAGGATCGTCATCGACGCGGGCGTGAACGGCAATGAGGCGCGCTACATCAACCACGGCTGCGATCCGAACTGCGAAAGCAGCATGCGCGGCAAGCGCATTTTCATCGAAGCGATTCGCACCATTCAGCCGGGCGAGGAGCTGGCCTACGATTACCAGATCCAGCGCGACAGCGACGACGCGCCCAATGTGGACGAGGTCTTTGCCTGCCGCTGCGGAGCGGCGACCTGCCGCGGCAGCATGCTGGAGGCGCCGAAGAAGCTGCGGAAGAAGCCGCGCCGGGCGCCGAATCGCGCCGCGGGCGCCGCGGGAAAAAAAGACGCCGCGCGCAAACGGACGGCCCGGCGCGGCGGACAACGCCGCAAGACGCTCGAGGAACGACATCGACGCTGAGCTCGCGGGTGTCGGCGGCGCCGCGCTCAATAAGCCAAAGCGGCTGTTTCCGGCCGACGGGACCTTGGCGAAAGACTCGGTCGACGTGAACCACCGCCGCGGCTCGCCGGCCGCCACACGGAAAACGAGCGGGGACTACTTGGCGACGTGCTTGCGGGAGAGTGACAGCAACGGAGCAGAGGTCTTGAGAAAATGCGCCGGGGGATTCTCGGCGCAGAGTGCGCGATACCACAGCAGCGATACCACTTCGACCGCGTGATCGGGCGTGCCGGCCACGCGCTCGAGATGAGATTGGCGATGGACCGCATAGGCGGCGTAGAGCAACTGATCGAGCATGTTGCCGATCAGGTAAATGGTGAGGGATATCAAATCGTCACCGGCTTCTTTCGCATGCAATTCATGATCAATGATCGTGCGTACGTGGCCGGCGAGGAACTTGGTGTGGCGCTCCCAGATGGCGGCCACCTCGCCGATACTGTCGGCAAGTTGCATGAGGTTACGCTGAAGCCCCATGTTTTCGCGGAATACCTCGCTGACCCAGCCGACAAAGGTGCGGATGTTGTCGAACAAGTGCTTGTCTTTGTCGATGGCGGGTGCCAGACGCGCCTGCAGTTCCACGAACTCATGCAGGATGGCCAGCGTGATGGCCTGCTTGGATTCGAAATGCAGGTAAAACGTTCCCTTCGCGAGTTTGCTCTTGGCGCAGATATCATCGATCGTCATGCTGTGAAAGCCCGGGCTTTCGAGCAGCGCGATGGCGGCGATTTTCAGTTTCAAGGAGGTCGCCAAGGACTTTTTGGTGCGCCGAGCCGTCATTTGGCCCTGCAGATACCCGCTGAAGTTGACTACCACTGACATGTTGACCGCACTGCCGATGATTCCGAACGCAGTCTGCCGGCGCCGACGCGAACCCCGCGCTCATGTTCCGGTCGGGTGAGTTTTCTATTCTGTGCCGGCATCGTACATGGTTTCTTCCGGCAACACCGGACCGGCGAGCTGGGAGCGAGCGAGCCGCGCGTCGGCACCCGGCTGACAGGTCGGCGGCTCGGATCTCAGGCAGGCCATGATCCAGGCGCCGATGATGCATTCACGGACGTTCTCCTTGTGCCCACGGTACGCGCCGCGTTACGGAAGGTGGACGCCGAGCAAATTGAAGAAAGCGGCGATTATGGCCAGTCCGAGCGCCGCAGCGGTCAATAAGGTGAAGTGGGTGCGCCGCGCGGTGCCGCGCCACCCGCCGCCCCAATAAGCGTTACGCCAGGCCAGGATGGCGGTCCCGGACATGCCGATGGCCAGCAGGCCGACAGCGTTGGCGAGGATGATCGCCCAGAGGAACCGCGCCGGTTTACCCAGCAACAGGGCGAACAGGAATCCATCGCCGTCGCGGTAGCCGGAGAACAACACCAGCGGTATTCCTACCACCGCTCCTGCGGTCACTGTCGGGAGAAACCGGGCCAGGCTCGATGTCCGACATCGCGCCGGCCAGAACGGCGCGACTATTCCACTGAGGATCACGAGTGTCAGCACGGCTGCCGCCCCGGCCACAAAACGGGGATTGGCATAGGGGCCTGTCCTCACGTAGGGGTCGAGTCCCCAGGTGGGAGAGGCGGCGCGGGGCGTACCGCGCCGGTCGGCGGAGAACGCCCACAGTCCACTATTCCAAAAGTTCTGGGATAGGTTCGGTTCGGCTTTCGGGTTCCAGAACACGCCCGGCGCGATGGCCTCGTAACCGCCGGTGCCGTTTATGCGCAAGTGCTTGGCGTCTTCGCGTTTGACCACCAGTGTGGAGGCCGGGCCGCCCGTCAATTCGAGCAATTTCTCGGCGGTAAAATGGTTGCGGTCCTCGTGCCAGTAGGTGCCTTCGAAAGCGCTTAGATCGGTGTTCGCAGCCTGGCGCACCGGAGTCCGAGCGCCCCAGAAGCGGCTCAGAAATGCCTGCGCAATGCCCACGTTTGTGAGTGGCAGTTCCACTGGATTCATGGGATCGGCACGGAACCGGCCATAGCCGCCGATCTGCTCGAGGAGCCCCCCTTGTGGATACTCACACATGCACGATACAAAGAAGCCCACTCTTTCTTGTGGAGAAAACAGCATGATGGAGTGAAAGCCCGGCCAGTCGCCGCCGTGCCCGACAAAATGTGTGTTATTCCAGTCCAGGGTTAGAAAGCTCATTCCAAACCCGCTGCTCGCCGGATGATTGCCGGCGACTCGACGGTGCAGCCGCTGATAGCCGTCCGTGGAGACCACGCTCGCCGAGACGCCGCGGCCTTCCGCAATATTCGCAAGCATATACTTGGCCATATCCAATGCCGTCGATTCCACGGCTCCGGCCGGGGCGAACAGCGGGTGGACCCCCACGAAGTTCACCTTCTGAGCCTGGCCATTGGGCAGAAATGCGTAGGGAACGCCGAGATTGCGGCTGGGGCGTGACGTGTCATTGAGCGTCGTATCGTGCATCGACAGCGGCTCGAAGATCTTGTCCCGCAGATAGTCATGCATTTTTTGTCCGGTAACGTCCTCCACGATGAGTCCCAGCAGCGCAATTCCGTAATTGGAGTAAACCGACAATTCACCCGGCGGGCGAACGAGCGTGTTGGAGTATCGACCCACCTGCGCGGCGCTCAAGGGAAGTGGAACATCGTGGTCCGTAGCGAGGCCGAATGCCGATGCATCGAAGCCTCCCCGATGGGTGAGCAGCTGATCGAGCATGATTTTCTTCCGCGTCCCGGTCAGCCGGATACGATGCAGGTAGGACGCAGCCGGTTCGTCAAGCGACTTGATGGCGCCGGCATCGATCAATTGTGCGATGGCCGTCGCCGTAAAAGTCTTTGAAATCGACCCTATGCGAAATCGGGTCACGGCGGGGTCAACGCGGATCTGCGCTTCGTAATCCGCAAATCCATACCCCTTCGCAAATAGGAGACTGTCCCCCTGCACCACGGCGATCACCAAGCCCGAGAATCGATGCGTGGCCAAGGCGGGCCCGAATGTCGCATCGGACCAAGTTTCGACGTCATTTGCATCAAGCACTGCTGCGTGAATGGGCGACGCAGCCAGCGTGATTACAGTCGACAGGAGTAAACCTCGTAACTTTCCGCGGGATGTCATCGAGCCGATTTTCATGAGCGCTGCCTGTTGCTGGTGTGCCGTCGTAATGTAGCAAAAGTCACAACAAAAGTGACCAATAAGTCATTGCATGATGGTTCGCCGTCGCAGCGCCAGACCATAGAAAGCTGTAATTTTCCACTTGCATACGAGCCGTAATGACAATACACTCACGAAAAATGACTATATCGTCATTTTCATGGGGATCTTTTCGCCTCCGAACGGACCGGCGTCTTCTAGTGCTCCATTGGCATCTCGAGGTGGATCGGCTATGCACTATCTATTCACGTTGAACCTGATGGTTTGGACGGCCCTGACAACGGCGGCGGCACCCATGGTGATGGCGCAGAGCCGCCCGGTGGAGCTCGATGAAGTTGTCGTTACCGCGACCAAGCGGGCGCTGTCCTTGCAGGATGTACCCCTGTCCATGCAGGCCATCACCGGTGATTCGCTGGAGGCCATCGGCGCCAGCCAGATTGATGATTACTACCGGCAGATTCCCAATTTTGCCGTCGTCGATCGGGGCATTGGTTTGCGTCAGTACTCGATCCGCGGCATTTCCTCGGGCCTCGTAACACAGGGTGCGGCGAGCGTGGGTGTGTATCTCGACGAAATGCCTGTGAGCTTCGGCAATTTTCAGCCGGATCCCCAGCTGTTCGATCTCGAACGCGTTGAGGTGCTGCGTGGACCTCAAGGAACGCTATACGGCGAGGGCTCCATCGGGGGCACCTTGCGCATGATCACGACGCCTCCCGACCTCGCACAGCTCCATGCCAAGTTCGACGGAACGTACTCGAGCACCGAGGGCGGCGGTGACGGGCATCAGATCAACGGAATGGTGAATCTGCCGCTGATCGACGATAAATTGGGATTGCGGTTGACGGCGCTGAAACATTCCAATGCAGGCTACATCGATCGGATCGCCCGGCCGAACGGCGTCAATCTGGATCTGAACGCGCTTTTCGGGTTGCCGGCGGGCACGGTGCCAATCGTGCGCAGCGGTCCTCTTGCGGGCCAGAAGGACATCAACGGCGAGGAGGTGACGGCTGGGCGCGCATCATTGCGGTGGTTGCCCACCGAACGGCTGGCGGTGCAGCTGAACCTGCTGACGCAGCATTCCAAGGCCAATGACCGCAACACGGAGGTCGCGGGCGTCGGAGATTTGCAGACCAACTTGATCGTGCCCGAAAAGGTGGATGACAAGTTCGATCTCGCCAACCTCACCGTGAATGCCGATTTGAACTGGGCTGACTTGCTGTCCTCCACGTCGCACTACAAGCGAACCATGCGGCACGCGTCGGATACCAACGATCTGGGCGAAGGGGTCATGCCGGGCCTAAAACTTCCCGGGACCTCCACGCAAGACACCGACCGACAAAAGATCATCAGCGAGGAGATTCGGCTGACATCCAAGAGCAAGGGGCGGTTGGATTGGATCGCGGGTGCATTCTATGTCCGCAAGGACAATGGTTTTGATCAGATCTTGGCGGACCAATATGGTGCGTTCCTCGCCTTTGTGAACTTTCTGGGGGTGCCGGCGACGGATCCGCGGCAACTGTTGGACCAGACCGGCCGCAACGAGGAGACACAGTACGCCGTCTTCGGCGAACTCACCTATGCGCTGACTCCGAAACTCAAGGCCACGGTGGGCGCTCGATACTTTGACATCAAGCAAAAGGACACGTTGGTCAACAACGGGCCGAACTTCATTGGGCTGGGGCTGACCGATGGTGTGCGCGACGCGCACGAATCCAATGCCATTCCGAAATTCAGCCTGAGCTATGCACCTGTGGAACATTGGCTGCTGTGGACGACGGCCTCACAGGGATTCAGGGCCGGCGGCACCAATACCACGCCGGGCATTCAGCCGAACGAAGTGGCGTACAAGTCCGACACGTTGTGGAATTACGAGATCGGCACGCGGCTATCGGCTTTCGAGAATCGTTTGAGCATCAGTTCTGCTCTCTATTACATCAAATGGTCGGATATTCAGTTGTCGGTGCCGCTGGGTACGGCACGTGCCACCGTCAATGCCGGACGCGCGCGTATCATCGGCGGTGAACTCGAAGTGCTCGCCCGCCCTGTCAAGGGACTGGATCTTGGGTTTAACGCGGGCTACAACGACGGCGAATTGACGCAGGATACCCCCACCGCGACCGGGGACACGAATCCGGGATTCAAAGGCGACCGGCTGCCGGGCGTGCCGAACCTCAACCTGTCATTGTTCACGCAGTATTCGTTTCCGTTGCCGGTGAACGGTTTAGCGGGGTTTGGCCGTGCCGATTACACTTATACCGGCAACAGCACCACGACATTCAACCGCTTGAGCACTGCCAACGGCCTGCCCAGCTATTTCACCCCGGCCGGCTATGGACTGGTGAACCTACGAGCGGGGGTCGAATCGGCTCGTTGGAGCGCTGCTCTGTTCGTCGATAACCTGGCCAACAAGCGCGCCGAGGTGCTCATCGACAACGCCTCGGTCACCGAACGCATCACCCGCAATCGGCCCCGGACCATCGGATTGCAAGTCAAGCTGGATTTTTGATGCCTACCCGAGCAGTCGCGGCAGTGTGGCCGGCGGTTCCCTTTGATGGACTGCCGGCCTTGGCCAGCGCGAGCGGCGCCTATCTGGTGACCACCGACGGACGGCGCATTCTCGATGCCGCGGGTCAGGCCTGCGTCTCCAACATTGGCTACGGGCGCCGAGAGGTCGCGGAGGCCGCGGCACAAGCCCTGATCGACTTCACGCATGCGCTACCGCCGGTGGCGACTCCCCAGCGTCTGAAGCTCGTCCAGACACTGATCGAGAAATGGTTGCCGCCTGAACTGGATCGCATCCACTTCGTCAACAGCGGATCAGAGGCCGCCGATGCGGCGATTCGGCTGGCGCGTCAGCATCACCTAAACCGCGGCCGCCCAGCCAAATGGAAGGTCATCGGGCGTGATGCGTCGTATCACGGCGTCACTCTGGGGGCATTGGGGGTGTCGGGACATGCGCAGCGCCGCCGGGGATTTGAGCCGCTGTTGAGCCAGGTTCCGCTGGCGCCGGCCTGCTACCCGCTGCGTTGCCGGCATTGCGCTGCGAGCAGGTGCTGCAGTCTGCGGTGCGCTGACGATCTGGAAAGACTCATCGAACGTGAAGGACCGGAGACGGTGGCCGCCTTCATCGGGGAGCCGATCGTCGGGACCAGCGGTGGCGCGCTGGTTCCTCCCGATGACTATTGGCCGCGCGTACAGGAGATCTGCCGACGTCACGACGTGTTGTTGATCCTCGATGAGGTCATCACCGGTTTTGGCAGAACGGGGCGGAAGTTCGGCTTCCAGCATTGGGATGTGCAGCCGGATATCGTGCTCGCCGCCAAGGGATTCACGGGCGGCTATGCACCGTTGGCGGCCGTGATCACGACCCTGCGCGTGGTCGAACCGCTGATCTCCTGCGGCGACACGATCATGTTCCACACCTTCGGCGGTCATCCGGCCGCCTGCGCCGTGGCCTGCAAAGTGCTGGACATCCTGCAGTCCGAGGGTCTGGTCGAGCGTGCGGCGGAGCTGGGGCGCTACCTCGGCACCCGCTTGGACGGATTGCGCGCTCACCCGCACGTGGCGGAAGTCCGCGGCCGCGGACTTCTGTGGGCTGTGGAAATTGTGCGCGACAAGGACACGCTCGAGCGATTCCCGGAAAGCGCCGGCGTTACCTTTGCGGTGATCCAGGCCGCCCTGGAGCGTGGTGTCCTCTTCTATTTCGGCGGCACGGGCGACTATCGCGACATCATCTGTCTGGGTCCGCCTTTCATCATCGATCACAAGGAAATTGACCGGATGGTCGAGGTGCTGGAGCAGTCCATCGATGCCGCCATGGCCGGCGTCGTTACTCGAATGTGAGGAGGCTTGACGTGGCTCGACGACGAAAGGTCATCATTACCTGTGCGATTACCGGCGCGGCGCACACTCCCTGTATGTCTCCTCATCTGCCCATCACGCCGCAGCAAATTGCCGCGCAGGCGATTGCGGCGGCCGAAGCGGGCGCCGCGATCATCCATCTGCACGCGCGTGATCCACGCGACGGATTTCCCAGCACGGACCCGGCGGTTTACGAGCAGTTTCTGCGGCCGATCAAAGAGGGTTGCGACGCGATCATCAACATCACCACCGGTCAGCCCGATCGGGAAGCGTTGATCAATCCGGACCCGAAGGCTATGTTCGAACGGCGGCTGGCGGCACCGATGAGATTCGCACCCGAGTTATGCTCGTTCAATATGGGGCCCTTCAACCCGGGCTTGTGGGCGTACGCCGATCGCTATGAGGGTCAGTACAGATACGACTGGGAGCGGGAATTCCTGTTGGCCACCAAGGGCATCACCATGATCAATAATTACGCCAATATGGAGTACATCGCGAGGGAGCTGGGCGAGCAGCGCGGCGTGCGATTCGAGTTCGAATGCTTTGATATCGGGCATTTACATACCCTGCGCTTCATCATGGACCGGGGCTGGGTCAAGCCTCCCTTGTTGGTACAGTCGATTTTCGGTTTTCCCGGGGGCCTCGGTGCGGACCCCAAACACGTGCTGCATGCCAAGCAGACGGCGGATGACCTGTTCGGCGATGACTATGAATGGTCGTGTCTCGCGGCAGGGTCGAGTCAAATGGCCATCGTGACCATGGCAGCTATTCTGGGTGGTCATGTCCGCGTGGGACTGGAGGACAGTCTGTGGCTCGGCCCCGCCCAACTCGCTCGGTCAAATGCCGCACAGGTTGAACGGATTCGCCGCATTCTGGAGGACCTGTCCATTGGGGTCGCGACGCCCGCGGAGGCGCGCGAAATTCTGCAGACCAAGGGAAGCGCGAACACCCGAATATGAGGAAGGAAGCCCGGCAGCGGAGCGCAGTCGTGATCTTTGCCGCGGCGTTGGGCTGTGCCGCGGCGGACATTATCATCGCGGCACAGGTGTCTCCGCCGGCACGAATGTCTCCGTTGGCACCGGAGTCGAGTTCACATTTTTTATCCGGTATTCGTTCGGTCTACATTCCGATGCCGGATGGTACCCGGCTCGCAGCCGATCTCTGGCTGCCGTCTACGCGCGGCCCCGACACGCGACTGCCGACCGTGGTGAATTTCACACGGTACTGGCGTGCGCGTGCGTTCGAGCCGAGGCAACGGGACTCGAACCCGGCTATCGAGGCGTTTACGGCTGCGGGATATGCCGCCGTGGTGGTCGATGCACGAGGCAGCGGCGCATCCTTTGGTTCACGCAAGACCGAGCTGTCAACTTGCGAGACGCGTGATTTTCGCTTCGTTGTTGATTGGATCGCCCGCCAACCCTGGTCGAACGGCAGGGTGGCGTCCTATGGAGTGTCATACTCCGGCAACACAGCCGAAAATGCCGCCATCGATCCATCGCCGGCCTTGGTCGCCGCGGTGGCGCAGTTTACGGATTTCGATCCCTACGCTTCGATCCTGTTTCCCGGAGGATTGCGCAATGCTTTCATCAGCGGCGTGTGGGGCAACGGCGTGCGGGACCTCGATGCTGATCAAGTCCCGCAGGGCGAGTGGCGCAGCGGCAGCAAGAGCGGGCCAAGGCTGCTGGGCGTTCAACCGGTCGATGAGGATTCCGACGGCCGCCAGTTGAAACTTGCCGTCTCCCAGCATTCCCAGAATCGGGATGTGACGGCGTGGCTATTGAATGCGGAGTTTCGAGAGGATCTCGGATTGGCGGCGGCGTTGTCCGATGAGTGCGATCAGATGGTGGCGCCTTATCGATTCCTGCGAGATCCCGATCGCCGACGCATCCCCACGTTTCATTGGGGCAGTTGGATGGACGCCGGTACGGCGGCCGGGGTGCTCGCCCGCTTTGTCGGAGCCCCCGGCGACGGGGACTACCTGATCGGCGCGTGGTCGCACGGAGCGGAGTTCGACGCCGACGTCCTCGGGCCCGACGACGCGCCGGTGTCGCCCAGCGTCGAGCAGCAATTCCACCAAGTGATTGCCTTTTTCGCACCGTACCTGAAGCAGTCGACCACGCCGGGTCGTCATCAGCCGGTCCTGACCTACTACACCATGGGAGAGAGGCGCTGGAAGCGCACCCAGCATTGGCCGCCGGCGGGCAGCGCCACTCAGGTGTGGTATTTGAGTGCCCGGCACTCGTTGGCGCGCGAGCCCCCCAAGGAAGCGCGGGCTGTGGACACGTACCGCGTGGATTTCTCGGTCGGGACGGGGCGGCATTCTCGTTGGGCTACGCAAATCGGCGGCCCGGATGTGTTCTATGGGGATAGGCGTGTGGCCGATCAACGGTTGCTGACTTACACTGGTGCGCCATTGCCGCGCGACACCGAAATTACCGGACATCCGCGCGTCACGCTGCAGGTCGCGTCCACCCATCGGGATGGCGCGATCATCGTCTATTTGGAAGCGGTTGCGCCCGATGGCGTGGTGCGCATGATCACGGAAGGCGAGTTGCGGCTGATTCACCGCCGCGTTTCGAGCGACACGCCGCCGTATCCGACATTCGGTCCCTATCACAGCTTCAAGCGGCAGGATGCGCTGCCGATGGTTCCCAACGAAGTCGCCGAGATCGATATCACGATGCTGCCGACCTCGGTACGCGTGCCCAAGGGCTACGCGCTGCGCCTCGCGATCGCGGGACATGACAAGGATGCCTTTCATCGGTATCCCAGCAGCGGCTTCCCGACTCTGCGCGTTCACCGCAGTCGCGCGCATGCATCGAGCCTGATGCTGCCCATTGTCGAGCCGCTTCCGCCGGCAGAGCCGACGTCGTGAACAGCGCGACGCCCTGCGCGCCCCGGGTCGGTCCGAAATGCGTGCGATCGTGCTGAAGTTCTGCGCCAACATCAGCTGGTTATTTACGGAACTGCCATTCCTGGCTCGTGCAGACGCGTCGCGCCGGGCCGGCTTTACCGCCATCGAGTTTCACTCGACGCAAGGGTGCTCGCCGTCTGAGATTGTCGCAACCGCCCGGGATGCCGGAGTAAGCATTGCGTTGTTTAACGCATCGCCGGGCGATTTCTTGAACGGTGGTGCAGGACTCAGCGGGGTGCCGGGGCGCGAGCGGCAGTTTGCGGAGATTCTCGAGAGAGCTTGCGATCTGGGAGCATCGATCGGCGGCGCCTACGTGCAAATTGGGCAGAGCCGCGTGCCCGCGGGGGTGCAACGAGCCGAGTGCCTGCGCGTGTTCGTGCAGAATTTACGTCTCGCCGCTCGGGTGCTCGGCAAAGTGGGATGCCGGCCTTTGGTTGAGCCGATGAACACGACGGATGCGCCTGGTGTGCTGATTCGCAACGCCTGCGAGGCAATTGCGGCCATCGACGCCGCCGCCGATCCGCGAATTGGATTGCAACTGGACTGTTATCACGAGCACACGGCCGGGAGTGATGTGCGCGCAGCCATTGAGCGATGGGGCGCGCGCATCGCGCACCTGCAATTCTCCGATGCACCGGGCCGCCACGAACCGGGGAGCGGTGCCATTGAATTTGCATCGATCTGGGCGCAGCTCGCGCAAATGAAATTCGATCGATGGATCGCCGCAGAATATCAACCGAGCGGATTGACGGGCGATTCGCTGGCATGGCTTTCGAACCTGAAGCGCGCGAGGGACACTGACGCATGAGAATCGAGTCACCCGTCTCGGACGTCGCGCCGTCTTCGGCAGAACGGGGGCGTCCGCTGGGCGCCTGGGAACTGTATGCATTTGCCTTTGGAGCGACGATTGGCGGTAGTTGGATCGTCCTCGTCGGTTCTTGGCTGCACCTCGCAGGCCCGTTGGGGGCCATTGTCGCTTTCGTGATCGGCGGACTGGAAGCGTTGGTCGTGGGCTTCTCGTATGCAGAATTGGGAAGCCTATACCCCAAAGTCGGCGGTGAACTGGTCTTTGCGAAGCGAATCTTCGGGTCGGCGGCCGCTCACGCCGTGGGCTGGGGGTTGTTGCTGCTGTATCTGGCCCTCGTCGCCTTCGAAGCGGTGTCGGTCTGCTGGATCGTGTCGGTGATTTTCCCCGGTGTGCTGGGGTCACGACTGTATTCCATTGGAGGTGCGGATATCCACTGGGGCGGTGCACTGCTGGGCATGGTGTCCAGTATCGCCGTCGCCGCGATCAATTACCGAGGCGCTCAGTCAGCGGGCATGCTCCAGGATGCGCTGACAATTGGAAAGATCGTGATTGCAGCCGTGTTTATCGCATTTGGTCTGCATGCCGCGGACGCCGGCAATTTCAAACCGTTGTTCGGGCCCAAGGGGGGTGTTGATGCCATAGCGGATTTTTTTGTGCTGCTCAGTTCGACGCCGCTGTTCTTTGCAGGCTTTGGCATGATCACGCAAGCGATGGGTGAAGCAAAGCCTCAGGAATGCCCGCGTCTAGGACGGATCCTGATTGCGGTCATCCTCACGGCCATGGCGTTTTACTTGTTGATAATTGCGGTGGTCGCCGGGCTGGTTCCAGCCACGAGACTGGCCGGCTGCGAACTCCCTGCCGTTCAGGCGTTCGATGTCGCGTTCGGCATGCGCGCGATCACGAACGTGGTCCTGGCGGTTGCCCTGCTCGGCCTCATGACGGTGTGGAACGCGACGTTTTTTGCCGCCGTTCGCGTCATGGAGGGAATGGGGGCACAGGGGCTGATCGGTGGCGCGTGGCTGGGGCGCCGGGATGCTCGCCGCAGTCCGGGTGGGCCGGTGCTCTTGGTCTTCGCGGCCAGCCTGATCGGCGTGTTGATTGGTCGAACACTGTTGCTGCCGATCATTTCCGTGGCGGGCTTGATTGTCACAATGCTGTTCCTGTTTGTGTGCTGGGCGTGTCTGGTACGGCGAACCCGCGAGCCGGCAGTACCGGCTCCCTATACAGTGCCCGGGGGAGCGGTCATGATCTGGGCCGGGATCGTGCTCTCGCTTCTCTTGGTGGGCACTTCTCTGTTTGCGCTGTTTACCGCCTCATTGAGCGGCTTTCCGCCGGAGCTGGCGGTCATCATCGCGTGGGGGATTCTGGGTTATGGGGTGTGGCACATCAACGGTCCCAGCAGGGCGCGCAGTGTGGGCCTCGAGGCGACGCGGCCGTGATGCGATGAAGACCGCGTCGAATCTTCGCCGTATCCGATCGACCCATGGCTCCAACGATGGTCAGGCATGAAGACCGTCGCGTTCCTCGGCACCGGAATCATGGGAGCACCGATGGCGTGCAACTTGGCGCTGGCGGGCTTGAACGTCAATGCGTGGAACCGTACAGCAAGCCGATGCGCTGCACTCGGAACGAAGGGAGTGCGGGCGTTTGAGGATTCGCGCGAGGCGGTGCGAACCGCGGACTGCGTCATCGTCATGTTGAGCACCGGCGCAGTCGTGGAGCAGGTCCTGTTTGGCGTCGATGGCTCGAATCACTCGGTGGCGTCATCGATACCGCCGGGCGTGCCGGTGGTGGTAATGAGTTCGATACCGGTGTCGGCGGCCCGCGATCAGGCGCAACGGCTGGCGCGGCTCGGCCATCCCTATGTCGATGCGCCGGTGTCCGGAGGCGAACGCGGCGCCGTGTCCGGAACCCTGACCATCATGGCGGGCGGAGACGGCGACGCGGTGGCGAGCGTCGAGGAATTCTTGCGGCCGTTGGGGCGGTTGACCCGCGTAGGCCCTTGCGGTTGCGGGCAGCTGGCCAAGCTGGCGAATCAGATCATCGTCGGGATCACGATCGGAGCCGTCGCAGAGGCGCTCTTGTTAGTGGAGACAGGGGGTGGGGATCCGGAGGCGGTTCGAGGCGCGCTGACAGGCGGATTTGCGGACTCCACGGTGCTGAGACAGCATGGCGAGCGAATGATTCAACGAAACTTCCAGCCCGGAGCGCACGCGCGCGTGCAGTTGAAGGATCTACGGGCGGCTAATGAACTCGCTCACGAGGTTGGCATGAAGCTGTCGATCGCATCGCTGGCCGAGCAGTTGTTTGCGGACATGTGCTCGAATGGACGCGATTCACTCGATCACAGCGGCTTATTTTTGGAGATTCAAGAGCGCTCTCAATTCGATCGCGCGGCCCCTGATGCCGCGCCCGTACTGAAACTATTTGAGCGTTGACCGGCCAGATATTGGCGGAACAGTCCGAAGCGCCCACGGCACACCATCTTCAATAAAATCCTTATAAATCAATAAGTCCAGGACAATGCACATGGAGGCGCTTGGTTCGCCCAAAGCCTCGAATCTGAGACCAATTCCGGCCTCGAGATCTCGGCGCCAGCGCGAGCATCGGAAGTGACGTGGACAATCAGGGTGGCGGCGTGATCAATTGTGGCGGGCGCCGCGTTTCTTCGGCGCAGGCGCCGCCCTATCGTCCGTGTACCGATGGATGCGGCTGAGCAGTTCCGGGGGAATCGGGGTGGCTCGGGCGGACTCGGCGGACATGAATACCAACACCTGCTTGGCGCGCATGCGCATTTCGCCCTGGTGCGACGCTTCGATGCGCAGCTCGCAGGAGGCGGTTCCGGCCTTGACGGCCCAGAGATTGAAGGTCAACCGCTCCCCGTAGCGCGTGGGTTTGAGGAAATCGACCGTGAAATGCACGGACGGGGTCAAAATCTTCTTGTGATGGAACAGGCCCGGAGCGCTCGCCGCCAGCCCGTCTTCGAACCAATCCTCGACGAAGTCGCTGATCATCTCGAAGTAGCGCGGGTAGAACACCCAGCCGGCGGCATCGCAATGCCCGAAGCGGACCAGGATTTCACGCTGAAACGCAGACATGGCATCACCCCCGTTGCCGTACCCGGCCAGCTTACCTGCAAGTCCCGCAAAAAGCCTGCGCAAGGCGCGCCGCCGCCCCGCCCGACGGGCATTGCGGTATGGCATGCTACGCGTGCTATAGTCAGAGTTGTTTGACGTGTCAACTATTGGGTGCAACATGAACCATTCACAGACTTTGGCGCAGTTGATCGGCGGCATCATGGCAGGCGGCATCCGCGTGATCGATCTGACCGTACCGCTCGCGCCTGAGACGGCGGTCATCAATCTGCCTCCGCAATTCGCGCCGTCGAAGCCGTTTTCGCTCGAGGAAATCTCGCGCTACGATTCGCGCGGGCCGGCCTGGTATTGGAACAACATCTCCTGCGGCGAACACACCGGCACGCACTTCGACGCACCGATTCACTGGGTGACCGGCAAGGACTATCCGCAGAACGCGACCCACAATATTCCCGTGGAGCGCTTCATCGGCCCCGCCTGCGTCATCGATGTATCGCGCCAGGTGCGTGAAAACGCGGACTTTCTGCTGACGACCGAACTCGTCGAAGCGTGGGAGCGGCAGCACGGAAAAATCCCCGAGCACGCCTGGGTTCTGATCCGCACCGATTGGTCCAAGCGCGGCGGCGCCGAAGCCTACCTCAATATCGCGGCCGACGGCCCGCACACCCCGGGCTTTCATCCGGACTGCGTGCCGTTCCTGGCGCGCGAGCGCGACATCCTCGGCGTCGGGGTCGAGACCGTGGGTACCGACGCCGGCCAGGCCGCTACGTTCAATCCCATGTTTCCGTGCCACACCATCATGCACGGCTCCAACCGCTTCGGACTGGCCAGTCTCACCAATCTCGAGCAGCTGCCGCCCACCGGCGCCGTGGTGATAGCGCCGCCTCTGAAAATAGTCAACGGTTCGGGAAGTCCGCTGCGCGTGCTCGCGTTGACGCCCGCCTAAGACGCGTGCGCAACGCCCCCGACGCCGCGGCGATCGCCGGCCGCGAGGCCGGCCTTCACAAGGATTTGAGCCGCGCGCAGCTGGTGATGATCGGCCTGGGCGGCGCCATCGGCACGGGGCTGTTCATGGGCAGCGGCGTCGCCATCGGCTACGCCGGGCCGGCCGTGGTCCTGAGCTACGCGATCGCCTCGATTGCCGCCGTGGCGATGGTGTTCAGCCTGTCGGAAATGGCGGTGATGCATCCCACCGCCGGTTCGTTCGGAACCTACGCCGAAATCTACTTGAATCCGTGGGCGGGCATGATCGCGCGCTACTCCTATTGGATGGCGCAGGTGATCGCGGTCGGCGGCGAGGCGGTCGCCGCCGGCGTGTACATGACTTTCTGGTTCCCCGGGTCGCCCGTGTGGCTGTGGTCGCTGGGCTTCGCCTTCGTGCTGCTGTATTTCAACTCGAGGTCCGTCAATAATTTCGGCTCGATCGAATATTGGTTCGCGCTCATCAAGGTCGTGGCCATCGTCGTTTTCATCATCTTGGGGTTGGCGACGATTTTCGGTCTCTGGGGTAAACCCGTGGGGCTGCACAATCTCACCGGGCTTCCGGGCGGCTTCATGCCGCGCGGCTTCGGCGGGGTGTGGATGGCCGTCATCATCGGAATTCTGTCGTTCAACGGCATCGAAGTGATCGCCGTCACCTCCGGCGAGGCCCAGGACCCGGTGCGCACCATTCCGGCGGCCCTGCGTACGATGGCGCTGCGCCTGTTTTTGTTCTACGTCCTGGCGCTCACCATCGTGGTCACCTTCGTGCCTTGGACCGAGACCGGCGCGGTCATCGTGACCCAGAGTCCGTTCGTGCGGGTGTTCGCGCACTCAGGGATTCGCCATGCAGCCGGCATCATGAATTTCGTGGTGTTGAGCGCCGCCTTGTCGAGCATGAACACCAATGTGTATCTGTGCTCGCGCATGCTGTTTTCCCTGTCGCGGGGCGGTTATGCGCCGCGGTTCCTGGGCCGTTTGAGCAAGAACGGCACGCCCACCCTGGCCATTCTGCTTTCCGGCGCCTGCATCCTGTTGGCCGCGGGAATCTCCAAGCTGACCCCGAATGCTTACAACTATCTGTTCGGAGTCGCGCTGTTCGACGCCATGATCGTGTGGATCATCATTTTGCTCAGCCATTTCTCCTTCCGGCGCCGGCACCGCGCGGCGGACCTGCCGGTGCGCATGCCCTGGTTCCCTTTCATCCAGATTGCAGGCCTGACGCTGCTGTGCGCCGTGCTCATCACCATGGGCCTCGACAAGGAAACCTGGCGCATTTCGTGGATCGTCGGCGTGCCCTGGCTGGCGTTCGTTTCCGTGGCGTACTTCATTTTGAAGGCGCGCGGCACTCTGGCTGTTGCGGCGGCGACGGCGGAACAAACAGTGGCGGAACAGACCGTGGCGGAACGAGCAGCGGCGGCTGCGAGCGCGGCCGCAAGGAACACATGATGCCCATCGACCTCGAACCGATCCGAGCCATTGAATTGAGCGAAATCCGCGCTGCGCGGGAGCGAATTTCGGGGACGATAGTACGCACTCCTCTGGTTCGGCTCGACGCCGGACCGGGCCATGCCGATATCCGCCTCAAATTGGAGAATCTTCAGCCCATCAATGCCTACAAGCTTCGCGGCGCGGCGAACGCGGTGGCGATGCTGTCGGAAACGGCGCGTGAGCGGGGAGTTTGGACCATCAGCGCGGGAAACGCGGGTCAGGGCGTCGCTTATGCCGCGCGGCAAGCCGGAGTGCAATGCGCGGTCGTGACATTCGACACCGCGCCGGCCGCCAAGATCCAACGCATGGAAGCGCTGGGCGCAACCGTCATAAAGGCGCCTCTGGAGGCGGCCTGGCGGGCGCTGGGCGAGCGCTCGTTTCCCGGTGTCGAAGGAACCTTCGTGCATCCATTCGACGATCATGATTTCATCGCGGGGCACGGCTCGATCGGACTCGAGATATTGGAGGACGAACCCGATACGGCGGCCATCATCGTCCCCGTCGGCGGCGGCGGCCTCATCACGGGTATCGGCAGCGCGATCAAGTCGCTGCAACCCCGCATCAAG
>Ga0134126_10003008_pt1 | contig 21160 bp, 16 predicted proteins | sample KB31752_FD_96881 | JGI IMG/M metagenome (GOLD analysis project Ga0134126, IMG submission 96881) | Terrestrial soil microbial communities with excess Nitrogen fertilizer from Kellogg Biological Station, Michigan, USA - KB3-175-2 | ecosystem: Environmental > Terrestrial > Soil > Unclassified ... | reverse complement strand
TCCCATCAAACTCTGTAATATAAGCATTAGTAGCTGAAGGACTATACTGCGAGTTTATAGATTGATTATAATCATAATTTGATGAACTTAAACAGTAGTTGGTGCCAGTACCAAGTGTAGTACCGACTACGTGAATAACCCCGGTAACTTTATCATAGCAAACAGCAGGAGAGCCCGACCAAAAGTTTTTTCCGGTTGCTTCGCTATACTCGCTATTAGAACCTATGATAGACGACCAAACTAAACTATTTGAAGTATCGAATTCGGCTATAAAATTATTAACCGAATTGGGACCACCACCTGACGGAAAAGGCTCGCCAAACTGAGGTGAAGTATAGCAAAGTGGAAATGATGATGATGTTTGTGAAGCATTACAAGATGTCGATGATGTATTTGAAAGTGATTGTGTTATACCTGTTATAAAAGCATTACCTTTCTTGTCTATAGCAACACCACGTGGTGAATCTTCTCTTGTGCTGCCAAATAGGGTTTGCCATTTACGGGAATAATCATTGGTATTAAATTTAACAAACCAAGCATCGCTTGAAGCTACCGTGTTAAAAGTTGTATCTCTATATCCTGTTCCAACTTTCGTAATTGATGTATCTGTTTCTCCTACTACAATAAGGGAGTGGTTTGCGGGGTCAACAGCAAGCGCAATCATATAATCTTCTTTTTTGGTTCCAATCATAGTGCTCCAACCTAATACGCAGGAAGAATCAAACTTTGCAACAAAACCTTCTAAGCCAAAAGTTCCCGCAGGGTCTGAATTACCGCTAAAGCCTGTGCAGTATGAAGTAGAATACGGTTTACAAAGAGGCATACCTGTGCCTGTTATTGGGCTACATGATAATGAACTTGAAGGGTTATTAGCTAAAGTACCGCATATATACACATTACGGGTAATAGTATCTTCATCCAAACCGGTTACGGCACTATTAATACTACCGAAGAATGAAATCCATTCACGTGAACCTTTATTTGATGCAGTTGCCCCATAAATATTTAAACGAGCGATATAACCTGAACCAAAATTTATATCGGCTGAACCACCGCCTTTAAGCTGGTTAAATGCTCCAGTTTTGGCAAATGTTGGGAATCTATTTGCTATTGCTATAGTAGTATCATTCTGACTAAAAGTTGAACCTGCTATATATAGTTTTCCACCTCCAATAGGTGAGTATTTAATTTTGTGTACGTAGTCATTTTTAGCACCACCAATATAAGTACCCCAATATAATGCTCGTGAAGGATTAAAAGCTAAAACGAAACCATCGCGCAAAGCATTTATTGCGGTCTGGAAACCACCTAATCCAGAGTTTATCGGAAAACCTGTTGTTTGACTTGAATTTGTTTCACCTCCCATAAATACATAATCATGCACTCCATCGTACTCAACAGTTCTTCCTACCTCGGTAGAGTTACCAGCTATAAGGGTACTCCAAAACGGACTGCCTCCTGAAGATGTTGCATCGGTACCCTGTGTTATTTCAATAATAAGGGGCATATTATTAGCATAGGAGCCTAAGGCAATACCATATTGATTAGTTCCGGTACTTGTCCAATTTATTGTACCTGTGTTTAAATACGTGTGTAACGAGTCGGTAGCATAGTAAGCAATTGGTTTTTGAAAAGTCATTCTTGCATTAAAAGAATTTATAGTTAAACTATCTCCTGCTAAAACAGTTGATTTTGCACCTTTAAAAAGTAAGTTAATGTTAGCTGGGTTTCCACCTGGTCTAATTACAAAGTAATATTTAACTCCTTTTTTATTACTAAAGACATGAAAGTCAATGTTCTGATAAAGGTTAGGAGTGTAAAGCCTTTCGTTTCCTACAACACCACTTACACCATTTCCGCTATTAATATATCCTAACAGATAATTAAAACTACTGCCACTTGGGTTAGCTGCAAGTATCTGCGCTTTTGCATTGTAACCAACAAAGCGCATATCTATACGTTGTACAGTATCTATAACAGTAGAGTCATTTAACGGATACTCTTGCATATAAACAGCACTAACTTTATTATTGGCAAAGAAAAGTTTTGGCGAAGTAAATTCAGTAACGAATTTAATCGAATCAGCTAATGTATAGTTAGGGCTACCTGAGGTAACCTGACCTTGATTTGCATAATAACTGTAATTATCGTTAAACGGTTCATTTGTATAATCGGGAGGAGCTGTCGGATTAAGGTTTATAAATGTGGTGTCTATCGGACTTGTCCCTTGAGAATTATTCCCCAAAGCAATATGCCCATAAAGACTAACTATTGAAGCTGTGCTAATTGTTCCTCCATAGTTGCCATAAGTAAAATTAGACTCTCCTTCATCTTTCCATTTTGTTCCGTTAAATATAACAACACGTGGTGCAGGAATCATTTGTGCCACACAAGAGCTTAAATCATAGCTTAAAGTAGGCAGAATATTAGATGTTCCATTTTTTCTAAACAGATTAAAATATTCGCAGGTACTTACGTAGTCGAATGTGCTATCCATTGAAGTGCCATATAAAATAGTAGGGTTTGTATCAAAGTATTCTGCCTGAAAAGCATCCGTAATATTTGAAGGAGCTGATATGGCGATACTTTGAGCATTAAGGGTTTTACCTAATGGGAAAGTAAATGCGGTGTTACCGATTTTCTTGACAGGCCCACTTACAAAAGAACTATCGTTGTATCCCGATACTTTAACTCGTTTCCAAAGTACAAGCAAATGCGTTGTATCGCTCACAATGTTCTTCTTAGAGAGCTTTAAACTATCAGAAATATTAACTACTGAGGTTAGAGTAAGGCTATTAGTAGTTTTATTAATGTTTAGTTTAGCAATACTATCTGTAGAGCCTCCGGGCTGCGACATAGTTTGGCTGTTGCCTCCGGTAAAGTTTACATAACCTGTACCTGAAACAAACTTACCCGAATTAGCCCAGTTGCCTTGTAAAGTAATTGCATTGGCTGTGCTTGCTGCGGTTAGTGTTGTGCTGGCAGCAATGGTTAAATTACCATTCATATTCATATTACCGGTTAAGGAACGAGAACCCGAAGCAATATCTACATGGTTAAAAGTGATAGCAGGCGCATTAATAGTTGCCGTGTTATATAAATAAAAAGTGTTAGATGAATTAGCCGTAGTTGTTCCTGAAGTGCATGTAACGCTTCCTCCTGCTGCTACGCTTGTTCCATTAATAGTTAATGTTCCGGATGATTTACTTATTGTAAGATTACACAAAGGTAAGGCCGTTGATGCGCTTGTACCTATAATAGTTTGATTGCTTGCTCCGTTTACGTTAATGGTAGAAGAACCACCGCCTGTTGTAGTAGTGTTTGTAATAACAATATTTCCTTTGGAGCTGATCGTCCCCGCTGAATCTATTTTTATACCACTTGTTCCGCTAAAGAAGGCAGTATCATTAACTGTTAAAGTTGTACCTGAACGAATAATCACACTGTCCAAACTACCTGTGGTGTTGTTGAAGCCAATTTTATTTAAAGTGTGTGTGCCGATGATATGTTGTTTATTGGCAGGGTCAAAAATTACTTTTGAATTAGCAACACTTAAAGCTCCCAATAAGTAATGCCAGTCACCTCCAACGGCTACTGTGCCTGAAATAGTCAATGTAGAAGACGCGTGCAATATGTGATTTTTATTAATTGTAACATTGGGTAAAATTCCTTTCCCGCTTCCTGAAAGTGTTTGAGCATTGCTTAACCCATTAATATTAATGGTAGCAGTTCCCCTGTTCAGTTTGCAGTTACTGCTCATAGTAATATTATTAGTAGGTACATAAATAGTTCCTCCATGTGTAGCCAGCAATTTATAGTTAGCTGTTCCGTCCAAAAAAGCCAAGTCACCCGAATAAACAGTAATTGTACTGTCTATCGTAACATCTCCACCGCTTTTATTAATGGCAAGGTTACACAACTGATTAGTTCCTGAAGTGTTGCCGTAAATAGTTTGGTTAGAAGAACCATTTAATACAATTCTTCCTGTTCCTCCACCTGCGTCTGAAAAACTTTGCGCATATACATCTCCTGCCACATTGATGGTTCCTGTGTTAATAGCTGGCGCATCACTTCCTGCTAAGTTTAAATTTCCTGTTAATGTTAAAGTAGTTCCTGACGATAATGTAACTGTAGAAGTTGCTGTATTGTAAAAAGTTGCACTATTCAAAGTGTGTGAACCGCTGATAGTGGCTGCGCTATTAAAATATACTAACGAGCTGCCAGCTGATATGGTTCCTGCGGTATAAGTCCAGTTACCGCTTACATAAATTGTGCTGCTTAAAGTAAGTGTTCCACCACTTTTATTGATAACTACATTTGTAATATTTGAACCTCCTGTAAATGTTTGACTGCTGCTGCCTCCAATAACAATTGTAGTTGTGCCGGCAATGCCATATGAAGACATCGTAATATTACCATTGGCTTTTATAGTACCAGCCGTAACAGTAGATGTGCTTGAACCTCCACCTGTAAGTGTTCCGTTTACTGTAATGGTTCCTGAAGAAATGGTAACTGTTGTAGCATACGTATCACCACCTAAGAAAGAAAGATTATTAAGGGTGGGCGAACCTGAAAAGGTACATGTTTTCTCTACATTTACAGTTCCTGAATTATGATTGAAGGTTCCGCCTGTAATGGTATAACCACCACTTACAAGGTATAAGGCTCCTGATGTAGACGTAAATGTTCCGCCACTCATAGTAAATACTCCATTCATAGTAATTGTGCCTGTTCCTCCCGCAAATGTTCCTCCCGCAATGGTAAAGCCTGATGTACCAGCTGTTACAACGGAGCTTCCTTGTGTAACAGTACCCGTATAGGTACTTTTCATATTAAACATCTTTACATTTACTGTAGTATTTATAGTACAGTTACAAGATGTACAGGTATTATCAAATACAGCTGTATCGGATGAACCCGGAACTCCTGAAGGTGACCAGTTGCCAGCAGTATTCCATGAGTTACTGCTTGTTCCTTTCCAAACATGCTGCGTGGAAAAGGCTTGTTGCATAAAAGCAACACATACGATGATAAGTAAAATATATTTTTTCATACGATTTTTATTAATGTGTTTATGAGACTTAAATTAAAATGGAAGAAATGTGTAAACAGTATTTGCCGATGGAAATCCCGTTAAACTGCTATTAGTACAAGTTGTATTTACACTACTTGCAGTCCCTACACTTGGACTGGTAGGGCTTCCATGAATAATATAACCTGTTTGTCCCGGTTTTAAGGGGTTCATGTTTATTGGCCCGAACATTTTACGGTTGTTTGAAAGTGCAGTTGAGGAATACGTATTGTTTCCGATGGCTACATCAATCTGATTACTTCCTTCGTATAGCCAAACCTGATAATTTACAACACCTGAATCCTGCTGAACCACTCCGCAATTTTTAAACTGTATCTTTAATACATGACTTCCTGTTCCTCCGCTTAGTTGGTAGGAAATAGAAGAAGGATTTGTGCCTGTACCTCCTGTATGATTGCCAACATTAAAGGTAAAAGCAGCAAAAGCATAATTAAAATTATTATCAAATACCAAATAGCCATTAGTAAATATTTGAACAGAATCAAAATTCTGTCCCATGTGCTTGAATGAAAAACCAAGCGGTATTTTATATGATGGGTTCCATGTTGTAGATTGTGCCAAATAGGTTGGGCTGCTTATATCAGCATAGCTACTTGTTGATGAGCTAAATTGGTAATTAAAATTCTGTGCTTTTATACCACTATAAAATAATAGTAGTAGCGCAAGGATTTTGTAATTGTTTTTCTTCATTGTTTTTCTTTTAATGCAGTTTATAAAACGTTTATTTTTATTTATAGCGGAGCTAAGCTATATTAAAAACAGGTCGGTTTTTTATGTTATGAGTACGTAACATTAGAAGCAGAGGTAAAAGCAGCCGTAGGACAAAAGCTCGGAAAAAAGCCACAGTAAAGGATTGCAGAGCAATTTGAAAACGATTTTAAAACTAAAAGCAGGTAATTCTACCTATATCAAAACAGGTAATATTACCTATACTCAAAAAATAGGGCTTAACGTTAATTTAAGGTTGAAATGACTTTTAAACTGCCAATTTTCCAAATTCTTTTTCATACTCAAGAGTAAATTCTCCTATCAATCTCAGACAAGTCATTTCCAACTTATGAACCATCTGTTCGATCGTATAATTAATTTCACCGGCTGTATTCATAATTTGTTCTATTAGTTCAATATGGCTTTCTATTCTAATATATAAGAAAGTAGATTTTAAGGCGTGCATTACCTTCCTTAGACTGACCCAATCCTTATTTTGAACGCAGTAATTCATTTGACTTACTTGCCGGGTAACCTGTTGAACAAAAAGTTCTAACAATCTTTTTCTAACTGCGTCATTGCCCTGTGCAATTTTTTCTATCTCCAGCAATTCTTCGCTTTTAGTATTCATTACATACTGATTAGATTATTTTTTACGGCATACATAGCTAATCCTAACGTACTATGTGTGCTTGTTTTTTTGAAAATAACGGTCTTATGCCCATGCACCGTTCTTTCGCTGATAAATAATTTTTTGGAAATTTCTTTATCTGTGTATTGTTGGCAAACCAGCTCTACAATTTGTAATTGCCTTTTTGTAAAAACTATTTCTTCCCCCTGTAAAATTGGGTTTTTAGTAGACATTATTTTTTTCATGTCTAATTCTGCATAGTAATATTTAAACATGTAAATAACGTTCAAGGCTTCTGTTACCTTATCAATCTTTTTGGTGTCTTTTACTAAAAAACCATTTACGCCTTTGTCTATGAGGTGATGTAAAAACCTTGCGTCATTGTGCCCAGTAAGAACCAAGATTCTTATTTCAGGATAATATTTTAATAAATAATCTATCGTTTTAAAACCATTCATAACAGGCATTTCTAAATCCATAATCACAATATCAGGCATTTCACTCCTTATCGCCAAAGTATCAATCAGTTCTTTTCCATTAGAACTTTCAATAATTACATTGAGATTTTTTTGCGACTGGATTAGACTTACTAAACCCGCCCTGAAAAATAAGCTGTCATCTACAACAGCCAATTTTATTATTTTATCTGTAAAAGTAAATTGCATGCATACTAAGTATTGTTGCTTAAGGTAATAATAAAAATATTTTTTTACCCCATATTGTGTAAGAAAGCGAAGAATTATATTTCATGAATAATGCGTTTATTCCACTTATGTTCATATGAACGGCAGACTATTTTGTTATTACGATTCTTCTATTTATAACTCTCTTACTATTTTGGATACTTAAATTGTAAACCCCTTCATTTAGATTACTTGCATCAATAAGGGTTTGGTCATTTATAGGTTGACTTAAAACAAGTTTGCCTGTTACATCATATATTTTTAAAATTTGTTGTTCAGGAGAGCTTGTTTCAATAATGAAGCTGCCATTGTTTGGGTCGGGATAAATTAGTATTTGATTATTTACTTCTGTCCTGCTTATATCTGTTGTAGCACAATTAATAACAACCTGTGTAATTGTATCCATGTTAATACATCCATTAGCATCTGTACCTGTTACAGTATAAGTCGTATTAATAGTAGGTGTTATAATAATATTTATACCAGTTTGATTTGTGCTCCATGTATAAGTATTTGCTCCGCTTGCTGTTAATGTAGCTGAACTATCTATACATAAACTTGTAGTATTGCTTGTTGCATTTATAATAGGCAAAGCATTCACAGTAATAGTTGCTGTTGCTGGGTTCACGCAGTTATTTGCACTTATGCCAGTAACTGTATAACCTGTAGTTGTTGAAGGATGCGGGCTAATGGACGCATTGTGTGAACCGGTACTCCATGTGTAAGTGCCAGCACCATTCGCTGTTAAAGTAGCCGTACTTCCAGTACATATCGTAGGTGAATTTACTGTCATGTTTACGCCAGAATTGCAAACAAAACGTATTCGGCTACCACTACACGAAATATAAAAATTACCCTTGGTATCAATAGCAATTCCTGAAGGGGGATCTATTTCTGCAGCAGTAGCAAGTCCATCATCCCCGGTATAGCCAGCTGTTCCATTTCCTATTAGAGTTGTTATAATACCAGAGAGATCTACTTTACGAACTCGATAATTATCACTGTCAGCTATATATAAATTACCAACAGCATCTACAACTACTCCTTTTGGATTATATAATTTGGCCAAAGTAGCCTGTCCTCCATCTCCGTTATAACCGGTAGTATTAGTATATCCTGCAACCGTGCTAATGATACCGGAAGTATTCACTTTGCGTACACGATTATTTGTGCGGTCTGCAATATACATATTACCTACCGCATCAATGGTTACTCCCCAAGGTACTAAACCCGCAGCAGTCGCCTGTCCTCCATCTCCACTACTGGGCGCTGTTCCATTTCCGGCAACAGTGCTTATAATACCTAAAGTATTTACTTTGCGTACATAACCGCCGCCGGCAACATATAGATTGTTCGCTGCATCAAAAGCTACTCCTGATGGTTCCGATATTTCTGCGGCAGTTGCTTGCCCTCCATCCCCATTAAAATTACTTATTCCGTTTCCAGCTACGGTAGTTATTATTCCAGAAGTGTCCACCTTACGTACTCGGGAATTATAAAAATCAGCGATATAAAAATTGCCTATGGCATCAACAGCAACACCTTGTATATTTACCGTGCCACCACCAAGACCAATTTGTGCAGCGGTAGCTGGCCCCCCATCTCCACTATATCCTTGGACTCCTGTTCCAGCTATTGTAGTTATAATGCCATTTGTTTGTACTTTTCGTATCCTATTGTTACCAGCCGAAATATAAATATTACCGACAGCATCAACAGCTACTCCTGCGTATTGACTGACACCAATTCCTGCCGCAGTAGCTTGTCCCCCATCTCCACTAAATCCAGTGCCATTTCCTGCAATGGTAATTATACTTTGTGCATTTATTTGTAAGCAAAATAATATTGCTATTGTTGCAAGTGTTTTTTTCATCTTATTTTATGATTAAAGGATTTATTTAGAATAGTAAAATATTCTGCCGTTATCATTTTCTGTCATTACATATTTGTTACTGCTATCATTTTCAAAATATAAGGTGTCACCAACATCAATAGTTAGCTCCTTCATACTTCCAGTACTTAAAGAACCTGAACTGCTCTTGTAATGGTACTGGGTGTTTTTAGTGCCTGTATTTGAAACCTTGACTTTTATTTTTTTCATGTTACTTGGTTTTTAAATTGGCAGTATATTTTTTTATTTGTGTTACACCGGTTATTTTCCCTAAGATGATTTCTGAATGTATTATCTCATTTCGTATGATTTTTCTTATCAGTAATGGAACATGTGTTTCCACTTTTGTTATTTCAAGTACATCATTTACCATTAAAGGCGTTCGGTTTTGCAAGATCAACTTATAACGGTTGTTGTTTATGTACTCAATAGCTATATAAGATTGTGGAGTAAAATAGATTAAGAATTTGGCTCCCATTGTAAGCTCTTTAGAAATAAGTGTTTGAAGCGGCTGGGGTTTATTTTTATCTGCGTGGGTAATATCTCTTACTATGTCGTCCCATGTATGGTAACCAATATAATTGGCAATTACGTCAAGTGTAAACGCTCTGGGCGATCCTATACCACTCTTATTAATACCAAATAATCTTTTTAAGGTTGACGAGCTAACCTTACAATTACATTTAGTTGCAATGGCACTCGCAAGCGCATCACAATCTTTTGCATACTTAATGGAACCCTTTCCGAATTCCTTTTCAATTTTTTCTTTGATTCTAATTGATAGCATTTCTTATTGAATAATGCCCGAATGTAGCTGTTCCATTGATGCGTATTGCGTAATGAGCAACAAGAGCAACGTGGATTTTGTGGGCGTTTTGAACGTTCTGGGCAACTTGCTAACGAGTGAACAAAATGAACAAAGCAGAAGCCTTGCAAACGCTAAGAAATTTTATTTTTAGAATAATTCTGAAATGAAAAAAACGATATTTTATTTACACCATTTATCGAATAATTTTTTTGAAATTATTTTTATCAAACGAAAAGCCCCAACAAAATGTCGAGGCTTTTATTAACCCTGTTGAGGTTAGGAAAGTTCTAAATATTACTTTAAATGTTTTGAAATATGCTTGGCCATTTCAAACATAGATACCTGATCTTTACCACTGAAAACCGGTTTTAGTTTTGCATCCGCATTGATCATGCGTTTGTTTTTGCTGTCCTGTAATTTATTTGCTTTAATATAAACCCATAATTTCTTTACTACTTCTGAACGAGGAATGGCTTTGTTTCCAACAACTTCAGCAAGCGCAGCACTTGGCGTATATGGTTTTAATAGAGCAGGATTCAGTTTGCGTTTAGTCTTTTTAGCCGGTGCTTTTTTTGCAGCTTTCTTAGTTGCCTTCTTTGCAACTTTCTTTACCGCCTTTTTTACTGATGATTTTTTTGCAACTTTTTTTGTTGCTTTCTTAACTGCCTTTTTTGCCATAGTGATTTATGTTTAGGTTTATATTAGTTATATATCAATCAAATATATAAAATCTTCCCAAGCGAAAGAAGAATCATTTCAAATTCTGATTACTCAGCATCAATGGAACGGGCTTGTTCTATTTGTATGATAAAATAGTTGACAAGAAATAAAACCCCTACCATTAAAAACAATAAGGGGGGCAACCATCTTATCCATCTTTCACCCTCCGTCATTATGAAATAATAGGCAAGCATCATGGTAAATATGGCAACCGCTGCGATTAAAAAAGTTGTTTTAGTTTTTTATTTCACTTTCATTTATACGGTTGTGGTTATTGCTCCACCTGATAAAGCCATGTAATAATTAGCGCAAAACATTCCTGCCAAAACCAAAAGAATGTCTGGTTTATCTTCATAAGCTATATCGTAACTATAACTAAGCTTATTCCAGTCAAAGCTCGGTATTAAACGGATAAGTTCCTGGCCATTCGCGCTTTCAATGGTATACTTGCTATTAAATATACTTTTTCTTATAAATAAGTAATCCTGTTCATCCTTAAAAGAAAGTATCATGTGTCCTTTTATATTCATTTTAAATGTGGCTACTTCTTCCGTGTTTTTAAATAAGGTAAAAGCAACACCTGAGAAGCCTGTTGACTTTACCTCATAACTTGGCATTTTATCTACTTCCATTTCAGCCGAAGAGGAAAACCAATTTTTATATGTTATTCTGCCAACTTTTTTATGGTTTTCGAAAAGCTCAAAGTTTCTTAGTTCTGTACAAATTGCTTTCATATTATATTGTTTTACAATTAACCCTCATAGATAATGCCCTAAAATAGCTCCTACAACATTATCAGCCAAAGTCACTACAGGAATCATAGTGTTTTCAAGTGAACAGTATTTAAAAGCAAATTACAATTTTCTCTATTAAAATCAAATGAAAAAATTATTTCTTTTACCTTATCATCGATGTAATTGGATATACTGTCCATCTCTTTCCAATTTAATATAACATTTCTTTTTTCTCGCTTGTCATTGTTTCTGCTACATAAATTTCACATTTCCATTTACCACTGTTTGATATGTTAGTTTTAAATTCGTAATAAGGATTTTAAACTACAATAAGTATGAAGATTTTACAAAAAAAATATACAAAACAAAAAGGTTGGGAAATAATAAGAGGCGATAAATTAAACTCAGAGTTATACAATTTTGTAATGGCTTTTGGAAGTGCAGACTTTATTCGAGAGTCCTCAATATATAAATCTATTAGAAGCAGTTATCCCAATGCTATAATTCTTATGAACTCAACTGCCGGTGAGATTATTGATACTCAGGTAATTGATGATAGTATTTCACTTACGGCTATTTGCTTTGAAAAAACAAAAACTGCAACAGCAATTACTGATATTAATTTGATTAATAATAGTTATGAAGCTGGTAGAAACCTTGCTCTTGAGCTTGATCACGTTGACTTAAAAAATGTATTAGTGATTTCTGATGGGCAAAAAGTTAATGGTAGTGAACTTGTAGTTGGATTACAGAAGTTTTTGCCCGAAGGAACAATTATAACGGGAGGCTTGGCGGGTGATGGCGGTAATTTTAAAAGAACACTTGTTGGGTTAAATGAACCGCCAATTGAGGGAAGAATTGTAGCTATTGGCTTTTATGGAAATGATCTTAGTATTACATATGGAAGTGTGGGTGGATGGGATTCTTTTGGGCCAGATAGATTGATAACAAAATCGAAAGCAAATGTGTTGTATGAGTTAGACTCTAAACCCGTACTAGACATTTACAAAATGTATTTGGGCGAGTATGCAAAAGAGTTGCCAAGTTCTGGTTTGTTGTTCCCGCTTAGTATTAAGAATGGAGATAATAATTCACTAGTTAGAACGATACTTTCAGTTAATGAAGAAGAAAAGAGTATGACCTTTGCAGGAAATATGCCTGAAGGTTATTATGCAAGATTAATGAAAGCAAATTTTGAAAAACTTATTGAAGGGTCGTCTCTTGCAGCGCAAAATAGTATAAAGAATATAACACATAAGCCTGATTTAGCTTTATTAATAAGTTGCGTGGGTAGAAAACTTGTTTTAGATCAACGGGTAGAAGAGGAAGTAGAAGTTGTTAGGGCCGTTTATGGAGATAGGACAGCTATTGCGGGGTTTTATTCTTATGGCGAAATATCACCGTCACATAATTTTTTGAAATGTGAATTGCATAATCAAACTATGACTATTACAACTTTCTCTGAGCAATAATATGAACCAGTTATTACAGCGTCAACTTCAAAAGTATTTTAACGGAGCAAATAAGTTTCCTGAAAATTTCAATGCCCTATTTGAGGTTATCAGTCAAACTTATGACCATTATGAGAAAGATAGAAAGATGATTGAGCGCTCCATTGATTTAAGTTCAAAAGAAATGGTTGAGCTCAACAATGAACTAAAAAAAGAGAAAGATGGATTATTAAAAGCTCATAATGAACTTAAACATAATGAATTTGTTTTAAAACAAGCGCAAGCAATTACAAATATTGGCAGTTGGAGTATTGATTTAATAAGTGGGAAAGCAATTTGGTCTGATGAAATGTGTTTAATTTTTGGGCTTTCATCAGGAGAAAACCAACAGTCATTCGAATCATTTTTGTCATTTGTTCATCCTGAAGATTTAGACTTTGTGAAAAATGAAATAGATAAATCGCATGCAACTTTAACAAACGCCTCTTTTTATACTCGTATTATTCGCAAAGATGGAACTATACGGCATATTTTTATGGACAGTAGGTTCGAATTTAATCTTGCGGGCAAACCCATTAGTAAATATGGAATAGTACATGATATAACCAAAATAAAAGAAGAAGAAGAAAAGAAAAAATTTAGTAAAGAGAACCTAAAAGCTTTAATAAACAATACAAGTGATTTATTATGGAGTGTTGATAGAGATTTTAAATTAATCACCTCCAATAAAGCATTTAATGAAATGATTGTGTATATGTCTGGCAAACCACTTGAAAGGCAAGGTAACGTACTTGAAACCGGTTTTCCTCCTGAAGAAATCGAAAGATATAAATCTTATTACGAAAGGGCTTTTACCGGAGAAAAATTTACGATAGAAAATCATTCTAATACTCCGGTAGAATATTGGTCGGAAACATCTTTTTACCCGATTTACAAAAACGATATAATTATTGGAACAGCTTGTTTTTCTAGAAATATTACAGAAAGGAAACTTGTTGAAATAAAACTATCTCAATTCACCCACGAGCTTATCGAAATCAAAACTAAACTTGAATATGAAGGGGCAAGATTTAAACAAGCCCAACAAATAGCACATATTGGAAATTGGGAATTAGACTTTGCAAGCGGGATAGCCTTATGGTCTGATGAAGCGTGTAGAATCTATGGACTTTCTCTTGAAGAAAATAAACAATCATATGACTCCTGGTTATCTTTTATTCATCCGGATGATTTACATTTTGTACTAAAAAAAATAAGAGAAGGGCAAGCCTCGCAACAGAGTACCTCCTTTTATCATCGTATTTTACGAAAAGATGGAATCATAAGGTTTATTTACTCACAAAGTCAGCTTGAATTTAATGCTGCGGGTAAGCCTATAGGTATATATGGGGTGGCCCAAGATGTTACAGAACAAAAAATAGCTGAGCAACAAATTTTACGAAAGAATGATGAGCTTAGAGACCTTTCCAACCATGTGCAAAATATCAGGGAAGAAGAGAGGGCATCTATTTCACGCGAAATTCACGATGAACTTGGCCAGCAGCTTACAGCACTTAAAATGGATATTGGCTGGATTATGCGAAAGCAAACTAATCCGGATGAATCGGTTGTGTTAAAATTGAAACAAATGCTTCAGTTTAGTGATAGACTTATTGTAACTATCAGGAGAATTTCATCCGATTTAAGGCCTGCTATTATTGATGATCTTGGACTTGTTGCGGCTCTGGAATGGATATGTGACGACTTTGAAGCGAAAACAGAAATTCCCTGCAGATTCATTTCGAATATTAAAGAACGAAAATTTGAAGATCGTTTCAGTATCACTACTTATAGAATTTTGCAGGAATCACTTACTAATATACGAAGGCATGCCGAAGCAAAATCTGTCACTGTTTCAGCCAGTGAACACAATAAAGAATTGTTTTTAGAGATTGCGGATGACGGAAAAGGAATTTGTGATGAAGGAATACGAAAGGGAAAAACACTTGGAGTTATAGGGATGAAAGAAAGGGCCGCTTTATTGGGAGGAGAGTTGATTATTACCGGGACTATAAATAAAGGAACTAATGTAAAACTAATGTTACCTATAAAAAATGAACATACTCATAGCTGACGATCATGAATTGATAAGGGCCGGTCTCATTAGTGCTGTAATGGAAGAATTTCCTTCAGCAATAATTGAAGAAGCCTCTAATGGTAAAGAAGCCGAAAGGATGGGACGTCTTAAAAAATGGAATATTATAATTATGGATATGTCCATGCCCGAAAAAACCGGACTGGAAGTTTTGAAACAATTAAGATCAGAATGTATTAAAACGCCTATTCTTATTTGTAGTATCCATCCTGAAAACCAGTATGCTTTACGAGTACTTAAAGCTGGAGCGAATGGTTATATCTCAAAAGATTGTGTTCAAGTCGATTTTATAAATGCGATAAAAACGATTCTTAAGGGTAAAAAATATATTTCTGCTGAAGTGGCTGAAAAACTTGCTTCAAGGTTTGATGATGATACAAGTAAAGAACAACATGAACTTATTTCTGACAGAGAATTACAGGTATTAAAATTTATTGCTTCCGGGAAAACTGTTTCGGAAATAGCCGCTAAATTGTCCTTAGGCATTGCAACGGTTAGTACATACAGACATCGTCTTCTTGAAAAAATGAATTTGAAAAATAATGCGGAAATTACGTATTACGCCATCAACCACCACTTAGTTTAGCCTTTCCTCAATAATCGGTGTATTTATCTTTCTATCATAAGAGACCTGGTTTCAATACTTTACAATTATATCGGCTGATTAAAAATTGCTGTAAAGAGGCCTTATAATATATTTTGTTCGTTTTACAAGCCTGCATCCCACTCGCATCAATGCCTTAGTCGGTTATTTTTTTTCGTGTCATTGTTTGTATTACATCACTTAATCTATTGATATGACATTAGTATCATGTTACCAGCTATTCTGTACATGAGAGTGTCAACCTAATTTTGTTTAAAAGATTATTAAAAAACAAATAACATGAAAAACACTTTTAACACTCGCTCAATAAAAACTGCCACTTTATTTTTAAGTATGGTTATTTTTTGTCTGATGCATTATTCCGCATCAGCTCAAAAAAAGAAATTCAAAGATTATCTGTTAATTGGTTCATCTTCATTCATCTCAGGTATGCTTGATGGAACTATTGAAAGCATCAGTTACCATTATGATAATGGATTTAAAAAACGTTTTTCTAAGGTAAACGACCAGTTTTGGAATCCGGCCATAAGCTGGACAAACAAGTATAAAAATAATGACCCTTGTTTAGGACCGAAGTTTATGGGCAGCACAAATATGTTTGTATGTACAACAGACGCTTACCACATGCTCCGTACTACCAAACGCGCCTTAGATGCACTTACTCTTGCCTATTATATAAATAAAACCTGTACAGATAAGGTAACACCTAAAGGTAAAAGATGGAAACAGGTAGCGAAAGATTTCCTGATTGTAACAGCTATACGTTGTGTAGGTTTTAATTTGACTTATTCCTTGCTTTTTAAACCTCAGGCAGTACCTGGTATGTGAATAAATGATAAAATATTGAATCAACCTTAGACAAATTTGTCTAAGGTTGAGTTTCCATTATTTCATAAGAACGTATTTAATCTATATGTATCGGTATAGGATTGAAACGAAAAAGGTTAGTAAGTAGTGTTATATGTAGTATGTGCAACCTTTTTAAAACACCCAATAAAAATCTAACTAACTATGTTTTACACCATTCATTGAATAATTTTGCTCCGATTATACTTTTAAGGCTACTATGTTGAATCATCTCAAGTGTCCTGACAATTTTAATAGCCGGTACATCAGGCTTAACAAACATTTCAAATATTCTGTCCACCTCTTTGTTTTGAGATAAACAGGATGTATAACCATTTCTTATTAGGAAGTCAATGATTTCTTTTCTTGTGTATACTGATTTTTGCATAACTCTATACCACTTTCTGTTTCTCCATCTAAATATAGAAATTAAATCTAGATATCTCAGTGCTGCATATCCTTATTTTATAATTATGCGATCACATTTTCTTATAACTCAACCAGATAAATTAGAGTCGAGATTGTCCCACTAATTACATTAGTGGGACTATGATTGGAAACCAGCTACTTAAGGAAATGGCGCTCATCCTTTGTCCCAGTTGGTGCTAAAAACGCTAAAAAGAGGACTATTGCCGCTTTTTACGGCTATACTCGTGTATAAATATTATACACCATGAGAAAAAAACAGACAGCAACTTCCGGTATGGACTGGAATACCATGATTGGTTTGGCATTAAGATTAAAACAAGACAAATTATACAGAGATTATTTACTGATAACTGTTGGTTGTTACTTCGGCTTGCGAATTGGTGATCTGCTTTCCATCAGATGGGTTGATGTTATTGACAAAGAAGAGTTAGTATTGACAGAGCAGAAAACAAAAAAAATAAGAAGAATTACTATAAACCCAAATGTAACAAACGCACTCAACTTTTGTTTACATGAACAAAAGTCTAAAAATGCATTTGATGAAAATGATTTTATTTTTTGTAACCGTTGGAGAGGACAACTTACTATCAGTTATATAAATAAACGTTTGAAATTTATATTCAAAAAATATAATGTGGTTGTAAGAAATGCAAGCTCACATACACTTAGAAAAACATTTGGTAAACGTATTTATGAAGCCGATGCCAGAAGCGAGAGAGCCTTGGTATACTTATCAGAGATATTTTCTCACTCATCAGTATCTACTACAAGAAAGTACATTGGCATTACACAGGAAGCTATTGCGGATATGTATATGAGTTTATGATATTAATTTCACATCTACCTTTAACACTTCTAAAATCCTGTCATTGTCTGTATTACAATACTATCATTATTTAGACTATTTAAAGTTTTTTACCTACCGTCTACTTTTGTTTTTAAGCTATAACTATTATAAACTTAAAACTATTTGTATGAAAAATCACTACAGAAAATCACTATTAAAATTATGTATCCCATTTTTGCTGGCATCAGGGGGAGATATACTAGGGCAAACAGCTCTTGATTTGGCAGGATCAGGAAACAGAGTAGAAACGGTGGCGAATCTTGATGTTACAAATGGTTTTACCATTGAGTTTGATGTTTATATGAATCATTTACAAAACTACAATGGGCTTATAACCAAAGGTTGTTCAAATGTTGGAGCCCCTTTGGATGTTTATGTGCTTTCAGATGGAAGGATGACTGTTTTTTATGGAAATTGTAGTATAACAGGCGGTGGAAATCCGGCTTATACTTTTTCTGCAACAACATGGTATCATATAGCTCATACATACGATCCGGTAGCTGGACAAGGACAGTTATACGTAAATGGAAGTCTAATTACCACTTGGTCTGTTGGAGCAGGTGTTGGAAACGGAACTGTTCCTATTACAATTGGAAACAGAGCTGATAATGCAACTGATGCAGATGCTAAATTTGATAATGTCAGAGTTTGGTCAGGTGTAAGAACAGCGTCCGATATATTAACTTATAAAGATGTTTGTTTAACAGGAACTGAAACCGGTTTAGAAATTTTATACAATATGGAAGAAGGCTCAGGAACCGTTCTTCACGATCTGGCTACAAATAACGGGACACAGGATGGAAATATTATTGGTACAGTGGCTTGGAATGCAGGAGTAAATTGTGCTCAACCAACGGCCGCTGCATTAAATTTTAACGGATCAAACAATGATATTATTCCAACCTCTGTTACTAACGTTCCTATAGGAAATTCACTTTATACGATTGAAGCATGGATTAAACCAAGCAGTGGGACTTCTTCATCAGCCTTAGGTATTGCAGGTTGGGGAAGTTATGGTTCAGGTAATCAGGTCAATGCTTTTAGAACAACTGCGCAAGGTGGATTAGATAATTATTGGTGGGGTAATGATTTAGTTATTTCGCCAACCGGCTTTAATTTATTTGATGGCAACTGGCACCATGTTGCGGCAACCTTTGATGGCACAACAAGAACAATATATGTAGATGGAATTGTCAGAGGAACTGACACTCCAACCGGGCATAATGTTTCCAATGCAAACAACCTTACAGTGGGTAAAACATTTTCAGGAGAATATTTTAATGGCAGTATGGATGAGATTAGAATTTGGAATGTTGCAAGAACCCAATGTCAAATTGCAGGCAGTATGAATTGTGAGCTTTTATCTGCCCAAACAGGCTTAGCACTTTACTATAAATTTAATGAAGGAATTGCTGCGACTAATAATTCAACAATTACGGTTGCTGCCGATTCATCAGGAAATGGGAATAACGGAACCTTAAATAATTTTGCTTTAACAAGCACAACATCTAATTGGATTGCACCAGGGGCAGTTACATCGGGAGTTTCATGCTCACCTATTGTTTACACAACAATTAATATAAATTCTTCGACTATTTGTGCAGGAGCTACTGCAACCTTAACAGCAAGTGGAGCAAGCACATATACTTGGAACACGGGTGAAACAACAGCTTCAATTAGTCCATTGCCAACAGTAACTACTAATTATACGGTTACTGGTACAGGTACAAATAATTGTACTGATATGGCCGTATCAATTGTAACAGTAAAAAATCCAACAACATCAACAGTTAGTGCTAGTGGTTGTAGCAACGTAGTCGTTAATGTAATTACATATACTGCCAGTGGAACATACACTCAAACTTTAACGAATGCAGTTGGTTGTGATAGTATCTTAACCATTAATGCAATGGTTAAGATACCAACTACATCTACTATTAGTGTAAGCGGTTGTAGCAGTGTGAATATAAACGCAATTACCTATACTACAAGTGGCACTTATACTCAAACTTTAACGAATGCAGTTGGTTGTGATAGTATCCTTACAATTAATGCAATGGTTAATATACCAACTACATCTACTATTAGTGTAAGCGGTTGTAGCAGTGTGAATGTAAATGCATCTACCTATACTGTTAGCGGCATGTACACTCAAACCTTAACCAATGTAATAGGGTGTGATAGTATACTTACTATTAATGCAACAGTTAATGTTCCGACTACATCTACTGTTAGTGTAAGCAGTTGCAACAATGTAATTGTAAACTCAGTTACCTATACTACCAGTGGCATATATAATCAAACTTTAGTTAATGCATCAGGCTGCGATAGTATCCTAACCATTAATGCAGTAATTAATTATCCAACAACATCAACCATTAATGTAAATGGTTGCAGTAGTGTAAGTGTAAATTCGACTACTTATACCACCAGCGGCATATATAATCAAACTTTAGTTAATGCATCAGGCTGCGATAGTATCCTAACCATTAATGCAGTAATTAATTATCCAACAACATCAACCGTTAGTGTAAATAGTTGCAGTAGCGTAAGTATAAATGCTGTTACTTATACTGTCAGTGGAACTTACACTCAAACTTTAGTTAATGCAGCAGGTTGTGATAGCATCCTTACCGTTAATGCAATAGTTAATATACCAAGTACATCTACTGTTAGTGTCAGTGGTTGTAATAGCATAAGTGTAAATGCAACTACTTATACAGTTAGTGGCACGTATACTCAAAACTTAACTAATTCAGTTGGTTGTGACAGTACCCTTACTGTAACAACTACTATAAATTCTTTACCTGTTGTTGCAATTGTAGCTAGTTCGTCGACTTTATGTGCCGGTAGTACAACTACATTAACAGCAAGTGGAGCAACTTCGTATACTTGGAGTGCAACTGAAACAACCGCCTCAATAAGTGTTTCACCAACAGTAACCACTAACTATACTGTTACCGGAACTGATGGAAATAACTGCACAAATACAGATACTATATCAATTGTGGTAAATAATTGTACTACAAGCATAAATAAACCATCTAATAATAATCAGGTACTTATTTATCCAAATCCTAATACTGGTACTTTTACTATTAAAGGATTTAATGAGATAAGTGAATTGCAAATTATTAATGAACTCGGGCAAGCTGTTAAAACCATATCGCTTAGACAAATAAATAATTATGAAATTACTTTGTCAGGATTAGAAAAAGGAGTCTATTATTTAATAGGAGACTCAAACTTTGGGCAGACTAAACAACTCTTTATAGTTACAGACTAATTTTAGATAAGATAAAGCAGAGAGGCGGAACTAAACAGTTCCGCCTTTTTTATGTAGAAGATTTGTAATTTAAAACTACAAAAGTTTTGATTGGTTCGCTCAGAAAAACTTTCGGCAAACGTATCTATAAAGTTGATGCTAGAAGTGAAAGAGCCATGGTATACCTGTCAGAGATATTTTCTCATTCGTTAATATCTACTACAAGAAAGTATATTGGTATTACTTAGGAAGCAATTGGTATGAATATGAGCTTGTAATGATGTGGGGGTACTAACCTTAGACAAATTTGTCTAAGG
>Ga0134126_10003007_pt1 | contig 21160 bp, 21 predicted proteins | sample KB31752_FD_96881 | JGI IMG/M metagenome (GOLD analysis project Ga0134126, IMG submission 96881) | Terrestrial soil microbial communities with excess Nitrogen fertilizer from Kellogg Biological Station, Michigan, USA - KB3-175-2 | ecosystem: Environmental > Terrestrial > Soil > Unclassified ... | reverse complement strand
CGGCGGCCGGAGCCGCCGCCGGCGGCGCGGCCGGAGCCGGGGACGCGGCCGGGGCAGCCGGGGCCGGCGTGCGCGCCGACCGGGACGCGTCCAGCACGTCCTGCTTGCGGATCCGGCCGCCGACGCCGGTGCCGGTCACGGTGGCCAGGTCGATACCGTGCTCGGCGGCCAGCTTGCGGACCAGCGGGGTGACGTACGGGCTCTCGCTCCCGTTGGACTCGTAGTTCGCCGCGGGCGCCTCAGCGGGCGCGGCCGGCGCGGCGGCCTGAGCAGGCGGGGCCGGCGGAGCGGGCGGGGCCGGCGGAGCGGCCGGCTCAGCCGGGTACGGGTGGTCGGCCGGGGCCGGCGGCGCCGGGTAGGCGGTCGCCTGGTAGCCGCCGCCCGACTCCTGCGGCGGGCCCTGGTACGGGTCGCCGCCGGTCGGCGGCTGCTGGTAGCCCGGCTGGGCGTAGCCGCTGCCCTGGTAGGCGGCCGGCGCCCGGTAGGTCGCGGGCCGCTCATAGGCGGGCTGCTGCTGCTGATACCCCGGCTGGTAGGCCGCGGGCTGCTGCGGCTGCTGCGGCTGCTGCGGCTGCTGCGGCGGGTGCTGCTGCTGCTGCTGCTGCTGCTGATAGGCCGGCTGTGGCTGCTGGTAGCCCGGCTGTGGTGCCTGGTAGGCGGGCTGCTCGTAAGCGGCCGTGGCCTGCCCGGCGGGCTCGGGCGCCGACGCGGCGGCCTGAGCCGGCTCAGCCGGTGCCGACGCGGCGGCATCGCTCTCCCCGGCGCTCCCGGACCCCCCGGCCGCCCCGTCCTCGTCGATGACCGCCAGCTGGGCGCCCACCGCGACCGTCTCGTCCTCGGCGACCGTGATGCCGCGCAGCGTGCCCGACACGGGGGAGGGGATCTCGGTGTCCACCTTGTCGGTGGATACCTCCAGCAGCGGCTCGTCTGCGTCGACGTGCTCGCCTTCCCGCTTCAGCCAGCGAGTGACTGTGCCCTCGGTGACGCTCTCGCCTAGCTGGGGCATCGATACGGAGACCGACATTGCTTTCCGCAACTCCTTCGTTGTGTCCGCTTCCGGCGTCGGGGTCCGGCCGCCCGGCCGGGCCGTGAGCGAACAGGGGGTTATCCGTGCACGTGCAGCGGCTTCCCGGCCAGCGCCATGTGCGCCTCGCCGATCGCCTCCGACTGGGTCGGGTGGGGGTGGATGAGCTGGGCGACGTCGGCCGGGACCGCCTCCCAGTTGTAGATCAGCTGGGCCTCGGCGATCAGCTCGCCGACCCTGGCCCCGACCAGGTGGATGCCCAGCACCGGACCCCCGCCCGCGGTCGCGATGACCTTAGCCTGTCCCTGGGTCTGCAGGATCTGGCTCTTGCCATTCCCGGCCAGGTCGTAGGTGATCTCGGTGGTCTCGATGCCGCGCTCGGCCGCCGTGGCCGCGGTGATGCCCACCGAGGCCACCTCCGGCTCGCTGTAGGTGACCCGGGGCACGCCGTCGTAGTTGATCGGGACCACCGGCAGCCCGGCCAGCCGCTCGGCGACCAGGATTCCCTCGCCGAAGCCGATGTGCGCGAGCTGCAGGCCCGGTGTCAGGTCACCGACCGCCGAGATGGTCGGGATGTTGGTCTGGCAGTACCCGTCCACCAGCACGAAGCCGCGCTCCATGGCCACGCCGACCTCGTCGTAGCCCAGGCCCGCCGAGACCGGACCGCGGCCCACGGCCACCAGCAGCACCTCGGCGTCGAGTGTCTCGCCGCCCTCCAGCGTCACCGTGACGCCGCTGGGGGTGTCCTTGACGCTCTCGAACCTGGTGCCCAGCTTGTACTTGATGCCGCGCCGCCGGAACGCCCGCTCCAGCAGCTTCGAGCTGGCCTCGTCCTCGGCCGGCAGCAGGTGCGGCAGCATCTCCACGATCGTGACCTCGGCCCCGAACGAGCGCCACACGCTGGCGAACTCCACGCCGATCACGCCGCCGCCCAGGATCACCACCGACGCGGGCAGCCGGTCGAGCTGGAGCGCGTGCTCACTGGTGATCACCCGGTCGCCGTCGACCTGCAGGCCCGGCAGGCTGCGCGACTCCGAGCCGCTGGCCAGTACCACGTGCTCGCCCTTGATGACCTGGTCGCCCACCCGGACCTCGGTCGGGGAGACCAGCCGCCCCTCGCCCTCGATCACGTCGATCTTGCGGCTGGCGACCAGCCCGGTCAGGCCCTTCCAGAGCCGGGTGACCACCTTGTCCTTGTAGGCGTTGACGCCCGGCATGTCGATGCCGTCCAGCGTGGTCTTCACGCCGAACGCGGCGCTCTCCCTGGTCTGGTCGGCGATCTCGGCCGCGTGCAGCAGCGCCTTGGTCGGGATGCAGCCCCGGTGCAGGCAGGTGCCCCCGACCTTGTCCTTCTCGATAAGCGCGACTCGCTTCCCCAGCTCGGCCGCGCGCAGCGCGCAGGCGTACCCGCCGCTGCCGCCGCCGAGGATGACGATGTCGTAGCCGCTGCTGTCCGTCACGATGGCTCCTTGTCCAGATTCTTGCCGCTGCCGGCGACCCTGCCTACAGCTTCCCCTCGGCCGCGTCCAGCGCGACCTGCACGAGCATCCGCACCGCGGCGCCCGTGCCGCCCTTGGGCGTGTACCCGTAGGCCTCGGCCTCGTTGAACGCCGGGCCGGCGATGTCGACGTGGGCCCAACGTACCCCGTCCGGGATGAACTCCCGCAGGAAGAGCCCGCCCACCAGCATGCCGCCGTTGCGGTCCGGGGTGATGTTGGCCAGGTCGGCCACCGTGGAGTCCAGGCCCTTGCGCAACTCGTCGGGCAGCGGCATCGGCCAGGCCGACTCGCCCGCCCGGCGGGCCGCGTCCACTACCGCGTCGCGGAACCCCTCGTCGTTGGCCATCACGCCGCTGATCCGCGGGCCCAGCGCGACCAGCTGCGCGCCGGTCAGCGTGGCCACGTCCACGACCACGTCCGGGCCGTCCTCGATGCCCCTGGCCAGCGCGTCGGCCAGCACCAGGCGGCCCTCGGCGTCGGTGTTGAGCACCTCGACGGTCTTGCCGCCGTAGATCTTGATGACGTCGGACGGGCGCTGCGCGCGGCCGCCCGGCATGTTCTCGGCCAGCGGCAGGTAGCCGACCACGTTCACGTCGGGCTGCAGTCCCGCGACCGCCTGGAGCGCGCCCAGCACGGCGGCCGCGCCGCTCATGTCGGACTTCATCGCCTCCATGGACTTGGGCGGCTTGAGCGACAAGCCGCCCGAGTCGAACGTGATGCCCTTGCCGACCAGCACCACCGTCTTGGCCGCGCCGGGCCGGGTGTAGCTCAGCCGGACCAGCCGCGGCGGGTGCACCGAGCCCTGGCCCACGCCGGCGATGCCGCCGTAGCCGCCGTCGGCCAGCGCCTTCTCGTCCAGCACGTCGATGTCCAGGCCGCTGGCCCGCGCGACGCGCTCGGCCTCCGCGGCGAAGGTCTCCGGGTACAGGTCGGCCGGGCTGGTGTTGACCAGGTCACGCACCAGGCTGACCGCGTCCGCCAGCACCGTGGCCCGCCGGGACGCTTCGCTTGATGAATAACTGGCACCGTCTGCGGTGATGACGACGACCGCCTCCGGGGCCGGCTTGGGGTCGGCCCGATAGCGGTTGAAGGAGTAGCCGCCGAGCAGCGCGCCCAGCGCCACCGCCTCGGCCTCCGGGGCATCCCTGGCCGGCAGGCTCACCGCCACCCTGGCCGCCTTCCCGGCCAGCGCGCGCACCCCGGCCCCGGCCGCCTCCCGCAGCGCATGAAGCGAGGGGAACTGAGGTGTGGGCTCGTCGGGCGCCGGGCCGAGGCCCGCGGCCACGATGAGCGGGGCGGGCAGCGCGCCGCCCGAGGCGATCCTGGTCGTCTCCCCGGCCGCTCCGGTGGCGCCCAGCGCGGCCAGCGTCGCGGCCAGGGTCCCGCCCAGTGCCGCGTCCACGTCTTGCGCGCCAGGGGCCAGCACCGGTCCGTCCGGGCCCTTGATGACCCCGACGATCAGGGCGTCAGCCTGCGTCTGGAGGGCAGAGGTTTCTGTTGTCTGAAGAGCCGTCGTCACGCTCCGAGCCTAGTGCCTGCCCTCGGCCATCGATCACGATGGCATGGACTCGCCCGATCGGACCGGCCGGCGGCGAAGCCCGGAATAACAGTCGTCACAGTCGTCTGATGACAGCTGTTAGACTCCTGCGTCGGTGGTATCTGTTGCGCGGCCCCGCCGGGCTCGGCGAGGATTGCGAGTCAGGGGCGGGACGCGCAAGACGCCGTAAGGAGATGCGATGACTGCCGGCGCGGGGGCATTGTTCCTGGCCGTATTCCTGGCCTGCGCGGTCGAGGCGGTGGAGGCGACGACCATCGTGCTGGCCGCGGGCACGGCCAGGGACTGGCGGTCGGCGCTGACCGGCACCGGGGTGGCCCTGGCCGCCCTGGCCGTGATCGTCGCCATCCTGGGCCCGGCCGTGTCGGCCATCCCGCTGCACGCGCTGCGCCTGGTGGTGGGCGCGCTGCTGCTGGTGTTCGGCCTGCAGTGGCTGCGCAAGGCGATCCTGCGGGCCAGCGGCCACAAGGCCCTGCACGACGAGGACCGGATCTACGCCGAGCAGTTGGAGCTGGCCAAGGCCCAGCAGGTCGCGGGCACCGCCCGGACCGGCGTGGGCGGGCTGGTGCGCGACTGGTACAGCTTCACGCTGTCGTTCAAGGGCGTGCTGCTGGAGGGCCTGGAGGTCGTGTTCATCGTGCTGACCTTCGGCAGCAACCAGCATGACGTCGGCCTGGCCGCCATCGCCGCCGGCTGCGCGGTCGTGCTGATCGCCGCGATCGGCGCCGCCATCAGGGCCCCGCTGGCCCGGGTGCCGGAGAACACGCTCAAGTTCGTGGTCGGCATCATGCTGACCTCGTTCGGCGTCCTGTGGGGCGCCGAGGGTGCCGGGGCCACCTGGCCCGGCTCGGATGCCGCCCTGCTGGTGCTGATCCCGGCCATCGCGCTGTTCGCGCTGGGCCTGACGGCGCTGGCCCGCCGGTCCGGCGCGCCGCCTCGGCGGCCGGCCGGGCAGCCGGTGGCGACCGGGACGGGGGCGCACTGAGATGGGCTCGAAGCTGCGTGCCTTCGGCGCGTTCTGGTACGACTTCGTCATCGGCGACGACTGGGTCATCGCGGTCGGCGTCGTGCTCGCCCTGGTCGGCACCTACCTGCTGCACAAGGCGGGCGTCGCGGCCTGGTGGCTGCTGCCCCTGTTCGTGGCCGTCCTGCTGCCCGCCAGCCTGTGGCGGGCGACGCGCGGCAGCAAGAGCTAGCGGCCCGGGTCGCTGGCGGCCAGGGCCGCCAGAGCCGTTAGGGCCGCCGGCAGGCGGCCCTAACGGCTCTCTGCCTCCTCGGCGTAGACGCGGGCCGCGTAGCCCTCCAGCTTCTCCTCGCAGGTGGCCAGCGCGGCCAGCGCAGCCGCCCGCCCGCTGGCCCCGAACACGTCCCGGTCAATGACCTTGGCCAGCCAGTTCTTCAGCTTGACCAGGTCAACCTCGTTCTCCTCGAGCTCGGCGTAGCTGAAGTGGCTGGCGGCGTACTCCTTGTCGACCTGCCCGAGGAAGTCCTCGCACTTGTCGACGATCTCCTCGTACTCGTCATCCCGCGCGGCCTGGAAGGCGGCCCTAACCTCGGGTTCGCCGGCCAGCACGGAGCAGGACAGCAGGACGGCACTGCCCGACATGTCCAGGATCTCGCTCCGCAGCTTGCGCAGCGCCCGCTCCGCGGTCACGCTGGCAGGCAGCGCCGCGGCCGAGTTCTGGAGATAGATGGCGCCCATGCTCTTGATCCGGCGCCACACGGCCGCCCGCAGCCGGGTCGGCTCGGACGGCACTCGGTAGACGAGCAGCAGCCAGCCCTGGGCAGGCGGGGGACCGGTATCGACTTCGCTGTCGCGCACGGCCCCATTCTGGCCGGCGGCACCGGGCTGGCCGAGCCACCTAAGGACCGCGGCCCGTTGTCGGCCGGCGGCTGGCCCGCCGCCCGGCGCGGCAGGCGGCGATGACCGGGCCCGGCCGCGCCGTTGGGGTGGGCCGCGTTGGGGTGGGCCGCGTTCGGGTGGGCCGCGTTCGGGTGGGGCGCGTTCGGGTGGGGCGCGTTGGGGTGAGGCGCGCCGTTCGGGCCCGCGCCGGGGTAGCTGGCCGGCATGCCGTTCGGATGTGCGCCGGGGTAGCCCGCCGGGGTGCCGTTGGGCGGCGCCGCCGGGTTCTGCGCCGGCGTGCCGGCCCGGCCCGCGTTGCCCGGCCAGCGGGCGGTCACGGTGGCCGGGGAGGCCGGCACCGCCGGCGCCGTGCCCTCCAGCTGGGCCGTCGCGGCGCTGATCCTGGCCATCAGCTCGGCGTCCTCGCGGATTTCCTCGTTGGTGGGCGAGAACGCGAGCACGCCCGCGAAGACCAGCGACACCACGCCGATCCCGATGATCAGCGGGAGCAGGAAGCCCTCCGCGGTCGGGGCGGCCGTGGCTACCGTGCCGTTCGCGCGGCGCATTTCCATCGCCGCCATGCCGGTGTAATGCATGCCGCTGACCGCCACGCCCATGATCATGGCCGCGCCGGCCGTGTGCCAGAAACCGCGCAGCCGCAGCGCCGCCCACAGCGCCGCCGTCGCCGCGACGATGGCGATCACGATCGACAGTCCGAACAGCGTCGGCTTGTAGCTCATCTTGGCCGGCATTTCCATGGCCGCGATGCCCAGGTAGTGCATGCTGGCCACGCCGACGCCGGTGATCACGCCCGCGAGCAGCAGGTTCCGCCAGCTGGGCCGGCCGAACCCGACAATGAGCAGGCCGACGAAGACGACCGCCACCGCGATCAGCATGCTGCCAATGGTGACCGGAATATTGTAATGAATAATCATGCCGGGAATGGTGTAACCGAGCATGGCGATGAAATGCATGACCCAGATGCCGGTGGTACCGAGCGAGATGGCGGCCAGGAGCAGCCAGCTCACCCTCGACCGGCCCTGGTAGGCGTAGGCGCGGGTGGTGCATCGCAGGCCGATAAAAGCGCCCATACAGGACATGACATAAGCAAGCGCGGGCGTTAGAAGGCCATAGGTGAAATTATGGACCGTCAGCATTAAAAACCCCTCCCCCTGACGTAAGCGGACAAAGACTACTACGTCGCACATGGCCTGTGCAGGGAAAACGTCCGAGTCGTGATCTTTGGCCCAAGGTTGGCCGGGTGTGCTCCCCGAGCCGCCGTCGGCCGGAGGCGCTAGCGTTCCGGGGTGACCGACTGTCTTTTCTGCGACCTGGCCGAGTCCGGCGGCGCGCACGTCGTGCTGGACGACGACGTGGCGTTCGCGTTCCTGGATAACCGCCCGGTATTCAAGGGCCACGTCCTTGTCATGCCGCGCGAGCACGTCGAGACCCTCGCTGACCTGCCCGTGGACGACGTCGGGCCGTTGTTCGAGCGGGTCCAGCGGATCGCCGCGATCGTGCCCGCCGCGCTGGGCGCCCAGGGCACGTTCGTGGCCGTGAACAACAAGGTCAGCCAGAGCGTGCCGCACCTGCACGTGCACGTGGTCCCGCGGACCAAGGGCGACGGGCTGCGCGGGTTCTTCTGGCCCCGGCAGAAGTACGCCTCCGACGAGGAGGCCGAGCAGTACGCGGCCCGGCTGCGCGACGCCCTGGCCGGGCCGGGCTGAGCTGCCTCAGCGGACCAGGCAGAACAACAGGCAGGCGGCCATCGTCGTCTCGGCGATGGCGCCGAGCACGTCGCCGGTGATCCCGCCCAGCCGACGCACGGCCAGCGCCGTCAGCCCGGCCGAGACGATCAGCCCGGCCGCCACCCCGACGGCGAAGAACCAGCCGAACGCGGCCGCGGCGGCCAGGTCCGCGATGACCAGCCCGGCCACGACCAGGCGCGGTACCGAGCCCGCCACCAGCGCGCCCAGCCCCGAGCCCCTGGCCCCCGGCACCCCGCGGCGGCAGGCGGCGGTCATGGCCAGCCGGGAGGTGACCGCCGCCGCCACCATCGCGACGACGCCGCGTCCTAGCGACTCGGCCCTGGCCAGGGCGGCGATCTGGACCAGCAGGATCAGCACCAGCGCGACGACGCCGAATGGCCCGATGTCGGACTTCTTCATAATCGCCAGGGCCTCGCTGGCGGGCCGCCGGCTGCCCAGCCCGTCGGCCAGGTCGGCCAGGCCGTCCAGGTGCAGCCCGCCGCTGAGCAGCGCCAGCGTGCCGATGGCGAGCACGGCGCTGAGCAGCGGCCCCAGTTGTCCTGGCCGGGCGGCCAGCCACAGCACCCCGGCCGCGGCCAGGCCGAGCAGCAGCCCGATGACCGGCGCCCAGACCATGGCCCGCCCGGCCAGCCGCCGCGGGTCGGCGGGCGGCGCTCCGGGCAGCGGGATGACGGTCAGCAGCGTCACCGCCAGCCGGAACTCAGCCCAGAACATGGCACAGCAGCGTACGGCGCGGGCGGCCGCGACCGGCACGGGTCGCGGCCGGCCGGGCTCCCGACCGGGCTAGGGTGAACCGCGATCGCCGCGGCGGATGATCAGCTGGGGTTTATCGGCGGGGGTTTATCAGCGGGGATTTATCAGCGGGGAGGCGGGCGAGGCCAGTGGGGCGGCCCTACGTGCTGCTGTCGGCGGCGATGTCGGCCGACGGGTACCTCGACGACGCCAGCGACCGGCGGCTGGTCCTGTCCGGCCCGTCCGACCTGGACCAGGTCGACGCCATCCGGGCCGAGAGCGACGCCATCCTGGTCGGGGCGCGGACCGTCCGCCAGGACAACCCGGGCCTGCGGGTGCGCTCGGCGGCCCGGCGGGCGCAGCGTGAGCGGGCGGGCCGGCCGTCCAGCCCGGTGCGGGTCACCCTGACTCAGGGCGGGGAGCTGGACCCGGCGGCCCGGTTCTTCGCCGGCGACGACGGGACGGACCGGCTGGTGTACGCGCCCGCCGGGGCGGCCGGCCCGGTCGCCGGGCGGCTCGGCGCGGCGGCCACCGTGGTCGGCGCGGGCGACCCCCTGGAGCTGGCCTGGGTGCTGGACGACCTGGCCGGGCGAGGGATCGGGCGGCTGATGGTCGAGGGCGGGGCGCAGGTGCTGGGGCAGTTCCTGGCCCGGGGCCTGGCCGACGAGCTGCGGCTGGCGGTGGCGCCGGTGTTCGTGGCCGACGCGGCCGCGCCTCGGCTGGTCGTGCCGCCGCCAGGTGCGGGGGCACCGGCGGGCTGGCCGCGGGGGCTGCGGCTGGAGGAGGTGGGCCAGGCGGGACGAATGGCCGTGCTTCGCTATCGGCTGATCGCGCCGGAAACGGCATATAACCATCGGAAAGGCACGTACTGGTCTGATCGGAACGCAGACCGGGACCGCGATCGGGCTTATCGTGGGTGTTATGGCTGAGTGGTGGTCAGTCGAGGTGTTCCACGGAGAGTTCCGCGCCTCGCAATGGCAGCAGTCCTACAGTCAGTCGCTGATCGAGTCCGCGATCTCGCACGGAGCCGCCGACTGGTCCTGGACGGAGCATCCCCACGGCGTGGTCTTCGAGGTGTGCTTCGCCGACGACGCGCAGTGGGAGGCGTTCCGTAACCTCCCGGCGGTGCGGGCCGCGCTCGACGCGGTGCCCGACCCGGTCAACGGCCTGCTGGTGTACCGGGGCCGGGGCGGCGGCGCGGGCGCGACCAGGCCGCGGCGGCCGCGGCCCAGCGTCGGTGCCGGGGCGCTCGAGCTGCCCGAGCCCGCGGACGACAAGATCCTGGACCTGACGGGCGTGAGCCCGGCCTCGGCAACCGGGCCCGGCCTGAGCTCGGCTGGCGTAGCCTCGGCCGGCGGGGCTTCGCGCGACGCGGCCCCGGGCCGCGCGGCGCGACTGAGCCCCACCGCATGAGCGAGGGACCCGAGACAGGGCAGGATGGGAAGATGACTGATACCCGAGCGGTTTCCGGCGGGATGCTGGCCGCGATCGAGCACGCCGGTTATTACCCCGGGCTGGTCTCGGACGCGGTGTCCTCCGCCGTCGGATCCGAGGCGGTGGTCTCCTACGTCGTGCACCATGACGCTCACTTCGACCCGGGCATGGAGGTCCGCCGGCACATGACGGTGCTGGCGCTGACCCCGACGCGGCTGGTCTTCTCGCACACCGACGAGTACCCGGCCGACGAGACCGACCCGGACTCCAAGGCCCAGGCGGAGACCAGCACCGAGGCGGTCCGCTTCGACCGCATCGCCTCGGTCGCGCTCACCCGGGCCATCCCCGACCCCGCCTCCTACGTTTCCGGCGTCACCATGCCCAGCGAGGTCGTGCTGACCATCGGCTGGAACGCGCTGTCCCACATCGAGCTGGAGCCCGCGCACTGCGGCGACGAGAACTGCGAGGCCGACCACGGGTACACCGGCACGATGACGGCCGATGATCTCACCTTGCGGGTCAGCGAGGCCGCGGACGGCGAGCCCGCGGTGCGCCAGGTCCTGGACTTCGCCCAGGCCCTGGCCGCGGCGGCCACCGGCAGTCCATGACCAGCGCCGAAGCGGTCGCGGCCGGCGACCGGAGTGACCGGCCCGGCGCCGCGGCGGACGGCGCGGCCGTCCCGGCGGCGCTGCCGCTGATACCCCGGTACGGCGAGAGCTCCCTGGCCGACCTGGCCACCTCCATACTCGCGTCGCTCGGCCTGCCCGGCGAGGCCAACCCGCTCGGCCTGGCCGAGGCCAGCCGGGTCTGCCTGCTGGTCATCGACGGGCTGGGCTGGGAGCTGCTGCGCCAGCACCCGGCGGCGGCCCCGTTCCTGTCCGAGCTGGCGCGTGACGGCCGGCCCCTGACGGCCGGCTTCCCGGCCACCACGGTGACCAGCCTGAGCTCGCTGGGGACCGGGCTGCCGCCCGGCCAGCACGGGATGCTCGGCTACCAGGTCGCGGTGCCCGGCACCGGGCGGCTGCTCAACGCGCTGCGCTGGGACAAGCGGGTCGACCCGTTCACCTGGCAGCCGGCTTCCACGGTGTTCGAGCGGGCCGCCGCCGCGGGCATCGCGCCGCTGCGCATCGCCCAGGGCTCCTACCGCGACTCGGGCCTGTCCTCGGCGGTCATGCGGGGCGCGATCTACCGCCCGGCCGACACCCTGGGCGCGCTGGCCGGGGTGGCGGCGGCCGCGCTGGCCCAGGAGCCGCGGGCGCTGGCCATGGTCTACCACGCCGGCCTCGACTCGACCGGGCACGTGTGCGGGTGCACGTCCGACGCCTGGCGGTTCCAGCTCGGGCACGTCGACCGGCTGGCCGAGCAGCTGGCCGGGGCGCTGCCGCCGGGCACCGCCATGTACGTCACGGCCGACCACGGGATGGTGGACGTGGCCCCGGCCGACCGGGTCGACGCCGACACCCGGCCGGAGCTGCGCGACGGCGTCGCGCTGCTGGGCGGCGAGCCGCGGGCCCGGCACGTCTACGCCCGGCCGGGCGCCGCCCGGGACGTGCTGGACACCTGGCGGGAGACGCTCGGCCCGGCGGCCTGGGTGGCCAGCCGGGACGAGGCCATCGCCGACGGCTGGTTCGGGCCGGTGAGTGCCCAGCTGGCGGACCGGATCGGTGACGTGGTGGCCGCCTCGGCCGGGCCGCTGGCCGTGGTCGCCACCAGGGAGGAACCGCGCGAGACGGCCCTGTCGGGCATGCACGGCTCGCTGGCCCCGGCCGACCAGCTTGTCCCGCTGCTGACGTACAGGCCCGGATAGATCACTGTTTGTCCACAGTCGCGGCGGGGAAGCCGCCCGGCTTATCCACAGAAATGGCTGAGTTGTCCACCGACACGAGCTCCGTGCCCCGCCTTCTCATCGGCGTGGCTGACCTGGCCGCCGACCTGGCCGGCCAGCACCCGCCGGTGCTGCTGGACGTGCGCTGGCGGCTGGGCGGCCCGCCCGGCCTGGCCAGCTATCAGGCCGGTCACATCCCCGGCGCGGTGTTCGCCGACCTGGACCGGGACCTGGCCGCGCCGCCCGGAGCCGGCGGGCGCCACCCGCTGCCCGAGCCCGGTCGGTTCCAGGACGCCATGCGCCGGGCCGGGATCAGCCAGGCCAGCCCGGTGGTGGTCTACGACGACGCCGATTCCACCGTCGCGGCCAGGGCCTGGTGGCTGCTGCGCTACTTCGGCCATGGCCGGGTCCGGGTGCTGGACGGCGGTTTCCGGGCCTGGACCGAGGGCGGGCAGCAGGTGAGCACCGAGGTCCCGGCGCCGCGGCTGGGCAGCTTCACGGCCCGGCCGGGCGGCATGCCGCTGCTGGACGCGGCGGCCGCGGGCCGGCTGGCCCGGTCGGGCGTGCTGCTGGACGCCAGGGCCGGCGAGCGGTACCGGGGCGAGACCGAGCCGGTGGACCCGGTCGCCGGGCACATCCCCGGCGCGGTCAGCGCGCCGACGGCGCAGAACGTGGGGGCCGACGGGCGGTTCCTGGGCCCGGCGCAGCTGCGCGCGCGGTTCGCTGTGCTGGGGGCATGCGGGGTGCCGGGCACGCGGGGACCGGCGGTGGGGGCGTACTGCGGGTCGGGGGTGACGGCGGCCCACGAGGTCTTCGCCCTGGCGCTGGCCGGACTGCCGGCTTCCCTGTACGTGGGCTCGTGGTCGGGCTGGATCACCGACCCGGCCCGGCCGGTAGCCGCCGGGCCCGACCCCGGCTAGGCCGCTTCGTCTGGCCGCTTCGTCTGGCCGCTTCGTCTGGCCGCTTCGTCTGGCCGCACGGCGTAACGACGTGGTTGCTGCTCTCATGTCGCTGTTACGGCGTCAGAGCAGCAACCACGTCGTTGGCGTCCGCTCACGTCGGCGCGGGTGTGTAACCGCCGGGGCGGATGGGGCGTTAGTGGTGCGGTTAACGGTCCGTCGGTCGTGGTCATGGGCTGTCCGGCGGCCGGGCGGCGGGGCGATGCGGGGCCAGGTCGTGGCGGGAGGTGCGGATGAGCCAGGTCAGCGTGCCGACGATCAGCGCGACCGGAGCTGGCTGCCAGCCGGCGATCACCACGACCAGCACGCTCACCCCGGCGGCGGCCGCCACGCGCAGGGCCAGCCGGGCCGGCCGAGCTGGCCGGGCGGGCCAGAGCCGGCCTGGCCAGCGGCCGACCGCGCGGCCGGCCGGGTGGCGGTACCGGGGGGTGGTGCGGAGGTCGGCCAGGGCCTCGGTGCGGCCGAGGCGGGTGCGCAGCTCGCTGTAGGCCCCGGCGGCCAGGGCGAACGCGGCCGGGTCGCCGCCGTCGGCGCGGTCGGGGTGGGTGGCGGCGGCGATGCGGCGCCAGGCGGCCCGGACGTCGTCATCGGTCAGCTCGGAACTGGCCGCCAGCCCCAGCGCGGCGAACGGATCGCGCCTCATGGCCGGCCCGCCCGTGCGGCCGGCGCTGGCTCGGGGTCCGGCGAACGGGGCCGGCCCGCGCGTGCCACTCGGTCCGGCTCGGGGCCGAAGGCAGCGTCCAGCACGGCCGACACGTCCGGCAATGCGGGCCGCGCCGCGGGCGCGGGGCGCGGCGCGGTCACCACCAGGGGTCGCTGCTCGCGGGCCGCGCTGGTGTCTTCGGGCGGGGCCGGCAGCGCGGCGGGCTGTCCGGTCAGGCGGCTGATCTGGACGAACGCCACGCCGCCCCGGTACAGGTAGGCGGCCTGGCCGACGTCGAGCGCGCGGACCAGGGCCGGGTCGGCCACGGGTGCCTCGCGCAGCTCGGAGCTGCCGGACCGGCTCCAGCGCGGGTAGCCGATGAGGCGGCGGCTGGTCGTGATCACCGGGCGCCGCCCGGCCAGGTCGGTGACCGGCTCGGGGTGCGGGGTTCGCAGCAGCCAGATGCCGCCCTCGGCGGCGGCGGCGATGCGGTACCGGTCCGCCTCTTCGGGGGCCAGGCCGTGCCAGGACTGGGCCGACACCTGCACGGCCAGGCCGAGCGACCGGGCCCGCTCGTACAGGGCCCAGATGGGCAGCCGCCGCGACACCGCGCTGAACTCGTCCACGGCCAGCAGCACCTCGCGGCGGCCGGGCCCGCCGGCGGTGATGTGGCTGGCCAGCAGGTCGATCAGGGCCCTGGCCTGGGCTTCGGCCACGGCGGTCTCGGCGGTGCCCTCCAGGATGCAGTACCAGGCGTCGGCCTCGGCCAGTCCGCCCGGCCCGTCCAGGCCGGGGCCGAGGCGCCGGAACAGGGTCCGGTAACGCAGCGCGACGTCGCCGATGTGCCGCGCGGCCGACCGGATCAGGTCGAGCTCGGCCGGGTAGGCCTGGTAGGCCAGCATGAGCCAGGCCGGGTCCAGCCGGGCCAGGAACTCCTCGTTGCTCCCCGGCGGCCCGCCGGGCGCGCCGACGGCCAGGGCGACCACGGCGTCCAGGACGTCGGCGTAATAGGCGGCGCCGCCGGTGCCGTGCTCGACCAGGTCGGCCAGGGTGGTGATGAGCTGGCGCGTCGGCAGCGCCCACAGCGACAGCGCGGCCTCGTCGGGCCAGATGGCGGTGGTCCTGGCCCCGGCCTCGCGCAGCACCCGGCGGACCCGGTCGGCGATCCGGCGGGCGTCGCCGCCGCCTTTGCAGTCCAGCACGACCAGCAGCGGCGCCTGGCCCAGCCCGGCCGCGTAGCGCCGCAGGGCGGTGGCCATGAACGCCGCCCACAGGCGAAGCAGCAGGGTGGTCTTGCCGGTGCCGGTCCCGCCCAGCACCACCTGGTGCGAGCGCAGTCGCGGATAGGGCAGGCGGGTGAGTTCGCGGGTCGGGTGGCCGACCGCGCGGATGGTGGACCCGACCACCACGTCGCCGGCCGTCGTGGTCAGCGGCACCGCACCGGGTACGGCGATGCGGGCCCGCGCGCTGCGCACCTGATGCCGCCACTGGCGGCGGTCGAACGCGATGGCCGACCGGGGGCCGGCGCCGCCCGCGGCCGACTCCATGGCCCGCAGCCGGGCCACCCAGATGGCTGCGCCGGCGGCTAGGCCGAGCGGGATCGCGACCGGCGCGATCAGCACCGCGGCGCGCGGGTACTGACCGGCCGCGGCCAGGTGCCACATGGCCCGCCAGGCCAGGTAGGGCGCCAGCGCCACCGGCCGCCACTGGCGCCGGGCCACGGCGATCCCGGCCAGCCAGGTGGCGACCATGGGCAGCAGCCAGGCCGCGGCGCGCAGCAGGCGGCCGGGCGGCCACCCGCGCAGCCAGGCCACCCACGCGCTGCCCGCGGCGACCAGGGTCACGGGGGCGGCGGCCAGGAGGAGGGCGGCACCGGCCAGGAGGAAGGCGATCCGCGCCGTCCAGCGCAGGGCGCCGCGGATGAGGACCAGAGCCAGCCAGCGGCCGATCATGGCGATGCCCGGGGGCGGCCGAGGGCGGGCTGGCCGGGGGCGGGGAGGCTGGCGGCGGGCGGTAAGGACCTGATCTCGATGCGGTCGGCGTCGGAGCCGAGGGCGTTGCGGGCCCGGCCGACGACCCCGGTGGCGGCGGGGGAGCACAGGTAGACGGCCCGTGCGTGACGCGGCGGGTGACCGCGCACCCGGGCCTCCGCGGCGGGGACGCCGTAGTCGCCGGTGCGGGTCAGCAGCTCGCGCATGATGGCGGTGGTGCGGGCCAGCGTCTTGGGTGTCAGCTCGACCTCGATGGCCCAGCACTCGCCGGCCGGCGCCGGGCCGGGCTCCGCGCCGGGACCGGCGTGGTCCGGACGGGCGTGATCGGGGGAGCTGAGGTCTGGCGAGGCGTGGTCGGGGGAGGCGAGGTCGGGCCAGTGCACCTCAGCGTCGGGCAGGTGGTCGCGCCGGCCCAGGCGGCCGCCGAGCCGGGCCCGCAGGTGCCGCTCGCTGCGCCAGTGCGCGCCGGCCTCGGCATAGGCCGGAACCGCCTCGAGCGCGAGGCGGACCGCGGTGACCGCGCGCAGGTGGGCCAGCCGGGACAGCGCGGGCGGGCTGGCGGCGTAGGGCAGCCCGCAGGCGGTCAGCCCGGCCCTGGTCAGCCAGGCCCAGCGGGCGCCGGGGCCGAGCCAGCCGGTCTGCGCGTGACCGCGCTCCACCCAGCGGGCCGCGATGCCGGCGGCCCGGCGGTCGGACACCTCCAGCACGCTCGCGAGCTGATCAAGCTGGACCCCGTACATCTCGGCCACGAACAGCAGTCCGGCGGTGTCCCGGTCCCGGGCCGCGCTCGCTAACTGAGGTGATGTCCTCTCTGCCCGGATCACCCCTCTATCACAACATATGCAGCCGATTGCGTAACCCCGTGCGACGGCCGCTCTTTGCCGGGCAGCGCCGGGAATACCTGGGGCTCGTTCCTGCTGAACACAGTGGGGAGTGACAGAGGAGAACCACCGGGATGCACGAGGATTACTGCTTCAAGTGCGGGGTGTGGGGTCGCATCGACGAGGCGTCGAAGCTGTGCCGGCCCTGCTATGACGCCTGGCCGTACGCCAGCCGCCCGGAGACCAGCGGCACCCGCGGCTGAGCCTGGCCGCCGGGCGGCGGGCCGGAAGGTGACGCCCAAATAAGCCCGTCATGCTGGTGCGAGTGCCAGCGGTAGGGCACAATGGCAGACGGCAGCACCTACGCGGCGCCTGCGGATGGCTAGGTCGTTGGGGAAGACGCACCTGGTCGGTCGCAGGGAGGTCTAGTGTCCGCAAGTGGCGTGTTGCAGGTTCACTGCGCCCCCCCGGCGCTGTGCCCACACATAGAGTGGGCAGTGGCCGGGGTTCTTGGCGTGCCCGTAAACCTGCCGTGGGTGGATCAGCCCGCGTCCCCCGGCGCGCTGCGCGCCGAGCTCGACTGGCAGGGCCACCCCGGCTCTTCGGGCGCCATCACCTCGGCGCTGGCGGGCTGGAACCGTCTGCGCTTCGAGGTGACCGAGGACGCCAGCCCCGGCTGCGACGCGGTCCGGTACAGCTACACGCCCGCGCTGGGCACGTTCAGCGCGGTGGTCGCGGCCAACGGCGACATCCTGGTCCCCGAGGGTCGGCTGCGGGCGGCGATGGCCCTGGCCGCCTCCTCCCGCGCCGGGTCCGGCCCGGCCGATCACGCCGGGCCCGGCCAGCTCGGCACGCTGCGCGACCGGCACGAGCCACGCCACCCGGCCCTGGGCGGGTCGCTGGAGGCGGAGCTGTCGCTGCTGCTCGGCCAGCCCTGGGACGACGAGCTGGAGCCGTTCCGTCACGCCGGGGCCGGGGCACCGGTCCGCTGGCTCAACGCGACCGGGTGACGCCCTGGGACCACCTCTGAAGTCGATTTAGGGCCATGTCGCTTTATCGACTTGTCGACGCCTGCGCGGAAGCGGGCACAGAGCGCTGGAGCCGGCACAGGGGTCAGGAGCGGCGTTCGGGCCGAGACGGAGCTAAACGGGGCATACTCGCGCCGCGCCAGGGAAGAGTGCTGGAGGCGGTGGTGTTGTCGCCGGCCAGGGGTGATGGCCAGGCCGGTTGCGCAGAGGTGGCGTTCAGCTGATCTTCAGGTTCAGCGGGCACTCAGGAAACTGTCAGCGGATGCCTGGAGTTAACGCCCGGGTTCGGCGCCGAGTATCGAGACGTGGGCCAACGGAGCGCACGCATCGGAGGAAGCAGTCATGAGTATCCACGGTCAGCCGGAAGAGCAGGAGTCAGCGCAGCCCGAGTCACAGTCGCCGTCGTCCGGCGCGGGATACCCGGCCGGACCCGGCGTGCCGCACGACCCGAGCAGAGACTACGGCCAGTCCAGCCCGACCGCCGGATATGCGAGCGAGGCCGGCCAGCCCGGCCAGCACGCTGAGCCGGGCCAGCCGGGGCCGTCGGTCCCGTACGGACAGCCCGGCGGCTACCCCGGTCACCCGGGCCAGCCCGGTCATCCAGGCGGTTACGGCCAGCCCGGGTACGCACCGCCCAGCGGGTACGCCACGAACGTCGGCGGCTACAGCCTGGCCGGCGAATCCGGGGGATACCGCGGCTACGGCGGCTACGGCGTGCCGGGTCAGCCCGGCGGGCCCGGCTATGTCGGCCCTGGTTACGGCGAGCCCTACGGCGTCCCAGGCCGCGAGCCCAGGCCGCGCAAGTCGCGGCGGCTGGTGGCCGGGATCGTGGCCGTCGGGATCGCCTTCGCCGGCGGCGCCGGCGCGGCCGCCTGGGCGGTGGGCGTGCCCGGCACCTCGATCGGCGGGGCGCTGAGCCACAAGACGCTGAGCACCTCGGCCATCGTGCAGAAGACCGACCCGGCGGTGGTCGACGTGGTGTCCACGCTGGGCGACCAGGGAGCCGAGTCGGCGGGTACCGGCATCGTGCTGACCTCCGACGGCGAGGTACTGACCAACAACCACGTCATCGACGGTGCCACCGCCATCCGGGTCACCGACGTGGGCAACGGCCAGACCTACCAGGCCAAGGTGGTCGGCTACGACCCCACCCATGACATCGCGGTGCTGAAGCTCCAGGGCGCCTCGGGGCTCAAGACGGCCACCATCGGCACGTCGTCCGGCGTCAGCGTGGGCCAGAAGGTCGTCGCGGTCGGCAACGCCGGCGGCAAGGGCGGCCTCCCGTCGGTCGCGACCGGGCACGTCACCGGGCTGAGCGCCTCGATCACCGCGGTGGACGAGGGCTCGGGCAGCTCGGAGCGGCTGACCGGGATGATCAGGACCAACGCCGGCATCCAGGCCGGTGACTCCGGCGGCCCGCTGCTCAACACCTCGGGCCAGGTCATCGGCATGAACACGGCCGCCTCCACGGGCATGACCGAGGCGTCGACCGGCAGCGCGCAGGCCGAGCAGGCGTTCTCGATCCCGATCAGCCGGGCCGTCTCCACGGCCGGCAAGATCACGGCCGGGCAGGCCACGACGACCATCCACATCGGCAGCACGGCGTTCATCGGCGTCGGCGTCGCGGGCAGCAACTCCGGGCAGGGCGCGCCGGGCGGCTCCGCGACCCGTGGCGCGTCGGTGCAGGGCGTGGTCCAGGGCGGCCCCGCGGCGGCGGCCGGGATCCAGGCCGGCGACACCATCGTCTCGATCAACGGCAAGGCCGTCACCTCGTCCAGCAGCCTGCGCAACAACCTGGTCATCTACCACCCCGGGGACCAGGTCACCGTGAAGTGGGTCACCCAGAGCGGCCAGACCCACTCGGCGCAGATCACGCTGGCCACCGGGCCGGCCGCCTAGCGAGGCCGACGGCCCCGGCCCGGCCGGGCCGGGGCCGTCGCACCACAGCACCCCGATCCCGTAGGGTCACCGGGCCTCCAGGCCCGGCGCTCTACGGGATCATGGTGTTCATGGCACTCACTGTGATCGCTACCGCCTACGGCGGGCCCGAGGTCCTGAAGGTGGCCGACGAGCCGGTGGCCGAGCCGGGCCCGGGCCAGGCCCGCATCGACGTCCGGGCCGCCGGGGTCAACCCCATCGACTACAAGTCCTACAGCGGCCAGTTCGGCGCCGACCCGGCCCGGCTGCCGCTGCACCTGGGCTCGGAGGCCTCCGGAGTCGTCACGGCGGTCGGCGAGGGCGCCGCCGGGCCGGCCGGGCCGCTGGCCGTGGGGGATGAGGTCATCGCGTTCCGGGCCCCTGGCGCCTACGCCGCCGAGCTGCTGACCCCGGCCGAGGCACTGGTGCCCAAGCCGCCGGTCATGGACTGGGCGCAGGCCAGCGGGCTCATGCTGACCGGCGTCACCGCCTGGCACGCGCTGGCGGTGGCGGGGGTGCGCGAGGGCGACACGGTGCTGATCCACGGCGCCTCGGGCGGCGTGGGCACGATGGCGGTCCAGCTCGCCGCCGACCGCGGCGCCGTGGTCATCGCCACCGCCTCACCGGCCCGGCACGAGTTCCTGCGCCAGCTGGGCGCCGTGCCCGTGGCCTACGGCGACGGGCTGGCCGACCGCGTCCGGGCCGCCGCGCACGGGGGCATTGACGCGGCGCTGGACCTGGTCGGCACGGACGAGGCCACCGACGTCTCGCTGGAGCTGGTCGCCGACCGGGGCCGGATCGTCACCATCGTCGCCTCCCGGCGCGCGTTCGACCTGGGCCTGAAGGTGATCGGCGGCTCGCCGGGCGCCGATCCGGGGACCGAGATCCGCAGCGCGGCCCGGCTGGACCTGGTCCGGCTGGTCAGTGAGGGCAGGCTGCAGGTGTTCGTGAGCCGGACCTTCCCGCTCGCCGACGCCGCCGACGCGCACCGGCTGATCATGGACGGGCACGTCAGCGGCAAGATCGCGCTGATCCCGTAGGCCATGAGCGACATCCCTGAGCCCCCGGAGGACTACCGCCTCTACCAGGACCTGGCCGAGTGGTGGCCGCTCATCTCGCCGCCGGCCGAGTACGCGGCCGAGGCCGCCTACCTGGCCGCCGTGCTGGAGTCCGCCCTGCCGCCGGCGCCCGCGGTCCTCGACCTGGGCAGCGGCGGCGGGAACGTCGCCGTGCACCTCAAGTGGCACGCCCGGCTGACCCTGGTCGACATCTCGGAGTCCATGCTGGCGGTGTCCCGGCGGCTCAACCCGGGGTGTGACCACCGCCAGGGCGACATGCGCACCGTCCGGCTCGGCGTCAGCTTCGACGCTGTGCTGGTCCACGACGCCGTCGACTACATGACCACCGAGGACGACCTCTGGCAGGTCATCGAGACCGCGTTCGCCCACTGCCGGCCCGGCGGCCTGGCGCTGTTCGTGCCCGACCACACCGCCGAGTCCTTCAGCGCGGCCGCCGGCTCCGGCGGCGGCAGCGACCCGTCCGGGCGGCAGGCCAGCTTCCGGGAGTGGACCTGGGACCCGGACCCGGGGGATAGCTGGGTGCAAGCTGAGTATGAGTTCAGCCTCCGCTCCGCGAACGGGGCCGTGCAGACGGTGCACGAGACTCACCGGCTGGCCGCGTTCGCGGGCGCGGACTGGGCGCGGCTGCTGGAGGCGGCCGGCTTCGTGCTCGACCCCGGGCTGGCCGACGTGGCCGCGGGCCGCCGTCCGGAGAACGTGTTCATCGCCCGCCGCCCGGCTGAGGGCTGACCGGCCACCTGACCAGCTACTGGCGGGCGGCCTGGGCCTCCACCAGCTGGTCACCGGCCGGGGTGCGGTAGTACAGCACCGAGCGGCCGGTCCGGCGCCGTCGGACCAGCCCGGCGTCGAGCAGCACCCGCAGGTGGCCGCCCACCGAGCGCAGCCCGTAGCCGGTCACCGCGACCAGCTGGGTGGTGCTGGCCGGGGCGGCCAGCAGGACCAGGACCCGGGCCCGCGCGGCGCCGATCAGCGCGGCCAGCGGCTCGGGCGGGGCGGTCTCCCCGGCGTCGGCCAGCAGGCCCTGGCACGGGTACACGATCG
>Ga0134126_10003006_pt1 | contig 21164 bp, 17 predicted proteins | sample KB31752_FD_96881 | JGI IMG/M metagenome (GOLD analysis project Ga0134126, IMG submission 96881) | Terrestrial soil microbial communities with excess Nitrogen fertilizer from Kellogg Biological Station, Michigan, USA - KB3-175-2 | ecosystem: Environmental > Terrestrial > Soil > Unclassified ... | reverse complement strand
GCGGCGCTATGCGTGTGTCGCCCTGTTCGGCTTCATCGCAACCGCGGCGATAGCCGCCGCCGCCGAAGCCGCACACCTGGACTACCGCATCGGGATACTGCTGGTGATCGCCCTCGTCACGCCGGCCACCTTCGCGCTGCACAGTCTGTGGACTTATCGATCGGTGCGCTGATTTCGAGGCAGTCGCACCGGAAGCCCCGCGGCAACCCACATCGCTCGTCGAGCCAGGCACCCCCCAAAGAACTCGCTCCCGTAGCGATCGCCTTCCGGCCTTTCAAATAGACGAAGGGAGTCGCGGAAATCGGGGCGTACAGCAGCCACCCTCAATAGTTCCTGTGTGACTGTGCATACTATGTATTCCAAAGTAGGTGCCGACAACAGATGACCGCGAGCGAAAGCGAACACATCAAACGCTGGCATGGACGGCTGGTACTGCTGTCAATCTTTCTGCTCGCCTTCGGATTGCGGTGGTACTACGTGAGCCACGCAGTAGTGCTGAATCCAGTGCGCGGCGACGCTACCCAGTACTACGCCTACGCATTGAACCTGGCCAATCACGACGTCTTCTCGAAAGATCTCCCCGACACCACTGTCGTCCACCCCGACAATTACCGCGATCCGGGTTATCCGGTCTTTCTGGCTTTCTGGATGAAGTTATTTGGCGCCAGCGACGCATGGTATGCAGCGGTGCTGCTCAGCCAGGCCTTGCTTGGCGCGCTGACCGTCACCCTAGCCACTCAACTGGGAAGACACTGGTTGTCCCTGCGCTGGTCCGCCGCCGCTGGTGTGTTGATGGCACTCTGGCCGCATAGCATCACGATCAACGGCTATCTGCTCAGCGAAACCCTGTTCGGTTTCCTGGCCGTCTTGGGTACGTTGGCCGCGGCCAGCGCCCTGCAAAGGCGGAGTTCATGGCGTGCCTTGGCTGCAGGTCTGACGCTTGGGGCGGCAGCACTGACCAACGCCATACTCCTGCCATTTGGTGTCTTGCTGGCAGCCTTGCTGGTTTGGCGTCGGCTGGCCTCACGCAAGCTGTGTATTGCGCTCGCCGCAGGGACGTTGGCACTCCCTGGCGCGTGGGCCTTGCGCAATGCGATCGTTGTTGTGCCCGTCGCCGACAACTCGTCGATGGACCGCGCGCTGCAGAATCTTGCGCAAGGCAGCAGGCCAGAATTCCAGTCTGCCTGGCGAAACTCGGCGCTAGGCGATGACATCGTGAAAGCCAAGGCGAGGACGATCCTTCAAGCAACAGACGATGACTATGCATTGCTGCGGACGTCGCCACTGCACGGCGCGGAATCCATCATAGGACGTTTCTCAGAACATCCGCTGCACTATGCACGCTGGTATCTGGTCGACAAGCCAGCGCTGTTGTGGGGCTGGAGCATCGAAATCGGGCAAGGAGACATCTTCGTGTATCCGACTATGCGCGCACCCTTCCAAACCCAGCCGGCGTGGATTGCGCTCGCCGCGATCTGCCACGCGCTCAACACCGTGCTGATGTTGCTTGCACTGGCCAGCCTGCTCTTTATGTGGCCACGCAAGCAGCGCGTGCTGCCACATAAATGGTGGGGAAACCATGCCGCATTGGTCACAGTGATATGTCTTGCAGCATTCGTGACCCTGGTCTACTCCACGCTGCAGGCAGAGCCACGCTATTCCATCCCCTTTCGCCCGTTCGAGATACTGCTCGCCATGACGACGCTGTACGGCAGCACGCTGTGGGGGCAGTGGAAGCGTCAGGCCAAGGTGCGTGTCGAGGGGAAGTAAGCCTGCTTGCAAAAACCCTAGCTGGCGCACATTCCTTCGCTCGGATTGGTACACAACGTGCTTGCACCTGACGGACTCCAGGGGGATCCACCATGCCACGCCAAGGCCTTTCCACCGGCTTTACCTTGATTGAACTGATGATCGTGGTGGCGATCCTCGCGATCCTCGCCGCCATCGCCATCCCCGCCTACCAAGATTACTTGATCCGCGCCCAAGTCACGGAAGGCTTCAGCATGGCCGACAGCGCGGAGAGTGCCGTTGGCGACTTTGTCTCCAACAACGGACGCTTTCCACCCAACAACCAGTCCGCCGGCCTCGCCACGGACACCTCGATCAGCGGCAGCTACGCCTCACGCCTGTTGGTCACCGACGGCATGATCCAAGTCTGGTTCCAGCAACCCAAGGCCAACAGCCATATCAACGACGCAAGCAAATATCTGGTGCTGTCACCGATCAGCACAGCTGGCAGCATCATGTGGACCTGCACGCCCAGCCAGCTCGACAGCCAGTACCTGCCCTCATCGTGTCGTAGCTGACGGAAGCCCCTTGCACGGGGTTGGTACACGTACACAAACTGACCCATTGCGTCACTAACTGCCGGATCGCGACAGCCACCACGACCACCGCTGGCGGCTCACAATTCCGTGGTGGATCGGTGCTGCTACAGGACTTGCGCCCTTTCGTGACGAAAGACACAATCGGTTGCTCGGCAGTATGCGGCAATAGACAAGCGGCAAATGTGGCACGCAACATGCTTCATTCTGCCGTGAGCTTCCTGGTCGTTCCTGACCATGAGTTATGGGGTCCGATCCTGCCTAGGGGGATCCGGGACTGGGGCTCAGGGGGCATCAACGGTTAGCTAACCATCCAAAGAGGAACCACCATGAAGAACATGCAGAAAGGCTTTACCCTGATCGAACTGATGATCGTGGTTGCGATCATCGCGATCCTCGCTGCCATCGCCATCCCGGCCTATCAGGATTACCTGGTTCGCTCGCAGGTGTCCGAGGGCGCCACCCTGACCGACGGCGCCAAGACCGCGGTCGCCGAGTACTACGCCAACCATGGCAACTTCCCGCCGAACAACGCCTCGGCTGGTCTGCCCTCGAATGCTTCTTCCATCAGCGGCAAGTACGTCAGCTCGGTTGATGCTGGCACGACGAAGCCTGGCGTGATCAACGCCGTCTTCAGTGGCCCGTCGGCTAGCGCCAAGATTCAAGGCCTGCAGTTTGGCCTGTCGGCTGTGGATAACGGTGGCAGCATCAACTGGAGCTGCACCAACACGACCTACACCACGGTCGCCACCAAGTATCTGCCTAGCTCCTGCCGCAAGTAAGCTGCTGATCCTTGCGTGATTGACAGTGCAGAAGGGCCGCTTTGTGCGGCCCTTCTTCTTTTTGCCCGGCATCGAGTCCCATGCGCCAACGCGACATCAAACTGACGACAGCCGCTGTCCTGTTGCTGGGGTTGCTGACCCTGGCCGCTTACTGGCCCGGCCTTCACGGCGGTTTCCTGTTCGACGACTTCGGCAGCCTGCCCGCACTCGGCGCCTTCGGCCCAATCGACAACTGGCCGGTGTTCTGGCGCTACCTGACCTCGGGCACCGCCGACCCCACCGGAAGGCCGTTGACCCTGCTGACGTTCCTGCTGGACGCCAACAACTGGCCTGCCGATCCTGCCCCGTTCCTGCGAACCAACCTGATCCTGCACCTGATCAATGGCGTGTTGTTGTGCGCGCTGCTGGTCCGACTGGGGCAGCGGCTGGGCCATGAGACATCGCGTGCGCGGCTCGCCGCCGTGCTGGGTGCGGCGCTGTGGCTGCTGCATCCGTTGATGGTGTCCACCACGCTGTACATCGTGCAGCGAGAAGCGATGCTGCCGGCTACCTGCGTGCTGTCGGGCCTGCTGCTGTGGCTGCATGGCCGGCAGCGGTTGGCCGCGCGCAACCTCGGCAGCGGACTGGCCTGGAGCATCGTGGGGCTGGGTGGCTTTGGCCTGCTCGCGTTGCTGGCCAAGGCCAATGGCGCCTTGCTGCCATTGTTCGCACTGCTGATCGAGGGCATCGTGCTGGCACCGCGCTGGCCCCTGCCGGCGCGGGCCGAACGGCCCTACCGCACGACGCTGCTGCTGGTCGCCGTCCTTCCCGCCGTGGCCTTGCTCGGCTACCTCGCGTGGAGCGCACTGCATGGCATCCTGCTCGGCGGTACCCCCGGTATCCGCTCTTGGACGTATGCGCAGCGGCTGCTGACCGAACCACGCGTGCTGCTGGATTACCTGCGTCTGCTATGGCTGCCGCAGCCGTTTTCCAGCGGCCTGTTCAATGACCAGTTCGCCGTCTCAAGCTCGTGGCTGCATCCCGTCTTCACCCTGCCCGCCATGATCGCCGTGCTCGCCTTGATCGGAATCGCGTGGTGGCAGCGCGCGAAGCACCCGGCACTGGCGCTGGCGGTGCTGTTCTATTTCGCGGGCCAGTTGCTGGAGTCCAGCTCGATTCCGCTGGAACTGTATTTTGAACACCGCAACTACCTCCCGGCAATGCTGATGTTCTGGCCGCTGGGCCTGTGGCTGGCGGATACGCGGAGTCTGCTGGTGCTCAAACGGACTCTGATCGTCGTGTTGCCGCTCACGCTTGCCTGGATGACCCACGCCCGTGCCGAGGTATGGGGTCACCCGCAAACCCAGGCCCTGCTCTGGGCGCGGATCAATCCGCACTCGCCACGTGCCCAGGCCAACGCGGCCGAAGTCGAAATGCACAGCGGGCATGCGCAGGATGCCGTGCGTCGCCTGCAACGATTGCTCACCGCACAGCCCGACCAGGCCCAGATCGTGTTCAACCTGATCGACGCGCGCTGCATGACCGGCGGCATTGGCTCTGCCGACATTGCGGCAGCCGAACGGGCCATGCGTGACACAGCGAATACGGGCTCACTGCTAATCCGCTGGAGCCAGAGCAGTCTGCCGCTGGCCATGTCACAGCGATGCCCTGGGCTGACCCCGGCGGTGCTGCTGGCAATGATCGATGCCGGGCTGCAGAACCCGCGACTTGCCGCGGCCGGGCCGCGGCAGGATCTGATCTACCTGCGTGGCCGCATTGCATTGGTCCGGCAGCGGCCCGCTGAGGCACTTGCCGATTTCGTCGATGCACTCGATCTGCAGGTGAGGCCGGGCATGGCGCTTCAAGCCGCCGCGACTTTGGGTGCCGCCGGCTATCCGGTGCAGGGGCTGCGCATGCTCGACCATTTTCAGCTGGTGAGGGCCCGAGAGATGATCCCCGGTTTTGGGATGCCAATGGTGCACGCATGGGTGCTCGAACGGCAGCGCTATTGGCCACTTGAAATGAACCGGCTCCGTGGAATCCTGGAACAGCAGGAGAAAACGCCTGACGCCACGCCGAGCGCATCGCCCGTCACTCCTTCGCCGACAGACCGCTGAGTCGCTTCGTCACCGGATTCCAGAGAAAGATCATGCCCCCCAGACTCCCGTTGAATCGCCTCCTGACGATGACTGCGCTGTTTCTGGTGCTGCTGCTGTTGATGCTGCCCAACCTGATCTGGTATGGGTACCAGCCCAATCTAGAGACCGGAATCGAGGCGCTGGTCGTACCAGGAATTCTCCTGCTGGCGCTTTTCGCCCTGCTCGGTGAGCTGCCTTGGCTGGCCTGCCTCCTGCTGGCGCCGTTCGTGCTGTTGGCTCCTATGGAGGCTTACTACGTTGCCATTTACCGCCACCCCACCTCGGCCGAGATCATCGGCACCTTGGTCGCGAGCAATCCCAGGGAAACCCGCGAGTATCTGGGCGCCGCGCTGATACCGATCGGTTTGGCCCTGCTGGCGGCACTGGCACTCGTCACTGCGTTGTGGAGCGGGCGAGGAGGTCTGCGCTGGCGCGGCCGCGTGCACGCATGGGTGCTCACCCTGGTTATCGCAACGCCGCTGATAAGCATGGCCGTTGCCATGGTTACAACAAGTGGAACCGTGCGGCAACGCGTGCAAGGCGCCCTCGACCTGGGCTCGACATTTACCGACTCGATCAAACCGGGATATCCGTTCGGACTTTTCCAGCGTATCAGCGAGTTCCGGCGGGAATGGTCCAGCATGCGTACGAATGCCGCGAAGCTGGATGCGTTCCGTTTCCATGCACAACGTGCAACCGCGGTGCATCAACGCCAAGTGTATGTCTTGGTAATTGGCGAAAGCAGCCGCCGCGATCACTGGCAACTGTTTGGCTATCCGCGCCCGACCAACCCCGAGCTGAGCCGCGAGGGTAACCTCGTGCCAATCAGCAACATGCTGACCTCGTGGCCCGAATCCCTGCAGGCCATTCCGCTGGTGGTGACGCGCAAGCCGAACACCAGTGGCAGCCCCACGTTCGGTGAAGCCTCCATTTTGCGCGCCATGCAGGAAGCAGGTTACGAGACGTACTGGATATCCAACCAGCTGGCGATCGGCAAATTTGACTCGCCGATATCAACCTATGCCTACGAGGCACAACACGTCGAGTGGCTGAATCACGCGTCCTGGACAGCGCCCGGGAGTTATGACGAGGATCTGCTGCAACCCCTGCGCGATGCCCTGACAGACTCCAAGCATGACCTGTTCATCGTGCTGCACATGATGGGCAGCCATACCAACTACGACTTCCGCTATCCGGCGTCCTACAAGCACTTCCGGCCCACAGTTGCGGATGGCGGAAGCGATACGTCCGCCATGGCACGCCAGCAAAACAGCTATGACAACACGATCCTGTACACGGATCATGTGCTGGCCGGCGCCATCGATCTCCTGCGCGACAGCGGCACGATTACCGCACTGTGGTATGAGTCCGATCATGGCGAGATGCTGCGCACAGCGACCTGCTCGCTGTATGGGCATGGCTTTGGCACCCGATATGAATATGAGATTCCGGCACTGTTCTGGTATTCGGACGCCTATGCGCAACAATTTCCGGAGCGACTGGCTACTCTGGCCAGCCATTCGCGGGATCGCACACTGAGCGCAAACACCTTCGAATCGCTAATTGACATGGCCGGCGTCGATTTCCCGGGTCACGATGAAAGCTGGAGTCTGTTCAGCACACACTGGCATTACCGGCCACGCATCGTCAGCTCAAGCTGGCGCGTCGATTTCGACAAGGCCGATTTCGGCAAAAATTGCCCCTTTGTATTTCCGCCGGCCCCGCTGGATTCGTCACCCAGCAACAGCACGTTGTTGAACAAAACGGGCACACCGAAGCCGCCACAAGCACCTGTAAGTCGATCAGGCTGACGCTCGCTAGCTGCAGCCAGCTGCATACAGTGTTCAAATGCACTTCAGTCCATGCGGGCCTATCCGGAGTTTCCCATTGCTCATGAAAACACCCTTGCCAAATCGTCGCGATTGGTGGTTGTTGCTTGCCTTCGTTGTGCTCACGGCCGCAGTTTATTGGTCGGGTCTCTCCGGTGGCTTTGTCTTCGACGACTTTCCCAATATCGTCGACAACCACGGGGTGCAGCCACATGACGCAACCCTTGCGTCGCTGGTGAATGCCGCGCTTTCCTCGCCCGCCAGCGAATTCAAGCGGCCGCTGGCCTCGCTGAGTTTCGCGATGAATTACCTCGCCAGCGGCCTCGATCCGTATTGGATGAAACTGACCAACCTGGTGATCCACCTGCTGAACGGATGGCTGGTGTTTCTGCTGTCCGGCACGCTGATCCAAACCTCCGTTTGCAAGAGAACTCCGACCCTTATGGGAGCGGCTTCAGCCGCGATCGCTGATACGGTCGAGCCCGTCGACGGCAGCAGCGGTGCGCAAAGCATCGCGGCTGAGGGCTCTCCAAAAGCTGAGGCGGTGCCGGCGAGAATCGGCATCGTGGCCGCGCTGATCGCCGGCGGCTGGATGCTGCTGCCGATCAACCTGACCGGTGTGCTGTACGTGGTACAGCGGATGGAAAGCATGGCCAATCTGTTCGTGCTACTCGGGCTGATCGGCTATGTCGCCGGGCGCCGCCGCATGCTGGGACTTACCGTCACCGATTGTCCCGCCCTTTCCCTTGCGCGCAGCGGAGGTTTGGGGCGGGGTCGCTCTTCACCAGGCACCCGGGGCTTCCTTATATGCATTGCCAGCATCACCCTCCCCTCCGCCATAGGCATCCTGGCCAAAGAGACAGCGGTGATGCTGCCATTGTATGCGGTGCTGATCGAGTGGTTCCTGTTCGCCTTTCGGCGCGTCGATGACGGCGGCGCGGCGGCGGCACCAGAAACGCGGCCGGTGCCGCGCCGCGACCGCCGCATCATCGGAATGTTCCTCCTGCTGCTGGCGCTGCCGATGATTGCGGGGGTGGCATGGCTGCTGCCAGGCATACTCGATCCCCGGACGTGGGCCGGACGAGATTTCACCCTGAGCGCGCGCCTGCTCAGCGAGGCGCGCATCGTCGTCGACTACATCATCTGGACACTATTGCCAACACCGGATGCGCTGTCGTTCTACCACGACAATTTCCTCGTCTCGCACGGGCTGCTGACCCCCTGGACCACGCTGGCCAGTATCGTGATGCTTGCCGCGCTGGTCGGCCTGATGCTGTGGTTGCGCCGACGCCAGCCGCTGGCCGCACTCGGCATCGCACTGTTTCTCGGTTGCCAGTTGCTCACCTGTACCATCCTGCCGCTGGAGCTGATCTACGAGCACCGCAACTACTTCGCCAGTTTCGGGCTGCTGCTGGCGATCGTGCCGTTGCTGGCGGCACCACCGGCCGATCGCGCGGGGACGCCACCTGCGCGAGGTGCCTTCACCGGCGTGCCGATGGCGCTGCCGCGCTACGCGCTGATGGGCGGACTGATGCTGTGCTGGGCCGTTCTGACCGCGCTCACCGCCTACGCTTGGGGGAATCCGTTGCGACTGGCCGAAGATCTGGCCTCCCGCGCACCGCAGTCGCCCCGCGCAGAATACGAGCTGGGACGCACCTATATCATCCTCTCGCACTACGACCCGGCTTCACCATTCACTCGCATGGCATATGCACCGCTGGAGCGATCCGCCGCGCTGCGGGATTCCTCGATCCTGCCCGAACAGGCGCTGATCTTCATGAACGCGCGCATGCACCTTCCGCTGAAGGACGCCTGGTGGAACAGCATGGTGAACAAGCTTAAGGCCCACTCGCCCACCATCCAGGACGAGAGTTCACTCAGCGCGCTGACCCAATGCGTGCGCGACAACCAATGCAACCTTCCCAAGCGTCGCATGATGGAGGCTTTCCTGGCGGCGCTTTCCCATCCCGGCCCCAGCGCCCGACTGCTGGCCACCTACGGCGACTACGCTTGGAACGTGATGAACGACCATGTGCTCGGCGAACGGATGATACGAGAGGCCGTCAAGACCAGTCCGAGCGAACCAGCTTATCAGATCACCCTGATCCGCATGCTGGCTGTGCAGGGCCGCGACGAGGAGGCCGAGCAGGCACTCCAGCAACTCACAACCTTGAATATCGGTGGCCGCCTGGACCGCGACTTGGCCTCCCTGCGTGCCCTGCCCGGGCTGCATTGAACACGGCCGGCACCCGCGCGGCGCGGGGATTTCTTTCCTGGCCCAACCCTCTATCCTTGCACTTTGGCCCTCCGGCCATCGGACAAGCCAGGTTCCCATGAAAGCAGTCATCCTCGCAGGCGGTCTGGGCACGCGAATCAGCGAAGAAACCACCGTGCGCCCCAAGCCGATGATCGATATCGGCGGCAAGCCGGTACTCTGGCATATCCTGAAGATCTACTCGCAGCACGGTATCAACGACTTCATCATCTGCCTGGGTTACAAGGGCTACATGGTGAAGGAGTATTTTGCGAACTACTTCCTGCATACCTCGGACGTGACCTTCGACCTGGCCCACAACCGCATGGAGGTGCACCAGCAGCACGCCGAGCCTTGGCGGGTCACCCTGGTGGATACCGGCGATCAGACCCAGACCGGTGGCCGCCTGAAGCGGGTTGCAAATTATCTGGATGGCGAGACATTCTGCTTCACCTACGGCGACGGTCTCGCCGACATCGACATCACGGCCCAGCTGGCCTTCCACAAGTCCAGGGCCGGCCTCGCCACCATGTGCGCGGTGCAGCCACCGGGCCGCTTCGGCGCCATCGACATCGAGGACAACCGGATCACCCGGTTCGAGGAAAAGCCTTCCGGCGATGGCTCCTGGATCAACGGCGGCTTTTTCGTCCTGGAGCACGGCGTGCTCGACTACATCAAGGGCGACGCCACCATCTGGGAGCGCGATCCGCTGGAGGCACTGGCCCGTAATGGCCAGATTTCCGCTTATACGCATGCCGGATTCTGGCAGCCAATGGACACGCTACGCGACAAGCTCAAGCTCGAAGAGCTCTGGCAAAGCGGGCGCGCACCATGGAAGGTCTGGTCTTGAACGAGCTGTTCGGAGGGACCTATGCCGGTCGCCGCGTGCTGGTCACCGGCCACACCGGTTTCAAGGGCTCGTGGCTGTGTCTGTGGCTGACCGCGCTGGGCGCTCACGTCACCGGACTGGCGTTGGCGCCCGACACCGAACCGGCGCACTGGCAGCTGCTTGGACTCAATGATGTCAAGGACCTGCGGGTGGACCTGCGCGATGCAGCTGCCGTGGGGCAAACGCTCAAGCTCGCTGCGCCGGAACTCATTTTCCATTTGGCGGCACAGCCGCTGGTTCGGCGCAGCTACCGGGAGCCGGTCACCACTTTCGACATCAACGTGCTGGGTCTGATCCATCTGCTGGAGGCGGTGCGTGTCGCGCCCTCGGTGCGCGCGCTTGTCAACGTCACCACCGACAAGGTCTACCTGGAACAGGCCACGGTCGCCGGCTATCGGGAAGACCACCCGCTGGGCGGGCATGATCCCTACAGTACGTCCAAGGCCTGTGCGGAAATGGTGACGGAATGCTATCGCAAGAGTTTTTTCAGCGACGGCGGACCACGCGTGGCGACGGCGCGGGCCGGCAATGTCATCGGCGGCGGCGACTGGTCGCAGGATCGGCTCGTACCCGATCTCGTGCGCGCCGCTTCGAACGGTTCCACCTTGCAGATCCGCCATCCCGAAGCCGTTCGTCCGTGGCAGCACGTGCTGGAATCGCTGGCGGGCTATCTGCGGCTGGGTGAACGCCTGCTCGCCGGCGACGCCGTCGAGGGGCCGTGGAACTTCGGCCCGGCAGCCGATGCCACCCTGCCCGTGTACGCACTCGTATCCATGATGCAGGCGCACTGGCCGCAACTGCACAGCGAACAGCAACCCGGACCGCACCCGCACGAGGCTGCGGTCTTGCGTCTGGATGCGTCCAGGGCGGCGCAACAGCTGGGCTGGCGTCCAGTGTGGAATGCGCAAAGCACCCTGCGCTCGACGATCCAGTGGTATCGCGACTACTACGAGCACGGTCGGCTGAACAGTCGTGCCGATCTGCAGGCTTACGTCGTTGCCGCTCGCCAGGGCGGCATGGAGTGGGCAGCGTGAAGTTCCATGCCACACCATTGACCGATCTCACCGTGATCGAAACCACGCCGATCGCGGACGAACGCGGCCAGTTCTCGCGCGTATTCTGTGCCGCCGAATGCTCGGTGCTGCGGCCCGATCTGCAGTGGGTCCAGATCAACGTGTCTCGAACCTATGACAAGGGCACCGTGCGCGGCATGCACTTCCAGTATCCACCGGCGACTGAAGCCAAGCTTATCCGCTGCCTGCGCGGCCGCGTGTTCGATGTGGCGGTCGACCTGCGTGCGGGCTCGCCAACCTTCCTGCGCTGGCACGGCATCGAACTGGACGGGGATGGGACGACCCAGTTCTTCATACCGGAAGGTTTCGCACACGGCTTCCAGGCACTCACCGATGACGCGCAACTGCTGTACATGCACAGCGCCACCTGGAACCGTGAAAAGGAAGGCGGACTGCGGCACGATGATCCCGCCCTTGCCATTGACTGGCCGTTGCGCGTAGCACGAATCTCCGACAAGGACCGGGATTTGCCGCTGGTTAAAGAAAGCGGGTTCGCTGGAATCAAGCCATGAAATGTCGCCATTGCACCACCCCACTGCACGACGTTTTCCTCGACCTCGGTAGTGCACCACCCTCCAATGCGTTCCTGACCGCCGACGCGCTCAGTGCGCCGGAAACCTGGTTTCCGCTGAAGTTATTCATCTGCAGCAACTGCCGGCTGGTGCAGGTCGACGAAGTGCAGTCACATGCCGAACTGTTTGCGCCGGACTATGTCTACTACTCGTCCTTTTCGCGCTCCTGGCTCGCCCATGCAGAGCGCTACGTCGAGCGGGCCACGGCGCGGCTGAAGTTGGATCGGGACAGCTTGGTCGTGGAGATCGCGTCCAACGACGGCTATCTGCTGCAATACGTGGCAGCGCGCGGGATTCCCTGCGTCGGCATCGAGCCCACCAGTGGCACGGCCAGGGCGGCACGGCAGAAGGGAATCGAGACGCTGGAGCTCTTCTTCGGCCGCGAGTTTGCCGCTGAATTCGTACGTGGGCGCCGGACAGCCGACCTGATCGTGGCAAACAATGTGCTGGCCCACGTGCCCGACATCAACGATTTTGTGGCCGGGCTGGCGGTGGCGCTTGGCCCCGAGGGCACGATCACGGCGGAGTTTCCGCACCTGATGGAATTGGTCGCCAGGCGCCAGTTCGATACCGTTTATCACGAGCACTTCTCCTACTACTCGTTCCACACCGCATGTCGGATCTTCGCGGCACACGGCCTGAAGATCTGGGACGTGGAACAGCTGCCCACGCATGGCGGCTCGCTGCGCCTGTGGGCTGCGCATGTGCACAGCCACCACGCCGAAACACCTGCCGTTGCGGCGCTGTTGGACGCCGAAAAGGCCGCGGGCATGCTGGACAGCGCCTACTATCAAGGCTTCCAGGCGCAAACCGATGCGGTCAAGAACGACTGCCTCACCTTCCTGCTGGAGCAGCAACGCGCCGGACGCAGGGTCGTCGGTTATGGCGCAGCCGCCAAGGGCAACACCTTGTTGAACTACGCCGGCGTGCGACCCGACTTGCTGCCCTACGTGGTCGACGCCTCGCCGCACAAGCAGGGCCATTGGCTGCCGGGATCACGAATACCGGTCGTCGCCGAGTCGCGCCTGAGCGAAGATCGGCCTGACTTCGTCCTGATCCTGCCGTGGAACCTGCGCGACGAAATCACGACTCAGCTTGGCTACATCAGGGAATGGGGCGGCCAGTTTGTCACCTTTGTTCCTCACTTGAGGGTGGAGTAGAGGAATGAGGGTCGCAATAACTGGCGCAAGCGGCTTCGTCGGTCGACACGTATTGCGTGAATTGCAGTCGCGTGACCTAGATATCGTTATCACAAGCCGATCGCCAAAACACGAGCATGAACAAGGTCCCAAAACCGAAGTCGTGCAAATGAACATCGCACACGGGTCACCCGATCCGTACGAATCATTGCGGAGACCTGATGTGCTGATCCATCTGGCGTGGGATGGACTACCCAACTACCAATCTCCGGCCCACATTGAAACCGAGCTTCCGACCCAACTGAGATTCCTCCGGACATGCCTGGCATCGGGCCTGAAGAGGCTGGTCGTGACGGGCACCTGCTTTGAATACGGCAAGACGCAGGGGAAAATCTGCGAAGACTCCCCTTCCCAACCTTGTACACGATACGGTGAAGCAAAAGACACCTTGCGAAAACAGCTGGAAGCTATCCAATCCAAACATCCATTCCAACTTGCATGGCTGCGACTCTTTTACCTATACGGTGAAGCTCAATCGAAGAGTTCGCTGTACTCCTCGCTGGCAGCGGCTATGCTTCGTGGAGACGCAAAGTTCGACATGTCCGGCGGCGATCAAGTGCGCGACTTCTTACCGATTCAAGCAGCTGCTCGCGTCATCGCGGACCTTGCGCTACTTCCCGCTGACATCGGTATTGTTAACGTCTGTAGTGGCATACCCACCACGGTTAGGGAGCAAGTAGAGGAATGGATCAAGGGAAAAAACTCGAAAATCAGGATGAATCTCGGACAGATGTCCTACTCGGAATTTGAGCCAATGTCATTCTGGGGCGACAGGACAAAACTTGACAAGCTATTGGGGGCAATGTGACCGCACGAGAACTCTTCAGGATGACCGGCGTTCCGGTCTACCAGAACAAAATGTTTGACAGCTCTGATGCGGCAAAAGGGTGTCCAACTGGCGACATCGTTTTGACACAGGACATGGAAAGCGGCTTGGTATTCAACGCGGCGTATGATCAATCCCTGCTGAGTTACGACCAGAGCTATCAGAACGAGCAAGGATACTCAGCGATCTTCCAGACGCATATGAATGAAGTTTTGAGGAAGATTGACCTGCACTTTTCGGACAAGCGTATTCTTGAGGTGGGTTGTGGCAAAGGTGGCTTCCTGGACCTCATCCGGCAGCGAGGTCACGATGCGGTGGGTGTTGATCCGGCGTATGAAGGTGATGCACCCTATATCCACAAACAGCACTTCGACGCGAGCATCGGCATTAAAGCGGATGCCATCGTACTGCGCCACGTCCTGGAACACATACCACAGCCACTAGAATTTTTGCATACCATCGCTTCGGCCAACGGCGGAACGGGAAAGATCTACATCGAGGTCCCCTGTCTGGAGTGGATAATTCGGCACCGTGCCTGGTTTGATGTTTTTTACGAACACGTTAATTACTTTCGTTTATCCGATTTCAGTCGAATTTTCGGAACTGCCCACGAAATGGGGCACCTATTTGGGGACCAGTATATTTACGTGGTAGCAGACCTAGCTTCCCTAAAGAGCCCTGTCGCGGGGGGCAACATTGATGTGGTCACATTTCCTCAAGACTTCCTGCGTGAACTGGACAAATGCGTGGAAGTAGCATCGCACGCCCGCAACAAGGTCGTATGGGGCGCAGCGGCCAAAGGAGTCATGTTTTCCCATCATTTGGCCAGTCGCCACATGCCCCTCGACTTCGCCATCGACATCAATCCAGCCAAACAAGGTAAATTCCTGGGTGGATCTTCATTGCCCGTCCTTTCACCATATATCGGATTAGCAAGACTTTCAGCTGATGACAGTGTATTCGTCATGAACTCAAACTACATCGATGAAATATCCGACCTGGGCGGTAGTGGCCTTAACTATGTACCGGTGGATAACCGATGAATGATTTCCTTCGCGAAACTGATACCCGCATCAACAACAATGTGAGCAACGAAACTCTGAATGAGTGTGCGCGATCATTCATGCGCGCATCCATTGCCGCAATGTATTCCTATAATTTCTCGGCGCTTGGTCGCCCTATCATCCAGTATCCGCAGGACATGGTGGCGCTACAGGAACTGGTCTGGCTGGTGAGGCCCGACCTCATTATCGAGACGGGTATTGCCCATGGTGGCTCGCTGATCCTCAGTGCGTCGATGCTCGCGTTGCTCGACTATTGCGACGCGGTCGAGAGCGGTCAAACGCTTGATCCCGGAACCACCCGCCGCCGCGTCCTCGGCATCGACATCGATATCCGCTCGCATAATCGCGTCGCCGTCGAGGCGCATCCGATGGAGCATCGGATCGACATGATCCAGGGTTCCTCGATTGCGTCCGAAGTCATCGCGCAGGTACATCAGATTGCGCAGGCGCATCAGCGGATACTGGTGATCTTCGACTCGAATCATACCCACGATCACGTGCTCGCCGAGCTTGAGGCCTATGCACCGCTGACCTCCGTGGGGAGCTACTGCATCGTGTTCGATACTGTCGTCGAGGACCTGCCTGATTCCATGTTCCCCGACCGCCCTTGGGGCAAGGGCAACAACCCGAAGACCGCCGTGTGGGAATATCTGCGCCGTCTGAAGGGGGAACCCCGTGTAGCCGCCGACGGCGCACCGCTGGCCTTTGAAATCGACAAGGCGATCGAGAGCAAATTGCTCATTACGGTTGCCCCAGACGGTTACCTGCGGCGCGTCTAGCGCCCCGACCATGCCCGTTCTGCGCACAAATATCCTGGCGAACTATGCGGGCCAGATATGGATGGCGCTGATGGGCGTCGTCTTCATTCCTCTCTATATCAAAGCGCTCGGCATGGAGGCTTTCGGCCTGGTCGGCCTGATGCTCAGCATCCAGGCGCTGTCCATGCTGTTCGATCTGGGCATGGGCGGCGTGCTCAATCGCGAACTTGCGCGGCGCGTGCACGATGCGAGGGTCGTCCATACGCTCCGCGATCTGGTGCGCACATTCGAGTGGCTGGTGTGGCCGATTGCGCTGATGATCGTCGCCGCGGTCTGGCTGGCCAGCGGCCCGCTGGCGAATCACTGGCTGCGTCCGGAACATCTGAGCCGTGCGACAACTGCACATGCAATCGCGATCATGGGACTAGCGGTGGCGCTGCAGTGGCCCAGCAGTTTCTACGCCAATGGACTGTCCGGGCTGGAGCGCCAGCCAGCACTTAATCTGATCAATGCCGGGTTCGCCACCTTGCGTGGTGCGGGTGTGCTGGTGGTGCTGTACTGGATCTCCCCCACGATCAGCGCCTTCATGTGGTGGTACGCGGCGATGGGTGCATGCCAGTCGCTGGTTTCTGCCGCGACGTTGTGGTGCATGTTGCCGACCGATCCGCAACGACGTGCAGCTTTCCGCGCCGAAGAACTCCGTGCTGCCGGGCGCTTCGCCAGCGGCCTGGTAGTCATCATGGCATTGGCGGTCATGCTTTCCCAGCTCGATCGCATCGTGATATCAGCCATGCTTCCACTGGCCGAACTCGGCTATTTCAGCTTGGCGATGAGTGTCGCCGCTGGCATGGGACGCATGATCCAGCCGATGTTCAATGCGTTGTACCCGCGCTACAGCCGGTTGGTGTCACTCGGCCAGCAGGATGCACTGACCTATCTCTACCACTTGAGCAATCAATGCCTCGTCGTGGTCGTGGCAGCGGTGGCGGCGGTGCTGATGGTGTTCGGCCGCGACGTGCTCTATCTGTGGACCGGCGACGCCGCCACCGCGGCGAAATTGGCACTGCCGCTGTCGATCCTTGTGGCTGGCACTGCGCTCAACGGATTGATGAACCTGCCGTACGCGATGCAGTTGGCCAACGGCTGGACCCGACTCACCATGGGTATGAACCTGGTAGCTCTGATGGTGGGTATTCCGTTTTGCATCTGGGCCGTTGCACATCACGGCATCACGGGCGCCGCCTGGCTCTGGTTTGCCACCAATCTTGCCTTCGTCACGATCGGCATTCCACTGATGCACAGGCGCCTGTTGCGCGGTGAAATGGCTCGCTGGTATGTTCGCGACGTGCTCCCTCCGGCAATCGCTGCCGCGACGGGTACGCTGCTGGCGAGCTGGCTGCTCCCGGCCGTGTCACGCAGCCTCAATGGCGTCGCCCTGCTGGCCATGGCAAGTGTCACGGCACTCCTGGCGGCTGCCATGGCATCACCGCTGGTGCGCGAAATGCTGCTGCAACAGCTCGGCGGCTGGCTCCGTTCGCGTCGATGAACGCGCTCGGACGACCCACGCTGTCACGACGACCTTTGCACCAGGTGACCGTATCTTGCCTCAAGGTCCGCCCGCGAAGCCACCAAATGGCGCTCCCATCCGTGATACGCCCATGCATAGAGTTTTTGCACGAAGGGCACGCTTTCACTGAGCGAAGCGAGAATCCTCAATGTCCACGAACGTCCCGTCATGCGATAGTAATCCTGCAGCGTATGTGCGGCTTCGCGCGCGAAATCGTAGCGCCCTCCCACAAGTGCATTCGCGCCGCGCCGGAACAGCATGCGTTGCGCATCCTCGTGCAAGGCTTTGAGGACCGCGTCTCTGGTTTCCTCATCAAGGGCCTCGTTGGCCTGCACATTCAGAAACATCTTCTGCCAGCCCGGCCAAAACGCAGACAGCGGTTGCGTGGCACTGAAGGACTCCGTATTGAGCATGTAGACCGCCGAAGGAGATTTGCTCAGAACAAAGGGCTGGGACGCTGCCCTCAGCATGAAGTCAAGATCGGAAGGACCCAGCGTTTCCTGATCGAGGAACCCAATCCGATCGAGCAATTCCCGCCTGAACACGATGCCCGTCCAGGTCGGCGTACGTCCATGCATCATCGCCATCAAACCTTCCGGCGGACTGAATAGACCTTCCCGTGACCAACGATCCACGCGAGCGTCCCAGATAGTTCCTTGTTCGTCGACCCAAAGCGACTCCCCTACCCAGAACATGGCCTCGGGATTTTCAGCAAGGCCGGCAAGCGCGCGTTGATAGAATCCGGGCAGGAGATAATCGTCATCGGACAGGAGCGAGAAAAATGGAGTATCAATGCTGCGCATGGCAAAGTCGAAGTTTGCCCCTGCACCTATATTGTGCGCATGGCAGTGATACCTGATTTGCCCATGCTCTTGCGCCATGCCGCTGACGACTTCCGCCGTTTCGTCGCCGGAGCAGTTGTCGAAGACGCAGACTCGTACGTCGACTCCTCGCTGTTCGACCGCACTGACGATCGCGCGCCGCAACAGTACGGGCCTTCGGTAAGTGGGAATGATCGTACTGATCAGTGGCTTGATTGCTTCAGTCATGCGCTTGGATGGCTACGTCGAAGTCGGCAGACTAACTTATCTTCCGCCCTGGCGACCGCGCCAGCTGCGGCAATATCCGTCGAGTTGGTCAAGCGCCATGGTTTGCCGATCCTTGGCATATGATCCACGCATGACGTCCTTCGACCTCCTGCCGCCATCACCTGCCACTGCGGGCGAGAGCCGTCATCTTGATCCGACGATAAGCGCGCCCGTGGTCACCGGCAGCGGAGTAATGATCGTGCATCGCTCGCTGGAACAGGCCATTCCCGGCTACCACGTGGATCCTCTGTCGCCTTGGACGGGTCTGCTACCGCCGCTGCTGCGCCTGCGACCCAGCCAGGCGTGCGCGATTACCCATGCGCAGCCGGAACTTGGCCCCTGGGTTGCGCATCGGGATTCGACGCTGGTCGCGACATTCCACAGCTACAGCCTGGATCCGGAATTGCTCGCGGCAATGACCCGGAAGCAACGCGTGCTGCATCGTTACATGATCGCGCCGGCGGTGCGCGCATCGCTGAAGCGTGCCCGGTGGATCACCACCGTCAGCGACTTCACCGCGTCATTGGTCATGCAACAGCACCCGATCCGGGAGCGCCTCGTGATCATCAAGAATGGTGTGGATGAAGCGCTCTTCAAGCCGGCTCCGTCAAGACAACGCGATTCGGTGCAAATACTCTTTTCCGGCAATCCGCGACGATTGAAAGGTTCGCATCATCTGCAGGCGCTGGCAGCGCACCTGCCGGCGGGCGTACTCATGCAATACACGACCGGGCTCAGGGACTCCGGGGTGGATGTGCCCGCGGAGACGACAAGACTGATCGCCATTCCACGCCGCACACACGAGCAAATGGCCGACCTCTATCAACAGTCCGACATCCTGTTCTTCCCGACCCGGCGCGAAGGACTGAGCCTCGCCGTCCTTGAGGCAATGGCCTGCGGTTTGCCGATCGTGGCGACCAGATGCTCCTCGATTCCGGAACTGGTCGAGCATGGTAAGGGGGGGTTTCTGTTCGACTTGGATGATCGTAACCAGATGTTGAAATACCTCCTGCGGCTGGCCAGCGACCCGGTATTGCGCCGAGAAATGGGGGCCCACAACCGCGAGCGAATTCTTGCAGGATTCACCTTGCGGAAAATGGTTGATGGCTACCGCGAAGTGTTCTCTGCATGCACTTGAGCATGCTTGCGCTCAGCCACCCGAATGCTCTTAGCGTGCCTCTGGCGGCTCATTAGCTGGCCTTTTGCGATCCACGTCGAAAACGCCATTCTCCTACTCTCCGGACCCATCGGGGGGAGCTGCGTGCCTCTGGCGGCGCTCGAAGGAGTAGATCAAGGTCGGAATCATCGGGCTGGCTGCGTGTAGCAGTGCATCCGGAATGTGCCCCAGCATTCGCCGCAGCACCGATCCCCGTGGATATTCCAGCGCGAGTGTCAAGCGCAAGGCCTCAACCGCCTTGTTCTCAAAGCGGAAGGAGGCGACGTGCAACATCGACTCTGCCTGGCGCTGCGTCAGCGGCTCACAGTCATAGACTTCGCCTTTGCGCATGGCGCGAAGATACGATGTGCGCCACGCATGGGGCCACCAACTCAGGAAAGCCAGTTTATAGTGCGGCTCGACCAGCATCCAGCGATTGGGCACGGCGAGATAACCCACACCATCCGGGCGCAATACTCGATAGAGCTCAGCCAGATGTGCATGCTGCGCCCGTTCATCGCCGACGTGCTCGATGACATGGTTGGTAAGCACGACATCGAAGGACTCATCCGCGAAGGGTAACCGCGTGTCGCACACCTGATGGTAGCGATAGCCTTCAGTCACCAGGCGGTTGTCGTGGACGTCCACTGCGTCCACCTCGCAATGCAGCTGTGGATGGGTACCGAAATAATGCGCGATACCGCCCGAGCCCGTGCCGACTTCAAGCATGCGAATGGGTTGCGGGCGACTGGCGAGATCCAGCAGGCGCTCGATCTTCAAGCCCTTGAAACGCCGCGACGGCAGATCCAGCACGGCATGCGGCTGGCGCGCCGCTGCACCACTGACGTCACCGATTTCATGCTCGGGATGGTGGGATGACACATCAGACACGGCGGGAATCCAGCAGGCTGCGCAGGCGCTCCCCGAAAACCGGCCAGGCCTTGCCGGCCGCAAACTCGCGACACGCCGCCACATTGTCACTTTCTCGTGCCAAGGCAAGCTGCCGGATCACGGCCTCCGCCAGCGCGACATAGTTGCCAGGCTCGATCAGGGTTCCGGTGCGGCCATCCATGACGGCATCAGGCACTCCTCCCACGGCGAAGGCCACGGTTGGCAGTCCGTGTGCCGCGGACTCCAACGCCACCATGCCGAAGCCCTCGACATCACCCGGCAGCTCAAGCACGGGAAAAACATGCAGGTTTGCGGCCTGATAGGCGGCGCCGAGTATTTCGTCGTCACAGCGACCGAGAAAGCACAGATTTCGTTCGACTCCCTGGATTCGAGCCGCTGCGAGTATGCGTTCGCGTTCCGATCCGGCCCTTGCATGAAGCGCATCGCTGGCTTCGTCACCGATCACCACCAGGAGTACATCGGGATGACGCGATGCAATCCCGGGCAGCGATCTCTCGACAAATTCGGTCAACCCCTTGCGTTGGGTCAAGCGCCCGACCGACAGCAGCAATGGGCGTTGTCCGAAGCTGTTCCGTTGGCGAAAGTCGCGAGCGACCTCGGCATCCAGGAGCGGCAGATCGGTGCCCGGATGCAACACATGCGTCTTGGCCGGCGGCACTCCTCGACTCTGCGCCAGCCTGGCCGTGTTCGCACTGTTGACGATGGCGAGGTCGCAGCGCCGGATGAAGAATAGCCAGAGCCACTGGTACACGCG
>Ga0134126_10003005_pt1 | contig 21173 bp, 22 predicted proteins | sample KB31752_FD_96881 | JGI IMG/M metagenome (GOLD analysis project Ga0134126, IMG submission 96881) | Terrestrial soil microbial communities with excess Nitrogen fertilizer from Kellogg Biological Station, Michigan, USA - KB3-175-2 | ecosystem: Environmental > Terrestrial > Soil > Unclassified ... | reverse complement strand
GCCGCGATCGAGATGCTCGAGCAGGCCGCCGCCGTGATCGATGTTCTTGGCGGGCGTGACATGCTGGATCTGGCGAAAATATTTGCGGTGCCCGTACCACATCAGGAAGGCGTCCGCGAGGGTGCCGTCTTCCGAGACGATGCGCAGGCCCTGGAGATCGTCGAGCGAAGTAATTTTCCTGTCGCCCGCCTTGGCGCCGAGCAGCACGGTGAAGGGAAAGTAGTGATAGGGCCGGCTGGATATCAGATTGTCGATCTTGATCCAGATCTTGCGCTCGTCCGACGTCTCGCCCCGGAAGTCGGGCAGGCGGGAACGATCCTCGGGCGGGTTGAGATCGTTGGCGATGAAGACGAAGCCGCCCGCGACCTGGCACTTGCCGTGATGGATCATGGCATTGACGGCGCGCGCCGGATCGGGCTCGTCCTCATCCGGCGTTTTTCCGATCTCGTACCATTGCACCTTGAGCTCGCGCCCCAGATGCGCGGCCACCGCCCTGGCGACGGCCAGGTCGAAGCCACTCGACTTGCCGCCCTCGTGATAGGAATAAGGCGGCGTGTCGGTTTCGAGACACACGGTCAGCGGCTCGGCCGCCTGGGCGTGCATCGCACCCGCCGCAAGGGCGAGTGTCACAACCGCGAGAATGGCGCCGAGCCGTGTCACAGCTTGCCTCCCGTTCGGACATAGGACCAGACATTGGCGAAATCTTCTTCGGTCAGGATGCCTTTCCACGCCGGCATGGCGTTCTTGCCGTAACGCACGTCATGGAAAAAGCGCACCGCGTCATCATGCGGGAATTGGCGCAGATCGAATGCGATCGAGCCGAGATTGACCATGTTCCATCCGTGACAGCGCGCGCAGCGATTCTGGAACACGCGCTTGCCTTCGTCGAATTGCGCCTGCGTCGGCTTCGGCCATTCCTTGCCGGTCGGCGCGGTCGTCGGACCGCCCGCGCCCTGATCGGGCGGAATCAGATCGGCGTTCGGGATATTCGGCTTCGCGTCGTCGGCGAATACCGGCGCCGCGCTCGACAAACTCAGGCCGACAATGAACAAGGCGACAAGAACCCGATAAAACATTTCGCTTTATCCCCACCAAAAAAGTGGGCCGCCCCTCGACGGGGCGGCCCTGTTACTACCGTTCCGGCGAATTTACATCTTACCGGATTTTTTTGTGTCTTCCATCGCCTGCGGGTGCGAGCCGTAGAGGCCGAACACCCACAGCGTGCCGGCGCGCGGCACGTTGGCGAGGCGAGGATCGTTCACCACGGCGGTCAACACGCCGCCATTGCCGCTGGTGATGGCAATGTACTGCTTGCCGTCCAGCTCATAGGTGATCGGCTGACCTTCGACGCCCGAACCGGCGTGGAACGACCACAGCGGCTTGCCGTTGGCGGCGTCGTAGATCTGCACTTCGCCCGTCAGCGCGCCGGTGACGACGAGGCCGCCGCCGGTGGTCAGAACGCCGGCATAGCGCGGAATGAAGGACGGCTGTTGCCACCTGACCTTGCCGGTCAGCGGCTCGATCGCCTTCAGGAAGCCGCCGGTCGTGTCGGGCGCGTCCACCGGGCCGAGGAAATCGGCGCCGAAGTAGAAATCGCCGGCATGATAGGCCTGCTTCTTTTGCGCCGCCTTGAAGCCGTAGTTCAGCGCGTTGATGTAAACCAGGCCCGTCTTGTGGCTATAGGACATCGGGCTCCAGTTTTTGCCGCCGTAGAAGAACGGCCACAACGCTTCCGGCTTGCCGTTGTAGTAGTCGATCGCGGTCTGCGTCAGCACCGGACGGCCGGTCTTCAGGTCGATCTTCTCCGCCCAGTTCTGCTTGGCGAAGGGGAAGGCCTGGATCAGATGGCCATTGGTCCGGTCGATGACATAGAAGAACGAGTTGCGATCGGCGTGCAGAATCACCTTGGTCGGCTTGCCCTCGACCTTGAGGGTGGTCAGCACCATTTCGTTGACGCCGTCGAAGTCCATGCCTTCATGCGGCGAGAACTGGTAGTGCCACGCGATCTTGCCGTCCTTGGGATGGAACGCGATCACCGACGAGGTGTAGAGATTGTCGCCGGGCCGGTCGCCGACATACCAGGAGCCGGCGTTGCCGACGCCCCAATAGACCAGGTCGAGTTCCGGATCGTAGCTGCCGGTGATCCAGGTGGAACCGCCACCGCGCTTGCACGCGTCGCCGGGGCCCCAGGTGTCGCCACCGGACTCGCCCGCGCAGGCCGGGGTGAACGTCCGCCACAGACGCTGGCCGGTCTTCGGATCGTAGCCGTCGATGAAGTCGCGGGCGCCGTATTCCGCGCCTGCGATACCCACCATCAGAACGCCGTTCGCCACGGTCGGCGCGCCGGTCATGGCGTAGCCTTGCTTGTAGTCGAACACGGTCTGTTTCCACAGTTCCTTGCCCGACTTGGCGTCATACGCGATCAGATGGTCGTCGAGCGTGTTGCGATACACGACGCCGTTATAGACCGCGACGCCGCGGCTGATCTGGCCGCAGCAGATTTCCTTGGCGAGATCGTCCGGGTACTTGACGACGTTCTTCCACAGCTGCTTGCCGGTGCGCGCGTCGACCGCCATGGTCGCGTCGGAATCCGACAGATAGAACACGCCCTGATACAGGATCGGCTGTTCTTCATGCGCCTTGTCGTTCGACATCTGATAGGCGAAGACCGGCACAAGCTCGTGGACGTTGCGCGTATTGATCTTGTCCAGCGGGCTGTAGCGGTTCTGGCTCGGGCCACCGCCGTAGAAAATGTCCTTGGTGTTGGTATCGCCTTTATTCAGTTCCGCGTCCGACTGCGCATATGCCGCCAAGGGCAATAGCGCCGCCAGAGCCGCCGCTGCTAAGAGCCGTCTCATCACTCTTCCTCCTGTTGATGCCTTGCCCGTATCGTGGGTCCCCAAATCCCGAATCATCGTGCCGTCGCGGCGCCCCGTCGCGCGGTCAAGCCGCGTCTCTCCGGCGGGCGACAGCCCGCAGACACCGTGGACGGATCGATTTCCCAGCCCGATCATTGCCCTCCACCGCCGCATGTTCTTATTGATCGTCTATGCGCGGACGCTCCGGTTCCGGATGCGTATCGCGAAGGGTGCCAGCAATAGCCCCGGATAACAACGGTTTTTTGTAAGACCGGAGGTGGAAATCTTCCCGATCAGACCGCGCCGAACAGCGAACTGTCGCCAAGGCCGGAGCCGCCCGCGCGTTCCAACTCCTGGTTGTAGCGGCGCAACGCATAAGCCTCGGTCACGAAACCGACAATGGCATGATCGGCGGTCCCCGCCACCACGGGCAGCACTTCCATCTCGGCGTTGAGGAAACGGTCGAGCGCGACGCGGATATTCTGCTGCGGCAGCAGGAATTGCGTCTCGCCGCGGCGCAGCGATTCTGCGGTGCCGCCTTCGACCGCCCGGTCGGGGTCGTAAAGATCGGGGGTATTGACGAGGCCCGCATAGCGGCCCTGCGGGTCGGTCAGGAAGATGCGCTTGGTGCCGCCCAGCGGAAATTTCTTGCGCAGCTCGGCCAGCGGCGTGTCGGCGGGCGCGCAATGCGCGTCCCGGCGCATGATCTTTTCCACGGTGAGGTCGCGGATCCAGCCGACATCGAACGCGCCGCGGATCGGCACGCCGCGCAGATGGAAGCGCCAGGTGGCGAAGGAATAGCCGAATACCAGGCGAGTCACGACGCTGGCGACAATGACGCCGACCATGACGCCCATCGCGACATAGAAATCGGCCGTGAGTTCGAGGATCAGCAGGATCATCGTCACCGGCGCGCCGACGATCGACGCCGCGACCGCGCCCATGCCGACAATCATATAAGCGAGCTGATCGAGATGGATTTCGGGCGCGGCCCAGGCCATAAACCCTGCCGCCGCCCCGCCATAAAGACTGCCGAGGAACAGCGACGAGCTGAACAGGCCGCCGCGGAATCCGGCGCCGACCGACACCGCCGACGCCAGCGCCTTCGCCGCGACAAGGGCGAGCAGCGTCAGCGGCAGAAAATCGTGGCCGAGCACATGCTGAACCGCGCCGTGGCCGCTGCCGAGCACCTGCGGAAACACCAGCGCGATGAGGCCGATGACGACGCCGCCGAGAATCGGGCGCAGCCAGCCCGGCACCGCGTGGCGGCGCAGCACGCGCTCGATCGAGGTGACGCCGAGCATCGTGACGATGCCGAGCGCCGCGGCGCCGAGCCCCAGAAGCGCGAACAGAAGATAATCCCAATTGCCGATCGCGATGGGCTGGGTCACGAGAAACAGCGGCTCCGGCCCGAGCGTCGCGCGCATCGCGACCGTGCCGGTGATCGCCGCGACCCCGACCGGCGCCAGCACCGTCGGCGAATAAGAGCCGATCACCAGTTCAAAGGCATAGAACGCGCCCGCCAGCGGGGCATTGAACGCAGCGGCGATGGCGGCCGCCGCGCCGCACCCGACCAGCGTGCGCAAATCCTGGCGGCGGACGCGCAGCGCCTCGCCGCAATTCGAGGCGAAACCCGCGCCGAGCTGGGTATAGGCGGCCTCGAGCCCGACCGAGGCGCCGAACCCGCCCGACAGCAGCGTCAGCACCGCGAGATTGACGCTGTCGATCAGCGACATCTTGCCGCCATAGAGCGCATTGGCCTCGATCGCGTCGACGATCTCGCGCGGCCGCCACCGCCGGATCAGCAGCACCGCGATCGCGATCGCAAGACCGCCGATGACCGGAACCAGCGCGTCCCGCCACGGGATCGGATCGAGGCCCTCGCTGAGGAGCCGGTCGGGCGGCATGGCGAAATTGGTCTCATGCATCCACTGCATGATCTCGCGCACCGCCACCACCGACAGCCCGATCAGGAAACCCAGCACCCCGGCGAGAACGATGAGGGCGACTTCGTTGTCGCGGAACTGGCGGCGCGAGAAGGAGCGGATCAGCGCGCGGACCCGGATGCGCACCGCATGACGCGACCGATCCGCGGGCGCGGCATCCCGCGTGCCGCGCCTCGCGAAGGGACGCGACATCCGGGCGGCGAGGCGCGCCGCGAAGGTATGATGAATCGCTTCCGACATGATCCGACGAACAGGTTCTATAACGGACGGGAGCGGCGTGAAAATCCGGCCTTCGCCCAAGGATCGTCGCCAAAACGGCGAACCGGCCTTTTTTGTCGCGCCACCGGATCGGTGGCAGCCGCTTAATTCCTATTTTGTTCCTATACTCGATTAATGCCGGGAAAGAGCGAATTGGCGCGGGCGTGGCTGGGTTTAACCGCTTGCGACTCTCCGCCATGAGGCTGTTATAGTGCGCGCGGGAGGCTGGCGATGGACAGGTCCCTCGCCAACCCGGTCAGGTCCGGAAGGAAGCAGCCGTAACGAGTTTCGGCCTGGGTCGTTGTCCAGTCTCCCACCGTCGCCAACGACCGAGTCCGTGCCACCATGACCGAGCCGGGTAGCGCCTATCGCGTATTGGCGCGCAAATACCGGCCGCAGCGCTTCGCCGAACTGATCGGTCAGGAAGCGATGGTGCGGACGCTGACGAATGCCATCGCCACGGGCAGGATCGCCCATGCCTTCGTCATGACGGGAGTGCGCGGCGTCGGCAAGACCTCGACGGCCCGCATCCTGGCGCGCGCCCTCAACTGCATCGGGCCCGACGGCAAGGGCGGCCCGACCATCGCGCCATGCGGCGTGTGCGATCCGTGCCGCGCCATCGCGGAAGACCGGCATGTCGACGTCATCGAAATGGACGCGGCGTCGCGCACCGGCGTCGATGACATTCGCGAGCTGACGGAGGGCGTGCGCTATCGCCCGGTATCGGCGCGCTACAAGGTCTACATCATCGACGAAGTGCACATGCTCTCGAAGAACGCCTTCAACGCGCTGCTGAAGACGCTGGAGGAGCCGCCGCCCGACGTCATTTTCATTTTCGCCACCACCGAGATTCAAAAAGTGCCGGTGACGGTGCTGTCGCGGTGCCAGCGCTTTTCACTGCGCCGGGTGCCGATCGAACAGCTCATCGCGCATTACCAGAGCGTCGCCGCCGCCGAAAAGATCGAGATCGAGCCGCTTGCCGTCGCGCTGATCGCGCGCGCCGCCGACGGCTCGGTGCGCGACGGCCTGTCGCTGCTCGATCAGGCCATCGCCCTGTCCGCCGGCGCGCCGATCGGCGAAGCGACGGTGCGCGACATGCTCGGCATCGCGGATCGCGGGCTGGTGTTCGATCTCTTCGAAACGGCGATGCGCGGCGACGCGCCGGGAGCGCTGTCGCAGCTCGCCGCGCTGTACGACGGCGGCGCCGATCCGGTGATCGTGCTGCAGGATCTGCTCGAACTCGCCCATTTTCTGACACGGCTCAAACTGACGCCCGACGCCGGCGTCAACGATCCGACGCTCGCCGGCACGCGCGAGCGCGGCCTGCCGCTGGCGCAAAAGCTCGGCATGCCGGTGCTGACACGCACATGGCAGATGCTGCTCAAGGGGATTTCGGAAGCACGGATCGCGCCGTCGCCGCTCGAAGCGGCCGACATGGTGCTGGTCCGGCTGGCCTATGTCGCGGAACTGCCGCCGCCGGGCGACGTGGTGCGCGCCGCGACCGAGGGACGCGACGCGGCGCCTGCCGCGGGCAACGGCGCGCCGCCGCGCGGCTCCGGCGCCACGATTCCGGCAACCGTCAATCGCGGGGCCAATGCGGTTTCGGCCCGGGCCTTGCCCCAGGCCGACGCCGCGCCCGGCGTCGCGCCGCAAAGCTTCCGCGACGTGATCGAGCTGTTCGAGCGTCATCGCGAAGCGATCCTGCGTACGCATCTTCATTCCAACGTGCATCTCGTCTCGTTCGAGCCGGGCCGCGTGGAGTTGCGCCTCGAGCCGGCCGCGCCGCGCGACCTCGTCAACCGGGTGGCGCAGAAACTGTCGGAGTGGACCGGACAGACCTGGCTGGTCGGCATCGCGGCCGCCGGCGGTGACGCGACATTGCGCGAGCAGGACGAGGCGCGGGAAAACTCGCGTCGCGGCGAAGCGGCGCGGCACCCGGTGGTGCGCGCGGTGCTCGACGCTTTTCCGGGCGCGCGCATCGAGACGGTGCGCGACATCGAGGCGCCGCCGCTTGACGATGCCCCGCCGCCCGAACCCGATGACGAGGGAGAATTCGTGGAATGAAGAATATCGGCCAGATGCTGCGTCAGGCCCAGGAAATGCAGAGCCGCATGGGCGAGATGCAGGAGCGGCTCGCCGACGCCGAGATTTCGGGCGCGTCGGGCGCCGGCATGGTTCAGGTCACGTTGAGCGGCAAGGGCGAGACCAAGCGCATCAAGATCGACAAGTCGCTGATGACGGCGGACGAGGTCGAGGTGCTGGAGGATTTGCTGATGGCGGCGTTCAACGACGCCAAGACACGGCTCGACGCCTATGTCGCCGAGGAAATGCAGAAACTCACCGGCGGATTGAAATTGCCGCCGGGCATGAAATTGCCGTTTTGATGGTTCATGGGGGGGGCTACTATGCGAAAACTGACCGCGTGCGCGATCGCGCTATTCGTTTCATTGGTCGCGATGAGCGGCGCGGCGCCGGCGCAGGACAAAGTCCAGTTCCTCTCCTTTTTCGATAACGGCGCCGGCAAGAGCCCGACCACGCTCGACGGGTATCTGTTCCACGGCGCGGGACCGGCGCCGCATCCGGCGGTGGTGTTCCTTCACGGCTGCTGGGGCATGTTCGACGCGCCCGGGCAGATTTCGGCGACCCAGCTCGAATGGGCCAAGGTCCTGAACAAGGCCGGCAACGACGTGCTGATGGTCGACAGCAACACGCCGCGGGGCGTCAAGGAACTGTGCTCGTCGGAAAGTTTCCAGCTCCCGCTTTATCTACGTCGTCTCAACGACGCTTACGGCGCGCTCGAATATCTTCAGACGCGCAACGATGTGCGCGGCGACCGCGTCGGCCTCATGGGCTGGGACGCCGGCGGCGGCGTCGCGCTGCTCACCATCGCCAAACAGAGCATGGTGAAACCGCCCGATCTGCCCAAGGGCGATTTCCGCGCGGCGGCGGTGCTTTACCCTGCCCTGTGCGCCGACCGCTATTTCGTGAAACCCTGGGCCGACACCGACACGCCGACCTGGACCAGCAAGGTCCCGGTGCTGATCCTCGATGGCGGCCGCGACGTGTGGACTCCGGCGAAACAATGCAAGGCGTTCGTCGACGGCGCGATCGCGCGCGGCGCCAGGATCGAGCTCAAAATCTATCCGCGCGCCTATCATTCGTTCGACGCGCCGCATCTGAAGCCGGTGAAATTCCCGCGCTACGCCCAGCCGAAAAACGTGGTGCCGGTGCTCGGCACCGATCCCGCCGGACGGCGCGACGCCATGAAGCGCGTGCCCGCGTTCTTCGCGGAATATCTCGGAAAGTAAACTAGGCGCCGAAATCCTCGGCCAGCGCGGCGCGCACCGCATCCGGCATCACCGCGATGTGGCCATAGCGCGGGTGATCGACCCCGACCAGGACCTGTGTCCCGGGGTCGCGGAACTTGACGATCTGCGCCGGCGTGAATTCGTAGCGGATGAACTGCACCGCCGAGGCCTTGCCCTCGCTCGAGGTGTTCTCGCGGGTCGGATCGGGCTCGCCCATGATGCGCGCGCCCGCGACCGATAGATAGGTGCTGTTCTCGATGCCGCCCAAGGTCGCGAGCACCGTGTCGCGGCGCTGGGGATCGTCGATCTCGAACATCACCGTCGCGATCAGCTCGTCGCCTTGCGGGATCAGCGGATTGTAGGCGTCGAGCTCGTCGGCGATCTGCGCTTCGCCGCCGCGCTCGATATGCAGCATCTCGTGAACCTGATGCCACATCGTGTCGTAATTCTCGAAATAGAAGGTCGCGAACGGACCGACCTCGATGCGCCGGTTGCGCTTCAGCTCGGTGACGCGGCGGCGATGCTCGCGCCGGTTCTTGCCGTACGCGGCGATGTCGATGATGTCGGCGCGTTCGATCTTGCGCTTCACGGCAGCACCCCATAGGCGCGCGCGAACAGCTCGATCGGGTGGAACGATTCCGCCGGCGTCTTCGCGGCGTCGGTCCGCTCCATCCCCTGAAGGATATGCGCCGCCGCCAGCGGACATTCCGACGCGACGAACATCTTGTCGTTCTTGACCGCCTGGCGCGCGACCGGCGCGCCGACTTTCAGTGCGGTGTCGAAATTCGCCTTGAGCACGCCCCACGACCCGCCATGACCCGAACAGCGCTCGATCACCGCGACGTCGGCGCCCGGGACGAGACGCAGCAATTCCGCCGCCTTGGCGCCGACATTCTGCGCGCGGGCGTGACAGGCGAGATGCACGGTGACGCCGCCGGGCAACGGCTCGAGCCCGGGCGCCAGACCTTCCTTCTTGGCGATGTCGACGAGATATTCGCTGGCGTCGAACGTGGCCTGCGCCAGCCGCTTCACGGCCGGATCGTCGGGCACGATCAGCGGCCATTCGAATTTCAGCATCAGGGCGCAGGACGGCACCGGCGCGACCACGTCATAGCCCTTGTCGAGCCACGGCGCGAAATGCGCCGCCGTCTTCTTCGCCGTCTCGGCGACCCGGGCGAGTTCGCCGCGCTCGAGGAGCGGCATGCCGCAGCAGCCGGGATAGACCACCTCGGTCTCGACGCCGTTTTTCGCCAGCACCGCGAGCAGCGCCTCGCCGATGCGCGGATTGTTGTAGTTGACGAAGCAGGTCGCGAAGATCGCGGCCTTGCGGGCTTTGGCGGGCGCATCGGCGGCGCGCGCGGGTTTGTTCTTCCGGGCGCGCATCGCCAGTGTCTTGCCGTGGAATTTTGGCAGATAGGCGCGCCGGTCGATGCCGGCCACCGCTTCGACAAGGGGGCGCGTCAGGTGGTTCTTGACATCGCTGCCCCAGTTGGCGAGCGGCGCCACCGCGCCGGCGAGCTTGCCGTTGCGGTCGGTTTCGCCGAGCTGTTGGGCGACGAAATCGGACTTGCCGCGCTTCAGATCGGCGGCGCGCGCCCGCAGCATCAGATGCGGAAAATCGATGTTGAACGGATGCGGCGGGACATAAGGGCACTTCGTCATGAAGCACATGTCGCACAGCGTGCAGGCATCGACGACCGTGCCCAGCTTGTCGCTCGGCACCGCATCGAGCTCGCCCGAGGACGAATTGTCGATCAGATCGAACAGCCGCGGAAACGAATCGCAGAGATTGAAGCAGCGCCGGCAGGTATGACAGACGTCGAATTGACGGCGCATCTCGGCATCGAGCTTGGCGGGATCGGTGTAATCCGGGTCCTGCCATTCGATGACGTGACGGGTCGGCGCTTCGAGACTGCCTTCGCGCATCGCATCTCTCGTGAGAACAATATGATTCACCCTCCCCCATTGCGGGGGAGGGTTGGAAACGACCGGAGCCGCAACGCCGGCTTAGAGCGTGTCGAGCGCCTTCTGGAAGCGGCCGGCATGCGACTTCTCGGCCTTCGCCAGCGTCTCGAACCAGTCGGCGATTTCGTCGAAGCCTTCCTGGCGGGCGGTGCGCGCCATGCCGGGATACATGTCGGTGTATTCGTGGGTCTCGCCCGCGATCGCGGCCGCAAGGTTCAGCTTGGTGTCGCCGATCGGCTTGCCGGTCGCGGGATCGCCGACTTCCTCGAGATACTCGAGATGGCCGTGCGCGTGGCCGGTTTCGCCTTCGGCGGTCGAGCGGAACACCGCCGACACGTCGTTATGGCCTTCGACATCGGCCTTTTGGGCGAAATAGAGATAGCGGCGATTGGCCTGGCTTTCGCCGGCGAATGCGTCCTTGAGATTGGTTTCGGTTTTGGAGCCTTTGAGTGATGCCATTTGCGGCCTCCATGATTTGTTGGAACGAGTCTTGCGCGTCGGCCCTATATGCGCCGTTTCGCGTCATCCGTCAAGTTCTTTATAGAAATTACAATAAAAGGTACAAGTAATTGATATTATTAAGACTTTTCGGATACCCGAATGATGACATCGACGCGGCGGATAGCGGTCCCGGGCGGCGGTTTCGGCAGGTCGCGGACCTCGATACGGTCGCCCGCGATGTCGGTCAGCTGGCCATTCTCCTCATGGAAGAAATGATGATGGTCGCTGACATTGGTGTCGAAATAGGAGCGGCCGGAATTGATGACGACTTCGCGCAGAAGTCCCGCGGCGACGAATTGATGCAGCGTGTTGTAGACGGTCGCGAGCGACACCGGCACCTGGGCCGATACGGCCTCGTTGTGAAGCTGCTCCGCCGTGGCGTGACGATCGCCGCGTTCGAATAACAGGCGCGCCAGCGCGAGACGCTGCCGTGTCGGCCGCAAATGCGCGGCGCGGATCATATCGATGGCGTTCGCGAAAGGACGCGGGTTCATGCCATCCTAATATAGGCGCGCCGCCGGCGTTTGGAAACGCTAGTCGCCGGTCTGGAGTCGCTCGACCAGCTCGCGGACCGTCGGAATGAACCCGTTGGCGTAGTAGGGATCCCTGGCAAAACGGTAGGCATTGTGGCCGGCGAACATGAGCTGGGTATCGACGTCATCGGAATGGCGGATCGCCTGAAGCGTCTTCTGGATGCAAAAACTGCGCGGGTCAGGCAGTTTGCCGGTGGTGCCGGTTTCGTTCTGCGCCCAGTTCGAGAACATGCAGGCGCTGAGGCAGCCCATGCAATTGACCTGGTCGCGGCGAATATCCTGCGAGCCCGCCGGCGTCACGAACACCAGCGTCGAATCCGGCGTGCGCATCGCCTCGGTGAAACCGCCCGCGATCCAGCCGAGCGCGCGTTCGCGGTCGTGCGGCGTGACATAGACGATGCGGCCGCGCGCGCCGATCGCCAGGGTCGCCGTGTGATCGCCGACCGCCTCGACCGAAAACGAAATCTGGCGCTCGGAGCGTTCGCGCAATTCGTTGATGAATTCGTTGCGCACCGCCGACGAATAAAATCCGGTCGGGCTGAAGCGGTTCAGATAGACGTCGCCTTCCTTGAGTTGGAGGAGGCGACGCTTCCAGGCGTCCGAGATCGGGCTTTCCTTGGTGAGAAGCGGCCTCGTGCCGAACTGGAACGCCATCGGGCCGAGTTCGGGATTGTCGATCCAGTCTTCCCACTCGCGCAGATTCCACACGCCCCCGGCCATGAAGATCGGCCTTTCCGCGAGCCCGAATTCGCGCATCAGCGTGCGCAGCTCGCGCACCCGCGGAAACGGCGGTTCCGGCTTTTCCGGATCCTCGACGTTGGAGAGACCGTTATGGCCGCCGGCGAGCCACGGATCCTCGTAGACCACGCCGCCGAGCCAATCGCCGAATTTGTGATAGGCGCGTTTCCACAGCGCGCGGAACGCGCGCGCCGACGACACGATCGGATAGTAATAGACGTTGTAGTGCGCGCAGATTTCCGCAATTCGGTACGGCATGCCGGCGCCGCAGGTGACGCCGTTGATGAGGCCGCGCGCGCCGTCGAGCACGCCGTGAAGGATGCGCTCCGCCGCGCCCATCTCCCACAGCACGTTCATGTGAATGCGGCCGAGCCCGTTGGAGCGTTCGTACGCGACCCTGGCCTGCTCGATGCCGCCCGCAATCGCGAACGTGATCAGTTCCTCGTGCCGTTCGCGTCGCGTCCGGCCCTTGTAGATTTGCGGCACGACGCCGCCCGCGGTGTCGTAGAAATCGGCGTTGACGCCCGAGAACGTGCCGACGCCGCCTTGCGCGGCCCAGGCGCCCGAACTCTCGCCGTTCGACACGGAGATGCCTTTGCCGCCTTCGACCAGCGGCAGAACCTCGCGTCCCGAAATCAGCAGAGTCTTGAGCGCCTTCACGTCTTCCCTCGCTCCCCCACGAGTGAATTTATGGCGTCACGGCCCGAGAAGCAAATCGCGTCCCGCGACCAAGCGGGACGCGTCGCCTCACGATCCCGGCTGCGCCGGCGCGGCGGGACGCGCCTGCCGCTCGGCGTCGATCTTCGCGGACAGATCCTCGCCGGTGACCTGGTCGACGCGCTTCATCGACAGCTTGATCTTGCCGCGGTCGTCGAAGCCCAGCACCTTGACCTTGACCTGGTCGCCGACCTTGACGACGTCGGTGGTCTTGCCGACGCGCTGCGGCGCCAGCTCGCTGATATGGACGAGGCCGTCGCGCGCGCCGAGGAAATTGACGAAGGCGCCGAAATCGACCGTCTTCACCACTTTGCCGTTGTAGATAAGGCCGACTTCGGGCTCGGCGACGATGCCCTTGATCCAGTCGATGGCCGCCTGCGCCGCCGCGGCGTCGACCGCCGCGACCTTGATGGTGCCGTCATCTTCGATATCGACCTTGGCGCCTGTCACTTCCGTGATTTCGCGGATCACCTTGCCGCCCGAACCGATCACTTCTCGGATCTTGTCCTTCGGAATGGTGATCGTGGTGATGCGCGGCGCGTTGCCGCTGACCTCGTCGCGCGAGTTGGTCAGCGCCTTCGACATCTCGTTCAGGATATGCAGGCGGCCGTCGCGCGCCTGCGCCAGCGCGATCTTCATGATCTCCTCGGTGATCGAGGTGATCTTGATGTCCATTTGCAGCGCGGTGACGCCCTGTTCCGTGCCGGCGACCTTGAAGTCCATGTCGCCGAGATGATCCTCGTCGCCGAGGATGTCGGAGAGCACGGCGAAGCCCGATTCTTCCTTGATGAGGCCCATCGCAATGCCCGCGACCGGCCGCTTCAGCGGCACGCCCGCATCCATCAGGGACAGCGAGGAGCCGCACACCGTCGCCATCGAGGACGAGCCGTTGGATTCGGTGATCTCCGACACCACGCGCAGCGTGTAGGGGAACGATTCCTTCGACGGCAGGAGCGGCCGCACCGCGCGCCACGCGAGCTTGCCGTGGCCGATCTCGCGCCGGCCCGGCGTGCCCATGCGGCCCGCCTCGCCGGTGGCGTAAGGCGGGAAATTGTAGTGCAGCATGAAGTGCGAGCGGTACTCGCCTTCGAGCGCGTCGATGATCTGCTCGTCCTGGCCGGTGCCGAGCGTCGCCACGACGAGGGCCTGCGTCTCGCCGCGGGTGAACAGGGCCGAGCCGTGGGTGCGCGGCAGCACGCCGACCTCGGCGAGGATCGGCCGCACCGTCTTGGTGTCGCGGCCGTCGATGCGCGGTTCGCCCTTGATAATGGCGCCGCGCACGATGTCCTGTTCGAGATGCTTGAAGACATTGCCGGCGTGCTGGCGCTTCGCCAGATCGTCGCCGAACAGGCCTTCGGCCTTCGACTTCGCGGCGTCGAGCATGTTGCTGCGCGTCTGCTTGTTGCGCTCGCGATAAGCTGCGGCGAGATCGTTCGACACCGCGGCGCGCACCTGCGCCTCGATCGCCTCGGCTTCGGGCGACGCCGTCGGCATGTCCCACGGCTCCTTCGCCGCGCGCTCGGCAAGGCCGATGATCATGTCGATCACGGGCTGCATCTGCTTGTGGCCGAACATGACGGCGCCGAGCATGACGTCCTCGGACAGTTCGTGCGCCTCGGATTCGACCATCAGCACGCCTTCCTGCGTGCCGGCCACGACGAGGTCGAGCTGGGAATTCTTGAGCTGGTCCTGCGTCGGGTTGAGGACGTACTGGCCGTCGACATAGCCGACGCGCGCGCCGCCGATCGGGCCGAGGAACGGAATGCCGGAAATCGTCAGCGCCGCCGACGCGCCGATCATCGCGACGATGTCGGGATCGTTCTCGAGGTCGTGCGACAGCACGGTGCACACGACCTGGGTTTCGTTGCGGAAGCCATGCGCGAATAGCGGGCGGATCGGCCGGTCGATGAGGCGCGAGGTCAGCGTCTCCTTTTCCGACGGACGGCCTTCACGCTTGAAGAAACCGCCGGGGATCTTGCCGGCGGCGAAGGTCTTTTCCTGATAGTTGACCGTGAGCGGGAAGAAATCCTGGCCGGGCTTTGCCTGTTTCATGGCGACCGCGGTGCACAGCACGCTGGTCTCGCCGTAGGTTGCCAGCACGGCGCCGTCGGCCTGGCGCGCTATCCTGCCGGTTTCGAGCGTGAGGCGGCGTCCGCCCCAGGTCAGCTCGCGGGTAATTTTGTCGAACATCGGTCTCTCTGCTTTCTCTCTCTTGGGAACGGTTGACGGCGCGGCGCGCTTCGCGCGGCCGGCGCCAATAGGGGCAATGAAATGGCGACCGCCGCCGCCGGCGAAGCACGCCGGGGCGCGAATGCGATCGTCGCTCGGTCGTTCAGTGGCGCAGCCCCAGCCGTCCGATCACGCTTTCGTACTTGGCTTGATCGGCGCGCTTCAGATAGTCGAGCAGGCTGCGGCGCTGCCCGACCATGACCAGAAGGCCGCGACGCGAGTGAAAATCCTTCTTATGCGTCGCGAGATGGTCGGTGAGGTTGCGGATGCGCTCGCTCAGAATGGCGATCTGCACTTCGGGCGATCCGGTATCGCCCGACTTGCGGGCGTAATCGCCAATGATCTCTTGCTTGCGCGCAAGGGTGATCGACATCGGTCTCTCCTTAATCGAAATTGAGAACACGGATCGGCCGCAGACCGCCGTCACGGATTTGCGCGAATGCCACCAGCCGGTCGTCATTGACGGCGCGGATGGTGACGCCCTCGCCGAGATCCCGACAGAACGCCTGGTCGGCGCGTGTCACGGATCGTCCGTGTCGGAGGGCTGCCGCCTCCACCGCGGTCACGGCCAGCGCCGGGATGTCGTCCAGCGCGGTCTCGACCGACAGCAGATGCTCGGAAGCGGTGGGACTATGCCCCATAACCGCCAGCTTTTCCAGGGAAATCGCCCGGTCCGCCCGGAACCCCCCGACGGCGAGGCGCCGCAACAGGGTAACATGGGCGACCGTGCCGAGGACCACCGCCAAATCCCGCGCCAGGGCGCGGATATAGGTGCCTTTGCCGACCAGGGCCTCGAACACGGCGCTGTCGCGGTCCGGCTGCTCGACCAGGTCGAACCGCTCGATCGTGACGAGCCGCGGTTTAGGCGCCACCGCCTCGCCCTGCCGCGCCCGGTCATAGGACCGTTCGCCGCCGATCTTGACGGCGGAATAGGCCGGCGGAATCTGGACGATGGTCCCGATAAAGCCCGGCAGCGCCGCGCGGATCGCATCCCGTTCCGGCCGCGCCGCGCTGGTCGCGATGACGCGCCCCTCGGCGTCCTCGGTATCGGTGGCGACGCCCCAGCGCACGGCGAAGCGATAGATTTTTCGATCGGCCACGATGTAGGGCACCGCCTTGGTGGCCTCGCCGAGCGCGATCGGAAGCACGCCGGTCGCCAGCGGATCGAGCGTGCCGGCATGTCCCGCCTTGGCGGCGTCGAACAGCCGGCGCACCTTCGCGACCGCCTGCGCCGAACTCATGCCCGCCGGTTTGTCGAGATTGACCCAGCCGTGGACCGGCCGGCCCTTGCGCTTACGCGGCATCGCCTTTCGGCCCGGCGCCGGTATCGAGATCGCGTTCGACGTCGGGCCGCTTCAACAGCCGGTCGATGCGGCTGGCGTGTTCGAAACTGGTATCTGCAGCGAACACCAGGTCCGGCGCCAGCCGCAGCCGCACTTCCTTCGCCACTTCACGGCGCAGATAGCCGGCGCTGCGCCCCAGTCCTTCCAGCACGTCGGCCAGATGCGCGCCGCCCAGCGGCATCACAAAGGCGATCGCGTGTTTGAGGTCGGGCGATACCCGCACTTCGGTCACGGTGATGGCGACGCCGCTCAAGGCCGGATCGCGCAACGCGCCGCGCTCGAAAAGACGCGCCAGGGCGTGACGCAGTTCCTCGCCGACGCGCAACTGGCGTTGCGACGGCGCCGTGCCCGAAGCGGATTTATCGTGGTGCCTGGCCATGCCGCACTATGTGGCGCGGCATGGAGCCTTGTCAAAACCGCTGCTATTTTTTCCGCGTGCCGAAGACCAGACCGGCGACCGCCGCGCCGGCGAGGATCAGCGCCTTATGCTCGCGCACGAAGCGATCGAGCTCGACGGCCGCGCCGGCAAGCGCCTGGGCGTCGAACGCGGGCGAAGCGGCCGGCGGTTCGCGCCGCTGACTGCCGATAAGAATGACGAGAATCGCGATCAGCGCCGCCAGCAGCAACGCGCCGCCGGCGATCAGCGCGGCGATCGGCGCGCCGAGGCGCGGCTCGCAATAAAACCAGAGCGCGGCGTCGAACCACAGAAGGGCAAGCAGCGCAAAGAGCGACGCCACCCAGCCCGCAGCCAGGGCGAGGATGATACGGCGCGGCCGCGATCGCGCGTTTTCATAGAACGCGCCCAGTTCCGTGGCCGCCATTACGGCGCGCAGCAGCTTGTCCATGACGGCGGCTCGCCGCCTTAGCGCGGCAGGATGCGGCCGCCGAGAAACCCGATCCCGAACGCAATGAGAATGCTCAGGAGCGGCTGTTCCTCGACTTCGTGACTCAGCGCCTTGACCTGGCGGCGGCCCTGTTTGAGCGCACTGTCGTAAAGACGCTGTGCCTCGGCGCTGATGGCGTCGGCGGCTTCGGACGCGCCCGACAGGACCGAGCCGCGCGAGTGTTCGGCGAGAGCCGCGATATCGCGCTTCATGGCCTGGACATCGGCGATAAGACGGTTGAGATCCGTCTCCGCCGCGGCGGCATTTTTCTCGGTCATGCCGCGCGATCCAGCGCTTCGGCGTCGCCACGCAACGCGTCGCGCAATTCTTCGCGGGCGCGCGACAGGCGCGAGCGAACGGTGCCGGTCGGGACGCCGAGGCGAGCCGCCGCATCGTCATAGGACATGCCGTCCCAGCCAATCAGCATGATGGTCTCCTGGCGTGCCCCGCTGAGCTTGCCGAAGGCGCGCAGGAAATCGGTCATTTCGACCGCACCTTCCTGGGCCGGCGCGCGAGCGGGCGCAACCGCGGCCAGTTCGTCGGGCGCCAGCGCGATCTCGTGATGCGACGGGCGGCGATAGGAGTTGATGTGCAGATTGCGCATCACGGTGAACAGCCAGGCGCGCAGATTGGTGCCTTGCTGAAAGCGGTGCCAATTCACCATCGCCCGCAGCAGGCAATCTTGCAGCAAGTCTTCGGCGTCGGCGGCGTTGCCGGTCAGGCGGCGCGCATAGCGGCGCAGGTCGGGCATCTTTTCGCCGAGCTGGCGGGCGAAGCGGTCGTTGCAGGGCACGTTGACGGGGGTCATCGGAATCTCCTCAAATCGTCGGGACGGTCGTCGGATCGGCGCTTCGTCAGGCGGCGGGTCGCACCGCGACGGCGATCGGCATTTCGTCCATGCGCTCCTCGAAGGCGGCGAGCCGCTCGGCCAGGTCCGCGAAGGTCGCGTTGGCCGGAATTTCAAACGCCAGGAGGCAGTCGGGAAACTGCGCGACGACACTGTTGGGCCGGTGACTATGCTGGGTGATTGTTGCGGCCATTTTGTTTCTCCTCTCCAAGAAACTCTTTGAATCGCGCCTCAAGGGCGCGCTTCGCGATGAACGCAACAATGGCGGTCGAGTTAGGAGATGTTATGGCGCGAATGTGATTTCGATGGCCGTATCCACGGCGCATGCGCCGCAATTGGCACTAGACCCAGCCGCCCCACAGTCGCCGAACTCGGGGGTTTTCGCGGCGACCGACGGCAAACCCGGCGAAACCGTGCTGGTAGCGTGGCGAAAATACGGCGAAAGTCGGACCCGGACCGCCCATATTGGATGCCGCACCGCCGGCCCTGGCGCTGCGCCGCCCGCCCGGCTGGGTTGTGCAGGGGGCGCTTGACGGCGGCGGCGGCGCCGAAACACACTTTAGATGAAGGGTCCGGCGGGGGATTCAGTGAGCCGATAATGAATGACGTCACATCGAGAGTGCGGCCGCGCGCCGTCGCGAACGCCGAACCCGACCTGCAAATCCGCCGTCTCAGCATCGGCCCCCGGCGCCGCGCCGAGGAAGTGCTCGAGGCGGCCGCGATGGTATTCGCCGAGCGCGGCTTTCATGGCGCGTCCACGCAGGACATCGCCGACCGGCTTGGGATGCGGCAGGCCAGTCTTTACTATTACTTTACCTCGAAGGAAGCGGCGCTCGAGCAGGTCTGCCAGCGCGGCATCGAGAATATCATCGAGGATGCCGAGATCATCGCCGCGGGCGAAGGCAGCCCGACCGAACGTCTCGAAGCGATCATGCGCCGGCACATCGAACCGATCGCCGATCATTGCGCGAGCCTCCGCGCCTATCTCCACGAAGTCCGCTTCCTGCCGCGCGAGGCCAAGAAGCGGGTGGGAAAACTGGCGCGGCGCTATGAGCGCATCGTCGAAACGCTGATCGAGGAAGGCATCGCCGCCGGCGAACTTCGGCCGGACATCGACGTGGCGATCGCCCGCGACGCCCTTCTTGGCATGTGCAACCACGCCGCGCACTGGCCCGGCAGGGAGCCGGCTGGCTCGATGAAACATGTCGCGGAGGAATTGATCCGGCTCGTACTTCGTGGCATTGCAACGGAACGGCCCTCCATCACCGCGGGCTGACCGCACGAATTTTCTGGAGCGAGTATGAGTTCGGACTGGTTTTCGACGCGGGTCGCCGCGAAGCGCGAAGAAGCGACCGGGATTTTTTCCTACGAATTGATCGATCCCGACGGCAAGGAATTGCCGGCATTCGAGGCCGGCGCGCATCTCGACGTCAAGATCGGCGACAAGATCCGCCAATTCTCGCTGAGTAACGCGCCCTCGGAGCGTCACCGCTATGTGCTCGGCGTGCAGCGCGAGCTTAACGGCCGCGGCGGCTCGGCGGCCTTCGTCGACAACGTCAAGGAAGGCGACACGGTCGTGGTCCGCGGGCCGCACAATCTGTTTCCGCTGGCGGCCGATGCCGGGGAAAGCGTGCTGCTGGCGGGCGGCATCGGCGTGACGCCGATCCTCGCGATGGCCGAGCGGCTCCACGCCACGGGCGCCAATTTCGTCTTCCACTATTGCACCCGCAACCGCGCCCGCACCGCGTTCTACGACCGGGTCGCCGGCGCCGAGTTCAACGACAAGGTCAAATTCCATTTCGACGACGGGCCCGACGAGCAGAAGCCGAACCTTCCCGCTTTCATCGGCGAGCCGAAACCGGGCAAGCACCTCTATGTCTGCGGCCCGACCGTGATGATGGACGTCGTGGTCGAGATCGCCAAGAAACAGGGCTGGCCCGACGCGCAGGTTCACCTCGAGCGCTTCAGCGGCGTCGACGCGAAGCCGGGCGACGCGCGCGAATTCCTGGTCGAGATCAAGAAAACCGGCCAGCTCGTCACGATCCCGGCCGACAAGACCGTGGTCGAGGCGCTGCGGGCCGTCGGCATCGAGATTCCGGTGTCGTGCGAACAGGGCGTGTGCGCGACCTGCCTCACCAATATCGTCTCGGGCGTGCCCGATCACCGCGACCTGATCCTGACCAAGCAGGAGCATGAAAGCGGCAAGATCTTCACGCCCTGCGTTTCGCGGGCGCTGTCCGATATTCTGGTGATCGACGTCTAGTATCGGCCGTCGGTTTCGGCCTGACGACCGATATCCCAAACCGCGAACTACAGCGCGGCGATGATCAGCAGGATGATCCCGATCGTGGCGACGAACCACGCCAGCGTGCGGATGTATTTCACGCCGAAGGCGTAGAGCGGAATATAGGCGATGCGGGCGACGACATAGAGCACCGCGCCCCAATGGGACAGGCCGTCCGATTTGTTCTGGAGCACCACGGCAAGCAGCGCCGCGGCGAACAGCGGGAATGTCTCCATGAAATTGCGATAGGCGCGATCGACACGTGCGGCGGTGCCTTGCGGCGGCATCGGCGTATCGCGCGGGCCGAAGCCCCAATCGGGCGTGCGGTATTTCTGCGCCATCTGCGCGGCGATGCCGAGATGCAGCATTCCGACGATCACCGCGATCACCAGCCAAACAATGTCCGACATGTGAAATTCCCCCGCAAATGGTGCGTCGCGCGATCCTAGCTTTTGTCAGGGCGCGGGGGTAGGCGCTCCGGCCGTCGGTAAATGAACTGTGAACACCGACCCTTTGCCAAGCTCGCTCTCGATTTCCAAGAGGCCGCGATGGTGATTGACGATGTGCTTGACGATGGCGAGCCCGAGGCCGGTGCCGCCCAGCGCGCGCGACCGCGCCGCGTCGACGCGGTAGAAACGCTCGGTGAGGCGCGGGAGATGGTCGCGCGGGATCCCCTCGCCCTGGTCGCGGACCGCGACCGCGAGCGCCGACGGGCGCTTGGCCGATTGCGTTATCTCGACGGCGATCGCGGTGCCGGGGCGG
>Ga0134126_10003004_pt1 | contig 21193 bp, 16 predicted proteins | sample KB31752_FD_96881 | JGI IMG/M metagenome (GOLD analysis project Ga0134126, IMG submission 96881) | Terrestrial soil microbial communities with excess Nitrogen fertilizer from Kellogg Biological Station, Michigan, USA - KB3-175-2 | ecosystem: Environmental > Terrestrial > Soil > Unclassified ... | reverse complement strand
GACGCACGCCCAATCACAAGCGGGGAAGTTCTTCTCGAACGGACAGCGCGAGCAGGAGGCGTACGGCGAGGAGTAGCGACCCGGCATGAGAGGCCCCAGACCGTGCTTGAACGTGCTGCCTAACAGAGGAAGCACGCCCGCCGTTTTGCCGTGGAATCCGCCCCAGAATCCGACAAATTCGTCTTTGCCCGTGTAGGACTTGGCGAGGCGCAGCGCCGACTCGACCGCTTCCGCGCCGCTCGAATAAAACTGCGTACGATTCACATCGCCTGGCGCGAGCTCGGCGAGCATGCGTACGAGGACAGAGCGGTTTTCCGACGTGAAACTGCCAACGTGAATACGCGAGACTTGCTTCTGGAGCGCGGCAACGTAGCGCGGGTGGGCGTAGCCCAAGCTTGCGACGCCGATACCGGCCATGAGGTCGATATAGCGGTTGCCATCGACGTCGAAGAGAAGCGCACCTTCGCCTCGGTCAATGCAAATCTTGCTGAACAACGCGAAGCTCTGCGCACCAGGCGCAAGGAACTCCTGCTCCGCGTCGAAGATTTCCCTGGATTTCTCACCGGCTAGCCACGCGGGTGATGCTAGTTCCGTCACAAATACCTTCCGAGGAGAGTGAAAGAGAGCAGCGGGCGGGCAGATTGGCGGCACGCAAAGCGGGTGAGGGGCGACGCGGCAAACACGGGGTGCGATATGCGCACCCGCGGGCCTGTCTCCTCACCTTATAGCACAGGGAAAGGTGACGGAGTTCTGCTTAGTGCGCCAGCGAGCGAGAACGATATTAAGTCTTTTTTGCGCGGGTGCCTACCCCTTGCCGCACGGGAGTTTGGCCGCATCACCTCACGAGTCCGCCAGCTCCGCTGCGGTCCGTGAAGCCCGATCCAGGGCACGCTTGAGGTCGTCAAGTGTCGCGTCGATTTCCACCGGTGGGTTGGACCATGTGCGACCGCGGACCGATTGCTCGTGATACCGCACCGTGGCCTCCGGGTCCTTGAGGACGTGGCCGGTAAGGACCGACACGACGTCGGCATCCTCGCCGATCACCCCGTCGCGGATCATGCGACGCACGCCTGCGACCGCTGCGGCGCTGGCCGGCTCGCACCCGATCCCGGCAGCGTCGACCGCCGCCTTCGCCTCGAGCAGTTCCTCGTCGCTCACACTGGTCACGATCCCGTTGGTCTCGCGGATCGACCGCACCGCGCGATCGTACGACGCCGGATCGCCGATGTTGATGGCGGTCGCGACTGTGTTAGGCGTGACGGGATGCAGCGATGCAAATCCGTCGTCGAAGGCGTGCGCGAACGGCGCGGCGCCGTCGGCTTGCACGGCGAGCAGCCGGGGCATGCGGCGGATGAGTCCGCAATTGCGTGCGGCGGCCAATGCCATGCCGAAGGCCGCGGTATTCCCGAGATTTCCCGCCGGCAGCGCGATCCACTCGGGCGCATCCCATCCGCACTGCTCGAGCATCTCGAGTACGATGGTCTTTTGCCCCTCGAGTCGATACGGATTCACAGAATTGAGGAGATAGATGCCCAACTCGCGCGCCGCCAGGCGCGCCAAATTGAGACACGCGTCGAAGTCGCCGCGCACCACCAGCGTCCGGGCTCCGTATGCGAGAGCCTGCGCCACCTTTCCCATCGCGACCTTGCCGGCGGGAATGAATACGAGTGCCGGAATGCCGGCACGCGCCGCATAGGCCGCCAACGAGGCCGCGGTGTTCCCGGTCGACGCGCAGGCCACTGCTCGCGCGCCCACGCGCCTGGCCTGCGTGATGCCGACGGTCATGCCTCGATCCTTGAACGAACCCGTCGGATTGAGTCCTTCGTGCTTCACGCGCAGCGTTGGGCATCCGGCCCAATGCGCGGCACGGCCGCCGTGCATCAATGGCGTGTTTCCTTCGGGGAACGTGATCACGTCGTCGGCGCGCACGGCCAATAACTCGCGGTATCGCCACACACCCGATGCGTCACGGCCGGCAAGCGTGCCGCGGCGTTCGGCAAAGGTCCGACGCAGCGTATCGCCTCGTACTTTGGGCGGCGGCGCAAAGAGTTCGAGCAACGCGCCGCAGATCGCGCATTGGGCCTGATTCGAATCAGGATCGACCGCCGTCGAGCACTGGGAGCACCGGAGTATCAGAGCGTCGTCAACGTCTTGCATGGAATCAGCGCGATGTCGGTTCCGAGGTCTTGGAAACTAGCTCGAAACGTGCGGCAGGGGTTGGTGGTCCTCCTCTTTGAGCCGGGCGCCGATTGCCCGAACGACGCGTGTCTGGCTACACTGTACCGAGCCCCGTGCACGTCCCACCTTCCTCACGCCTGGAATTTGGCACATGACGCACCCATTCCGTCGGGCCGCCATCGTCGGCGTCGCGCTGCTGCCGTTGGCCGCGAGCGCCTTCATCGTGGAGTCTTCGCGTCAGCGAACCGGTCCGCATTTGTTCGACGAAGTACTGTCGTTGGTATCGGACCGCTTCGTGGACACGGTGAGCAATCAGGCGCTCTACGAGAAGGCGGCACGGGGCTTGGTGCGTGAGCTGCAGGACCCATACGCGGCGCTGTATTCGCCGAAGGAGCTCCAGGACTTCACGCGCACGACGGGCGGGCGCTACGGCGGACTCGGGATGTTGGTGGAGGACCAGGAGGGCGCGGTCGTCGTGAGCAAGGTGTACCCGCACACCCCGGCGGAAGTCGCGGGCGTGCACGAGGGCGATCGCATCGTGGGGATCGACCAACAGTCGACGCGCGGGTTCAAGCTGGTACAGGTGACGGACATGCTCAAGGGCACACCCGGGACGGCGGTGAAGGTGTCGTTCTCGCGTCCCGGCGTGTCGTCGGCGCTCGATCTCACGTTCACGCGTGCGGTGATCCACATTCCCGCCGTGCCGTTCGCGATGATGTTCGACGGCAAGGTGGGGTACATCCCGCTGCAGCAATTCAACGAGACGTCGGCCGACGAAGTGGAAGACGCGGTCCGCCGCCTAACGCACGACGGAGCGCGCGGCCTGGTGATCGATCTGCGCGGGAACGGCGGCGGCATCGTGGACCAGGCGATCGCGATCAGCAATCTGTTCTTGAAGAACGGGCAGCAGATCGCCAGCGTACGGGCGCGCGCCGGTGACACGCAGGTCTACGTGGCCAAGGGCGATCCCGTCGCGCCGACGGTTCCGCTGGTGGTGCTGACGGACGGCTACACCGCATCGGCCAGCGAGATCGTGGCCGGCGCGCTGCAGGATCACGATCGTGCTCTCCTGTTAGGCACGACGTCGTTCGGCAAGGGGCTCGTGCAGTCGCTGTTCCCGCTCGATGGCGGTTGGGCGCTCAAGCTCACGACGGCCAAGTGGTACACGCCGAGCGGCCGCTCGATTCAGAAAGAGCGGAAGTTCATTGATGGCCGATTGATCGACGAACCCGACTCGACCGAGAGCGACTCGGCGCGCCGTGCGCGGCCGACGTTCAAGAGCGACGCGGGACGCGTGGTATACGGCGGCGGCGGCATCACGCCGGACATCCTGGTGCGTCCCGACACGCTCGACAGCGTCGAGCAGGAGTTCGTGAAAGCGGTGACACCGAAGTCGCAGGAGTTCTATGTCACGCTCTACAACTACGCGTTCGAGCTCAAAGGCGGCGTCCAACCCGACTTCACCGTTAGTCCGGCGTGGCGGGACGAGTTCTACCGGCGCCTGTCCGCAGCCGGAGTCACGGTGGATCGCGGCCTCTACGATCGCGCGTCGAGCGAAGTGGACCGGCTGTTGGGCGACCGCGTGGCGCGGTTGGCGTTCGGCGACACCACGGCCAAACGTCGCGAGCTCGACGATGACATCCAGCTCGAGCGCGCCATCGACATCATTCGCAAGGGGCAAACCCAAGCGGATCTCCTCGCCACTGCGGCCCCGTCGCATTGAGTTAGGCGCATGGCGGCGGGCGATCGCCGCCGCCGCCATGCTCGGTGGGGCTGTCGTTCCGACGGTGCGCGCGCAGGCCGCCGAGCACCGCACGGTGGCGACGCTCGCGCTGAAGCACGGGGTCGTCGGTATCGATGCGCTGAGCAATGGCCACGTGCTGATTGGCGCGTCGACGGACTCCGGCAACGCAACGGTCAATCTGTCGGTGGGCGCGGCACAGGATCTGGCCGACTCGATCGCGCGGATCACCGCGCGCCGGGTGGGCTCGCACACATCGCGCGTCTATCGCACCGTGGACACCGATCCGGCGACCGGCGCCGGCGTGGAGTTCGCGCGCCACGTGACGAAGGGCGCGAGCACGTACCGCCTCTTCTTCGCCACCGGCGGCAACACCGGGTTTCCGTTGGACGTGAGCGCGCGCGAGGTGGGCCTGGTGCTGCGCGCGGTCCGACGAGCGACGCATCTCGCTCGCACGCTCACCGCCGCCGATTCGGCCTAACGGTCGGTCAGTGGATCCAGCCGATCGCCAGGTCGGCGCGCAGCGCGTCGGGCATGTCGCGGCGGACGCTGTCGTCGGCCACCGACAGCTCGGCCAGGTCCGCGATGTCGGCGCGGACATCGTCCAGCACGGCGGTCTCGGGCGCAAGGCCGCTCGGTAGCTCGTGCATGCGATTCGCCAGGACGATCACGAAGAGATCGTTCTCGGGGTCGATCCAGATCGACGTCCCGGTAAAGCCCGTGTGGCCGTAGGCGAGATCGCTCATGTAGCGGCCGCAGCTCGCGCCGCCGGAGCAGGTCTCCCAGCCCAGGGCGCGCCAGCCCATGGCGCGGCGCGAGAAGAGCGCGACCGTCGAGTCGTGTACGATGCGGACGCCGTGGTACGCCCCGCCGTCGAGCATCATCTGCGCGAACACCGCCAGGTCGGTGGCCGTCGAGAACAGGCCGGCGTTGCCGGCGACGCCGCCTAACGCGTCGGCCGTCTCGTCGTGGACCTCGCCGCGCAGCGGGTGGCCGCGGCTCGACGCGATTTCGGTGGGCGCGATGCGCCTGCGGAGCGCGCGCGGCGGCCGGAACATGGTCGAGCGCATGCCCAACGGACGGAAGATGTGCTCCTGCACGAAGGTGTCGAGCCGCTCCCCGCTCACCGCTTCCACCACAAAGCCTAACACGTCGGCGCCGACGTCCGAATACACTTCGCGCTCGTCGGGCCGATACTCGAGCGGCGTGGCCAGGATGAGCTGCCGCGCGACGGCGGGCGAACGGCCGCGCCGGTACACGTTTCGCCCCGGCGGCAGGCCCGCGCGATGCTCGAGCAGCATGCGGATCGTTACCTGCCGCTTCGCGCCGTGCCGGTAGGCCCGAAGGTACTTCGACACAGGGTCGTCGAGTCGGATTCGGTGCCGGTCGTACAGCACCATCACGGCGCTCGTGGTCGCAATCACCTTGGTGAGCGACGCGAGATCGAACATCGTCCGTGTCGGATCGACGGCTGGTGTCGAGTGGCTCCAGTCGAGCGAGCCGTATCCTCGCTCCCAGACGAGGCCACCGTGCCGTCCGATGACGACGGCGAGCCCCGGATAGCCGTCTGCCGCCAAGCCGCGCTCCGCGACGTGGTCGATTGATGCGAGGCGGTCGGCCGACATCCCGACCGAATCCGGTGGAACATTCCTCAGCACGCAATGCGGATTCGCGGGGCAGCCGCCCAACAACGCGAAGGCGAGCGAGAGGAGATGGGCGGGCAGCATCGTCCAGCGACGATCGGGCTTGCGTTGGGCAACCAGCGTCGCGTCCCCTTGCGAGGGAACGGCCGGCGCGTCACTCTAGTATCATGCCGGCGCGACGATGCGGACGGCACCAGCGCACGCTGCCTACCGGAGCGTTGGTCAATTCCAGTGCAGGAGCATTCGATGCGTCTCACCCTCTGTCTCGCCGCAGGCGCGATGATGTGCGCCAGCGTGCTTCCAGCGCAGGAAAACTACGCCGGCGAAGACGGTACCTCGCATGCGATCACCGTCGCCCGCGCATGCCAGAGCCCAAAGACCGAAATGATCGATGCCCAACTGGTGACCGGCGCGACCGCCGCGATATCGGTGCCGAAGGACTTCCTTCATCGGGTCGACGCTGCGGTGTTCTTCTATTTCAGCCCCGTGGAGAGGCGCACGCCGCGTTTCGCCGTCGCGCAGTTCACGTTGCACCGCGATGGGAGCGTGTCGGGCACGCACCTGATCACGCCATCGGGTATCGCGGACTTCGACAGCGCGGTGACCATCGCGATCACGTCCGCCGGCACGACGAAAGCGTTCCCGGTCTTTCCGGCGTCGATCACGGCAGACACGCTCGTCGTCACTGCGTTCGCGGGTCGTCATGCCGACGGCACCGACAAACCGTATTTGGAAAAGCGGACCACATGTCCGGCGTGGCCGTCTCCGAAGAACCCGGCGCCAGAGTACCCGGCCGACATGAAGCAGCAGCAGGTCCGCGGTTTCGTGCGCGTGCAATTCATGGTGGACGAGAAGGGCGTGCCGGACTCGGCCAGCATGCAAGTGTTGCAGACGTCCGGCGATTCGTTCACCAATGCGGTGCGCGCCACCTTGGGATCGCTCCGCTACGAGCCCGCCAGCGTACAGGGCACGAAGGTCAAACAGCTCACCGTGCAGACGTTCATGTTCGGCTTCATCGACAATCTGCCACGGCCCTAGCCCGCGGCTGCTCGTTCGCGCTCGGCTCTTCTGTTGCGTGACGGTTCCGGTGTAGCTTACTCCCCCGTCGCCGCGCGACGCGTGTGGCGTACCTCCACTGCCGCGGGAAGCCGACATGCCCGACACGCCGGACGCCATCCGCACGGCAGCGCTGCGGAAAGTATATCCGGCGCCCGGCGCCCGCCGCGGCGCGGAGCGGCGTCCCGACATCGTCGCGCTCGTCGGACTCGATCTCACGGTGGCCGACGGCGAATTCTTCGGCCTGCTCGGGCCTAACGGAGCGGGGAAGACCACTACGATCGGCATTCTCACGACGCGCGTGAAGCCGACATCGGGTACGGCGTCGGTCGCCGGCGCCGACGTCGTCACGAACGAAGTGGCGGTGCGACAACGCATCGGGGTCGTGCCGCAGCGGCCGAATCCGGACCGCAGCCTGAACGTGCGCGAGAACCTGGTGTTCCACGCTGCGTACTTCGGCGTCGCCCGCGCCGTCGCCGCGCGCCGCGCCGCCGCGTTGCTCGATCAGTTAGGCATCGGCGACCGGGGCGACGCCAAAGTCGATCAACTGTCGGGCGGCCAGCAGCAGCGCCTCATGATCGCGCGCGCGCTCATCCACGAACCGCGCGTGATTTTTCTCGACGAGCCCACGGTGGGACTCGATCCGCAGGCCCGTCACGACCTGTGGGACATTCTGCGCGCGCTCCACGCCCAGGGTCGCACAATCATCATGACCACGCACTACATGGAAGAAGCCGACCGTCTCTGCGAGCGTATCGCGATCATGGATCATGGCCGGCTGCTCGCACTCGACACACCACAGCAGCTCAAGACGCGGGCGCCGGGCGGCACGCTCGTCGAGCTCGTACTCGATGGCGACGCGACGGCCGCCGCCGCGCGCGCCCGCGAATTGCCGGGCGTCTCGAGCGCAGAGTCGCTGGGACTGGTGTTGCGCGTGTACGCGGAGCGCGGTGGTGAGTTGATCCCCGCGCTCATTCGAACGGCAGGCCTCGAAGGCCGCGACGTGCGAGACATCCATCTCTCGCCGCCGAGTCTCGAGACGTTGTTCATCTCCCTCACGGGAAGGACGCTCGACTGATGCCATCGACATCGTTCACTCCGCCGAGCACGCTGCGGGTTTTCGGCGCGCTGCTGCGACGCGACCTGCATGTCACGCGGCGCGAGCTGCCGTACTTTCTCGTGCGGACCACGTTGCAGCCGCTGCTTTTCATCGTGGTGTTCGGCTACCTGCTGCCGCGCATGGGCTTCGTCGGACACGGGTACGGCGCGGCGCTGCTGCCGGGCGTCATCGCCGTGAGCCTAACGCTGTCGAGCGTACAATCCGTTGCGCTGCCGATGGTGCAGGACTTCGGGTTCACGCGAGAAATCGAGGACCGCTTGCTGGCGCCGGCGCCGACGCGACTCATCGCGTTCGAGAAAATCTTTATGGGCGTGCTGCAGGGACTCATCGCCGCTGCGGTCGTATTGCCGATGGCGCGCCTCATCATGGGGCCGATCGATGCGCTCACTGGCGCGCACGCGGTGCCGGTGCTGCTCGTCACGATTCTCGGCGCCGCGGCGTTCTCGAACCTCGGATTGCTCATGGGGACGGCGATCAACCCGCAGCAGATCGGCCTCATGTTCAGCGTGGTGGTCGCGCCGATGATCTTTTTCGGCTGCGCCTACTATCCGTGGCAGGGATTGCAGGCCGTTCCGGCGATGAAGTACGCCGTCCTCGTGAACCCACTGGTCTACGTGGCCGAAGGCATGCGCGGTGCGCTCACGCCCGCGCTGCCGCACATGAGCCTCCCGGCGGTTGTCGGTGCGCTCGTCATCCTGACCGCACTTTTTTGGACGTTAGGCATCCGGAGTTTCGAGCGGCGCGCTCTGAGCTAACGCTCGATGGGAAATCCAGCGGCCTTCCACTCCGCGAAACCGCCGGCCAGGTTGGACACGTTCTTCCGTCCGGCGGCCAGTAGCAAGCTGGTGGCGATCGCCGACCGGCCGCCGCCCTGGCAGTGGAGCACCACCGGCGCGTTCGATTCCAGTGCGCCGATGTGTTGGGTGAGGGTCGCGAGCGGGATCCACTTCGCGTTCGCGAGGTGACCCGCTGCCCACTCGTGTTCGTTGCGCACGTCGACCACGGTCACACGACCGGCCGCCATCCGCGATCGGAGATCAGCCGCGGTGACCGTCGGCACGGTCTCGATGGCGCCGCCGGCCCCGTGCCATTCCTCGATGGCCTCGGCGCCGAAGTATCCGCCAATGCGATCGAATCCGATGAGTGCCAAGGAGCGCGCCGCGCGCGCGGCGAGCATCGGAGCCTCTTCCTCGTCCACGAGCAGATGACACGGATGGTCTAACGGGAGCAGCGAGCCGGCCCACGTGGCGAACGAGCGATTGAACGGAATGTTGATCGTGCCCGGCACGTGCCCGGCCGCGAAGTCGGCGGCGTGCCGTGTGTCGATGACGGTGGCGCCGGCGTCGAGCGCCGTGCGCAGCCGCGTCGCGCCCATGCGCTCGGGGTGCGGCAGGCCGCCTAACACAGTCGGCCCGTCCCGGTTGATGCGCTTCATCGCGGCGAAATACCGAGGCGGCTCCGGTTGCCCGTCGAGCACCGTTTCAACGAATCGCCGCTCATCCGACTCCACCAATCCCCAATTGAACAGCCGCTCGTAGCCGAGCGTGGACTGCGGCATTGCGCCTAACGCCTTGCCGCACGCCGATCCGGCGCCGTGACCGGGCCAGAGCTGCAGATAGTCCGGCAGCCGCTTGAAGCGCTGCAGCGAGCCGAACAAGTCGCGCGCGCTCGACGTCATCGTTCCCGCCACGTGTGCGGCACGCTCGAGCAGGTCCGGACGTCCCACGTCTCCGACGAATACGAAGTCACCCGTAATCGCCGCCAGCGGACGGTCGGCCATGGCGGTGTCGGTGACGAGAAACGTGAGGTGTTCGGGCGTGTGCCCCGGTGTGTGCATCACGTCGATGCCTACTTTGCCGACGCGGAAATGCGCGCCGTCCTCGAGCAACTGCGCACCCGCGCCTGCCGCGAATGCGTACTGCCACTCGGCGCCGCCTGCACTCGAGAGCAGAAGCGTCGCACCGGCGCGCTCGGCAAGCTCGCGGCTGCCGGACACGTAGTCGGCGTGGATATGCGTTTCGGTGACGTGTGTGATGCGCAGCCCTTCGGCCGCCGCGGCCGCGATGTACTGCTCGGCGTCGCGGTTGGCGTCCACGACGAGTGCTTCGCCGCTTTCCTGACACCCGACCAGGTAACTCGCTTGCGCAAGGTGCTCTTCGTAGAAGCGGCGCAGAAACACGTCGTCGTCCCTCCGTTAGGGCGAGGCGCTGTGGCGTCGCACGTAATCGACCGCCATTGCGGCGAGGTCTTGGCTTCGCAATCCGGCAGCGATCGCGAGCTCGATCGCTTTGTCGAGTGGCTGCTTTTCGTCCAACGCAAAATACGGCAAGAGCAACGCGCCCACACGATTCGACGACGCGCAGTGCACAAGAATTGGTCGACGCGCCGGGTCGCGCACGATCTCGCGCAGCGTGTCGAACTGCGCATCGGTCAACGTGAGCTGTGTGACCGGAAGCCCGACGTAGTCGAGGCCGGCGGCACGCGCCGCGGCAGGCTCATCGTATCCGCGCGGCTCGTTCGGCGCTCGTAGGTCAACAACGGTTCGCACGCCCGACTTTGCGAGTGCGTCCCATGCACCTGGCCCGGGCTGTCCCGCGGCGCCGATCCCGGGCGCGGGACAGGTGCCATACGGAATTGATGCAAGTACGGATTCCAAGTTGGCGCTCACTCCCCCCTCTCCGGTTCGCTGCACCACAAGATGGCACCAAAGTCGGCGTTGGTGGAGGGGCGCGCGTTGTTTGGCCGAGTACAACGGCACATCATTATCGACTGATGCGCCTCAGGACGTCCATCCTCGCTTGTGCGGCGGCGATTCTTGCGACCGGTCGCGGCCTGCCCGCGCAGACACGCGCCGTTCCATCGCTCGACTGGCGCACGATCGAAACGCAGTACTTCGTCATCCACTACCCGCGGTCCGCCGAGGCGTGGACGCTCGACGTCGCACGGCGCATCGACGCCGTTCACGACGCCGTTGGGCAAGTCGTAGGTAATGCGCCGCCGCGTCGCGTGACGATCATCATCGAGGATCCGAGCAACCGGTCCAATGGGTATGCGGTCCCGATGCTCGAGGATCCACTCATCTATTTCTGGCCGATGCCCCCCGATCCAACGAGCGGCATTGGCGACAGCCGCGGATGGGGCGAGATCTTGTCGGTCCACGAGTACACCCACATTGCGCACCTGACGCGACCAACGCGCAATCCGTGGGCGCTGTTCCTGACTCGTCTTTCGCCGTTGCGCGTCGGCCCGATCGCCATCAAGTCGCCACGATGGGTCGACGAAGGGTATGCCACGTTCGTCGAAGGGAAGTTGACGGGATCGGGGCGGCCGCACAGCCCGTGGCGTGCCGCAGTGCTGCGCGAATGGGCGCTCGAGGGAAAGCTGCCGACGTACGCCCAACTCGATGCCGACAATCGGTTTTTAGGCGGGGACATGGCGTACCTCGCCGGCTCCGCGTTCCTCGAATGGCTCGTGCACCGACAGCGCGGGGGCGACTCGAGCCTCGTGCACCTGTGGCGTCGCATGAGCGCGCGCGAGGATCGCACGTTCGACGAAGCGTTCGCCGGCGTGTTCGGCGGATACCCGGCCGATCTTTACGGTCGCTTCACGGCGGAGCTCACGGGTCGCGCGCTGGACGTCGAGCGCGCGATCGATGCCGGCGTGGCGTCGCGCGCCGATTCGGGTCGCGGGACCACCGTGCAGTCGCTCTCCTGGGGCACGGGCGCGCCCGCGGTATCGCCTAACGGAAGGCTCATGGCGATCGTACTCGCCCGGCGCAATGCACCAAGTCGCGTCGTGATCTGGAAGACGGCGGGCGATACTTCCGATACCGCCGCGGCGCGTCAACGCGCGGCGATGCTCGCCCTCGACCCGCAAGACGTCCCGGCCATCCAGTGGCGACCCGCGCCCAAGGCGCCGTTGGCGACGCTCTACCCGCACGCCGGCTTCGCGTACGCCGCGCCGCGCTTCATGCCTAACGGACGCCGGGTCCTGCTGGTGCGCCGGTCCGCCCGGAGCGACGGCCTGCTGCGCGACGATCTCTTCCTGTGGGACCCGCTGCGCGGCACGGTGCATCGCGTGACGCACGACGCCGGTATTCGCAGCGCCGATCCGGCGCCAGACGGACGGCACGCGGCGGCCGACCGGTGCGTCGAAGGCATCTGCGACGTCGTGCTCGTCGATCTGTCGACGGGCGCCATCCATACCCTTGCCGCGGGCGGGCCGCGACTCGTGTACTACCGGCCGCGTTACTCGACGGACGGCAGCCGGATCATCGTGAGCGTGCAGCGGGACGGCAGGTGGGACCTCGAGGTGATCGACCTGCGCGCACCTGCGCCGACGCCTAACGCAATCGGCCCGCGGGACGGCGCCGACCGGTACGAGGGCGCGTTCCTCCCTGGCGATACGTCGGTCGTCTTCACGACCGACTCTGGCGGTATTCCGAACATCGCGGTGATGCAACTCGCGTCGGGTGAAGAACACGCGCTCACCGCGGTCGCGAGCGCCGCGTCGGCGCCCGAACCTGACCGCCGGTCGCACACCGTGTACTTCTTGCGACTCCACGCCGACGGACTCGATCTCGCGTCGGTGACCGACACCACGTCGGTGCCGACGCTCTCGACATCGTCGGCGCTCGAGCCAGCCACAGTGCCACACCCGGCACCGGCCGACTCGTTCGTGCGCTCTTCGCTCCAGCCGCCGCATGCGTATGGCGCTGGCCCGCGCAACTTCATTGTCCTGCCGACCCTCAGCCTTGGAGCGGAAGGGAAGTCACTCGGCGTGATGATGGCCGGGACCGACCCGGTCGGTCGCCTCACGTGGACCGCGACCGGTCTGTACGGCGACCGCGGGACCTGGCGCGGCGCGTCGCTTGGCGGCGCATGGCGTGGGTGGCCGGTGGCGCTCGCCGCCGAAGGATTCTACGCCGACGAACGTCCATCGGAACAGCACGGCGGCGTTGCGGCGCCCGCATACTTGGACGCGCAGTATGTCGGCGGCGACGTCGCTCTCGCGTTCGAGCACGACTACACCGCGTCTGCACACGCCGTGGGTCTCGGCGCCTCTGCCGGGCAGCTCGACGGCGCCGTGTACCGTCGACAGATGCGGACCCTCGGTTTCGCCGGGTATCGAGGCGGCTTCCGGCAGACGCCTAACGAATGGCGCCTGGATGAGCAGCTGACGGTGAACGCGGCGGGTGGGCGCACCGCAGACTCGACGTGGGCGCGCGCCACGGTGTCGGCCGGTGCCCGAGTCGCGCGCAACGGGTTGGGCATCGCCGCCCGAGCGATGTACGGTCAGGTCTCGCGCGACGCTCCGGCCTACGAGGATTTCGCGCTCGGCGGTACCGACCCGATGCTCTACGATCAGCCCATCGCGTCCGAGCGCGTGGCCATGCCTGCCGCGCCACTCGGCATCGCCACGGGGCGACGCGTCGCGGCGTATCGCGTCGACCTTCCGTTCGGCGTGTTCAATCCCTATTTCTGGTCGGGCAGCGCGGGCGAGTCGCTGCACGTGTGGCACCGCATCGTCGGCATCGAGACGTCGATCGAAGAGACCGGAGTCTCGGCGATCCACGTTCCGGACATGCGGGTGGTGGCTGGAGTGGGATACTCGCTCGACGACCCGACGCGGCACCACACCACGCTTTACCTCAGCTGGGTCTATCGACCATGATTCGGGTTTCGCGCACAGGGCATGCACAATCCAGGGTGGTGCCTGTCAACTCTTTCGAGGGGGAGCAGTGATTTCGCTTTCACGGTTGCGGCTGCTGGCAGGATTGGGCGCGATGGGCGCGGCGGGCGGACTCGTCGCGATCTTCGCGTTGGTCGTCTTCGTGAGCCTTCCGTACGGCATCGACCGGTCCGAGTCGGCCATCGCTATGATAAGCGTTGGCTTACTGTTGCTCGCGCTCGTATTGAGCCACGTCGTATACGGCCGGATTCTATTGGCGGCCGCGCGCGGCAAGCACTTCGGCCTCTAGAACGCGCGGCGCGCTCGCGCCGCGGCCCTCGTCGCGCTGGCTCTAAACGTTTCGCTCGGCGGCCGAAACGTTCCAGCGCGCGAACGCGAGTCCGCGTGCGTTCACTGAGCGCGCACATGGGTGCACAAAGGTGAAGCGCCAAGCGGTTACAGCCCCGACCTTCCCCGCGTCTGTACACGGGAGGAGTTCGGATGACCGAAACCGTCGAAACGCGCTGGGAAGGCCACAACGAGAACGGTCGCCGCGCGTTCGCGCAGGGCGACTACGCGCAAGCGGAGCAGTCGTTCATCGCTGCAATCCGCGAAGCCACGCTGCTTGGCGCAGATAACGCGCGTCTCGCGACGAGCCTCAGCAACCTCGCTCAGCTCAAGTACCGCCAGAAGGATCTCGCACAGGCCGAAGCGTTGTTCCGCCGGTCGCTTGCGATTCGCGAGCGCGTCTTGGGCGGCGATCACGTCGGCCTCGTCCAGAACATCAACAATCTCGCCGCGCTGCATTATACGCGCGGCGAATTGGCGCAGGCGGAGCCGCTGTTTCGCCGCGCGCTCGAGATCAGCGAGAAGACGTTAGGCGAAGGCCATCCCGACGTCGCCGTCACGCTCAGCAATCTGGCGCGGCTGTGCTTTCGCAAGAACGACTTCACGTCCGCGGCGCCGCTCCTCCTCCGGCTGCTGTCGATCAAGGAACACGCGCTCGGTCCCGATCATCCCGAAGTGGCGGCGATCGTCGCCAGTCTGGCGAAGGTGCGCGCGGCCGAAGGCGATCTCAACGCGGCCGAGCAGCTCGCACGTCGGGCGCTGACATCCAAGGAATCCACGGCGAAGGCAGGCGATCCGTCGCTCGCGCCGAGTCTCGAGGCACTGGCCGACGTCTTGGCCGCCCGCGGCAAACACGACGAAGAGCATCAGCTGCGCGATCGGGCGGCCCGGCTCCGCGGGCAATCGCCTAACGCAACGCCGGCGGCCGCCCCGTCGCTGACAGTCGAGCTCAAGCCGATCACGGCTGATACCGTGGTGCGTGCTCGCGTGCCTAACGGCACGACCCCGGCAGAGGTGACCGCGCCGACCTCCGCGGCGCCTGCCGCGCCGGCCGCGCCTCGCAAATCTGGCGGCGCGCCGCGCGCCAACGAACGGACCGAGCCGCGCACCGGCCCCGTGCGCGATTCCACGAAGTCGACGACGCTGCCGTGGATCGAGCCGCCCACGTCGCCTGCCTTACGGCGACCCGCGCCGCCCAAGCCGATCGAGCAGCCGATGCCGTCGGCGCCCGCGTTCGCCGCCGTGGCGACGCCGGCCCTGCCCGAGGTCACGCGCTTCACGCCGCCGGCGCCGTCGCGTTCCGAGCCTCCGCCGGAACCCGCGCGCGCGGAGAACAGCGCCTGGGCGGTGCCGCAAGCGCGCCCCGAATCGCACGACCACGATGCCGAGTTGTCCGCCGATGAGTCGGAAGTCCCGGAGTGGACGCCTGCCCCGCGTCGCAATTGGGTCAAGGTGTTTGCAGCAGCTGCCGCGGTGGTCGTCGTCGGCGCCGCCAGTTGGGCGTTGTTCATGGATCATCCGGCCGGCGGCCGTGACGCGAGCACGGTCTCGGCGACTGCGGGAAGCGTGGCGCTCCACTCGAAGGCGGTGCAACACCCGGCCACCCGACCGGCGCCGGCCACCGCCTCGGCTCCGTCGTCGTCGGCGGACCCGTCGCACCCGGCGGATCACGCAGCCGAGTCGCACCAAGCGCCCGAGAAATCGACGGCGGAGTCCAAGCCGGCCGAGAACACGCCGTCAGAGGCAAAGTCGTCAGAAAAGGAGCATTCGGATGCGCGCGCGGCCCGCCAAGCGACTTCTGACGGTCCGCCATCCGTGTCTGGCCTCCCGACCATTAATGTGAATGCGGTGACGAACAGCGTTACCGAGAAAGCCAAGCAACGCGTGGATTCCGTGGGTCGCACGATCAACGTGAAGCCGCCGACGTTCGACAAATCGAAGCCCTCTCAGCCGTAAGGCCGTTCGCGACGCCTCCCAACGCGCTCGACGGCCGCTCGTGCCCGCGACATTCGTGTTGCGGGCACGAGCGCATCCGGGGTGTCGCAACCTTTTCATTGCGCCGCTAGATACGTAGAGTTGAAATCGCACCCGCGAAGTGAGTCGCCGGAGACGTTCATGCTGCAGAATGTTGGACCTGGCCGTGTGACTGCCGTGCCGGTAGGCGATGGCGACCAGAACGACGAGTTGCTCCGCGCCGTTCAGGAAGCGGCGGCTGGTAGTCACGAAGTACTCGGCGATTTGGGCCGAGACGCGAAGGGTCGCGTGATCTACTTGGCACGCGACCTCAAGTCGCGAGCGCTGGTGGCCCTTCGGTTGGATGGCGCGCAAGGTGAGTACGTGTTGGATGTGGCGCGCACGTTGGACGGCACCGTCAGCGCGTCGATGAGCGCGGCGTGCGACAAGTGCGGGGCGCCGCGCGTCGGGTGGGGCAAGTTCTGTCCGCAGTGCGGTGCGGACCTGGCGCAGGTGCCCGTCGAGAGCCGGTCGCGTGCGGAACTGCTCGCCGCCGTGCAGGCGGCTGCGCGGGGCGAATTCGAGATCCTGGGCGAGATGGACCATGCGGAGGGAGGCGGCGCGGTGTATTTCGCGCGAGACCTGGCATCCGGGAAGGTGGTGACGCTCAGGCTGCGGAAGGAACAAGACACGAGCGCCAATTCGGAGTCCTATTCGTTAGGCGAGACGCAGGTCTTGCGTCCCCTGGTTTCGTCGTTAGGCAAGACCGCGGCGGCGCCGCCCGCGATGCCGGCGGCGGCACATGGCGCGCCGACACTCGCACCGATGCCCATCCCGATGCCGGCGCCGGAGCTCAGGCGGCCCAGCTCACCGCGTCTCACGCCGCAGGACGTTTTGATTCCCGCCGGCCAACTGCCGGTCGACGAAACCCTCCCGGCGCTCCCGAGGCACCCCGTTCCGCCCTGGGTGATCGGCGCGGGCGTCGTCGGGTTTGTCGCGGTATTGGCCGCGGTCGTGTTCGTGCACGCGCGTCTCACCGCGCCCGACGCAACGCGGATGGACAGTGTGTCGGCGCAGGCGCAGGGGCAGGAGGCGCTGGCCCTGCCGCCGATCGACACGGCGCACGTCCAGGTGAGCGATCGTATACCGGCGGGAACGCGCCTTACCGTGAACGGCATCGTGTGGCAGCCGCCGATGATCGCGTTGCCGGCCGGCACCTACACGTTAGGCGCCGAGCTTCCCGGCCATGCGCCGGTGAACGAGACGGTCGCGCTCAAACCGGGGCAAACGCTGCTGTGGTCGCCGTCGTTAGTCGCGACGGCCGGGACGCGCGGAAGGCCGGCACGCAGCGTCGTGGCGAGCCGCCCGCCGACGCGCAAAGAAACGTCGCGTGGCGCGGCGAAGAAGGCGACGCCGGCGGTCGCGCAACCCGCCACGGTCACCGCTGCAGCAGCGACTCCGGCTGCGACCTGCGCTCAGTCGTTCGGAGCCAAAGACTGGCCCACGGCGCTCGGCTTGTGTACGCGCGAGGCACAAGCCGGCGACATCAACGCCGAGCGCAGCCTCGGCGTCATGTACCTACAGGGCAACGGCGTGTCGCGCGATCCGAGCCAGGCCTTCGCATGGTTCAAGAAGGCGGCCGGCGGCGGGAATCGCGACGCAGCCTATCAGTTGGCGTTGATGTACGAGGCGGGGCGCGGTGTCTCGCGCGACGCAACGCAGGCGACTGCATGGTATCGTAAGGCAGCGTTGCTCGGCGACGTGGATGCCGAAGTGAAGGCGGGCATCGCGTATGAGAACGGGACCGGCGTGGATGCGAGCATGGATCAGGGTATCTTTTGGTACCGGAAGGCCGCGGAGCAGGGCAGTGCGTGGGCGCAGAACAGGCTCGGATGGCTCTATGGAATGGGGAAAGGTGTGACGCGCGACGACACGCAGGCCATGCGATACTTCCGCCAGGCGGCCGATCAGGGCGATCCGCAGGCGGAGTTCAACGTCGGATTCATGTTTGCCAACGGGCGCGGCGTGCCGCGCGACGACGCGCAGGCCGTGACGTGGTACCGGAAGGCGGCCGCACAAGGCTACGCCGATGCGCAGAAAGAGCTGAAGCAGCGCGGCATCGCGCAGTGAGCGGAACGCCGCTGCCTAACGATCCGCCGGCACCCTCGGATCCGATCGTCCACTTCGCGGCGTGGCTCGACGAAGCGCGCCGCCTGGACCGCGCGCGACTGCCCGAGCCCACCGCCATGACCCTCGCCAGCGTGAACGACGCCGGGCACCCCTCGGCGCGCATCGTGTTGCTCAAGGACGTCGACGCGCTTGGCTTCGTGTTCTACACCAACTACGAGAGCCGGAAGGGCCGCGAGTTGCTCGCGCACCCATGGGCCGCGCTCTGCGTTCACTGGCAGCCGCTCGAACGTCAGGTGCGCGTCGAAGGTCCGGTCGAGCACGTGAGCGACGCGGAAGCGGATGCGTATTTCGCCTCGCGCGCGCGGATGAGCCGCATCGGCGCATGGGCGTCGCGCCAGAGCGCCACGTTGCAGAGCGACGCCGAGCTCGCGCAGCGCGTGCGCGATGTCGAGGCGCGTTTCGCCGACGTCGATGTTACGCGGCCGCCGAACTGGTCCGGCTTCCGAGTCGTGCCGCGCAGCATCGAATTCTGGCGCGGACGGCCGCACCGCTTGCACGAGCGGCTGCTGTACGAGCGCGACGACACGGGTTGGCGTGTGCGTCGTCTCTTTCCGTGATGGGCTCACTGGATCTATTCCTCAGCGGCCGCATCATCTAAACTTCGCCCCCATGGCTACTCGAGTCGCTGAACAGATTGGCGCGGAGCCGTCCGCGCCTTGGACGATCGAAGATTCCCGCACGCTCTACAACATCGAAGGGTGGGGCATCGGATTCTTCGACATCAATGATCGCGGCCACGTGGTGGTGCGCCCGGACAAGTCGCGTCCGGATCGCGAGCTCGATCTCTACGAGTTGGCGACGGACCTGGCAGAGCAGGGTGTCACGCTGCCGCTGCTGCTGCGGTTTTCCGACATCCTGCGCTCGCGAGTGGAGACGCTGACCGGGCGATTCCAGACCGCGATCCACGAGTTCGGCTACGAGGGCGCATACACGCTGGTCTATCCGATCAAGGTGAACCAGCAGCGGCACGTCGTCGAAGAGATCGTACAGTTCGGCGCATCGCACGGCGTGGGACTCGAGTGCGGCAGCAAGCCGGAGCTGCAGGCGGTGCTCGCGCTCACCGAGTCGACCAACCACATGATCGTCTGCAACGGCTACAAGGACGAGGAGTTCATGCGCCTCGCCCTCATGGGCCAGAAGTTAGGCCACCAGGTGTTCATCGTGATCGAGCAGATGGCCGAGCTCGATACGCTGCTGCGCGTGGCGGACCAGATCGGCGTGGTGCCGACGGCGGGCGTGCGGATCAAGCTCGCGTCGGAAGGCTACGGCCGTTGGGCCGAGAGCGGCGGCGAGAAGTCGAAGTTCGGGTTGAACACGAGCGAGTTGGTGAAGGTGATCGACAAGCTGCAAACGATGGGGCGGCTGGATGTGCTCAAGCTCATCCACTTCCACTTGGGTTCGCAGATCACCGACATCCGCTACATCAAGGCGGGGTTGCAGGAGGTCGCGCGGTTCTACGCCGAGATGCACACGGCGGGGGTGGACATCACGCACGTGGACGTCGGCGGCGGGTTAGGCGTGGACTACGACGGGTCAGGGTCGACGGTCGCAGCCAGCGTGAACTACTCGGTCCAGGAATACGCGAACGACGTGATCTACACGCTCGCCGAAGCGTGCCGCGAGGCCAACCTGCCCATGCCGCACGTGATCTCGGAGTCCGGGCGCGCGCTCACGGCGCACCACGCGCTGCTGCTGCTCGACGTGATCGATGTCGAGTCGCAGCAAGAGGTGCAGGTGCCGGAGTTAGGCGACGACGACCACGGGATTCTGCACGAGCTCAAGGAAGGATACGAGACGGTCTCCAATCGCTCGGTGCGCGAGGTCTATCACGATGCGACGTTCGCGAAGGAGCGCGCGCAGGCCCTGTTCAATTCGGGCGTGCTCACGTTGCGCGGGCGGGCCTTGGCGGAGCAGCTCTACACGGCGACGCTCAACGCGGTGGCGCGGATCGCGCAGCGCGATCGCGAAGAGTACTCGGACATCATCGATGATCTCGAGGCGCAGCTCGTCGACCGGTACTTCTGCAATTTCAGCATCTTCCAGTCGCTGCCCGACAGTTGGGCCATCGACCAGCTGTTCCCGATCATGCCCGTGCACCGGCTCGATGAGGAACCGGCGCGGCGCGGGACGCTGCAGGATGTCACGTGCGATTCGGACGGGAAGATCGATCGCTTCGCGGGCGGCCGGCACGGCCAAGCGCGTCTCGAGCTGCACCCGTACCGCGAGGGCGAGCGCTACGTGTTAGGCATCTTCCTCACGGGAGCATATCAGGAGATTCTGGGCGACCTGCACAACCTGTTCGGCGATACGAACGCGGTGCACGTGCGGTTGGCCAACGGCGGCTACGAGGTGTCGGATCTCGTGCACGGCGACACGGTCACCGAAGTGTTGGCCTATGTGCAATTCCGGGCGTCCGATCTTTTGGCGACGTTTCGGCGGAAAGTCGGCGCGACGAAAACGCTCACGCGCCAAGAGGCGAACATGTTCATCGCCGAGTACGTGGCCGGGTTGGAAGGCTACACGTACCTCGAGGGAGACGGTGAGGGCTAACCGGGGCGGCACCGCCGCCCCGGTTGAGCGCCGCGTTCATTTCTTGGGACGCGCCTCGTACCGCTTCGCGACATCTGGCCAATTGACCACGTTCCACCACGCTGCGACGTAGTCGGGCCGGCGGTTCTGGTACTTCAAGTAGTACGCGTGCTCCCAGACATCCAGGCCGAGGATTGCATAGCGGCCGTCCATCGCCGGATTGTCCTGGTTAGGCGTGCTTTCGATCTTGAGCGCGCCCGAGCTATCAGCCACGAGCCATGCCCAGCCGGAGCCGAACCGGGAGCCGGCCGCGGCGTTGAACTGCTCCTTGAGCTTGCTCACGTCGCCGAATGAATTGGCGATGGCGTCGGCCAGATTGCCGCTGGGGTCGCCGCCGCCCTTCGGGCTCATGATCAACCAGAACATCGAGTGATTCCAATGCCCGCCCGCGTTGTTGCGCACCGCGGTGCGGACCGCCTCGGGCACCTTGGACAGGTTGGCGATGATATCATCCAGACTCTTCTGCTGGAACTCGGGCGCCTTCTCCAACGCCGCGTTCAAGTTGTTGACGTACGCTTGATGATGTTTCGTGTGATGGATTTCCATCGTGCGCGCATCGATGTGCGGCTCGAGCGCAGCGTAGTCATAAGGCAGTGGGGGAAGTGCGAATGCCATGTCGTGACTCCGAGAGTGCCGTGCGCCTTACGGCGCGGTGCTGTCGGGCTGCACCGCGGCCGCGCGACGTTCGCGCAGCCAGGCGATGAT